>OJVY01000269.1_pt1 | contig 23594 bp, 20 predicted proteins | sample 1600301 | NCBI WGS metagenome assembly OJVY01 (sample SAMN04436925, study PRJEB24849) | human gut metagenome | biome: human gut; feature: NICU; material: stool | host: Homo sapiens | place: USA: Saint Louis, MO | collected 2012-05-22
CTATATAAAGTCATTAATAATAACATATATATTTTTTATATCCGCCCTTCAAAAATGAATATACTACAAGAAATACAAAACATATAAAAAAGTCGGCTCTCGCCGACTTTTTTAATGCACTTTTACGCGTTTATGTTGTTGTTCGTCAAATACACCATCTACATCGATGGTATCTAGAATTCGTTTTAAAGCATGTACATCGATTTGCCCTGGTGCCGATGCTTTACCAGCAGAGGCAAAGGTCATGGCATTTCCAAATAGAGCTCCTGCAGTGCGTGTAACAGCACCTAGTTCTCCCATTGCCATCGTAATAATTGGATCCGAAGGATATAAAGCTTTCACTTCAGCCGTTGCTTCAAGTAGCGTTAATACATCACCAGTTGTGTGAGGCATAACGGCAATCTTTGGCACATCGGCCAAGAACTCTTTCATTTGAATAAGTCGATTTACAATGACTTCACGACTCGGTGTACAGTGGAAATCATGGTTGCTCATGATAATAGTGATTCCATGAATCTTAGCAAACTCTATCGTTTTAAGCATTCTATCTTGATCAAAAAACAGCTCAATATCGATAGCATCCACCAATCCTGTAGGAATCAAACGTTCTAGCATTGTAAAGTAATCTTGTGTAGAAATCGTTCTTTCCCCACCTTCACCTTTTGTGCGCCATGTAAAGAGCAATCCACGACCTTTCAGTTGTGGCTTGATGAGCATTAATAGTTCAATAATAGCATCAATGGAGTGGACCCGCTCGAAATAGTCAATGCGTAGCTCTACTATGTGACACGGTGTATTACATGCTACTGCGGTGGCATCCAGAATCTCTTTCATTGTTGTGCCCACAATAGGCACGCATATTTTTGTACCCTTTTCTCCGAGTACAGTATGACCGATACGGACCATAATAACTCCTTTCTGTCCCACACGGTGAGACTAGTGACTTACCTTAAACTAACTATATACCAATATTTTTGTAAAAGCAATCAATCGGCCCATATTGGATTGCTATTCACTAAAAACGTATGAAAGCCTACTATTATGCACTAAAACAGTATTCTTAGATTAACGATTAACATCACTTTTTCTTATACCCTAGATTAAGACCTCTTACCAATAAACGGTCTGTATCTGAAAGCCTCGTATTATAAAAATAGCCTAAAAAAGTAAAAGCTCCTTACCAATATATATTAGTAAGGAGCTTGTTAGACTCTAATTCACACACTATATTTATCATGTTGTACGGATAGTTTCCGTGATTGGAATCCCATATAGAGTAATAACAAACCTGTAATACTAAATACATAGGATATCCCAATGTAGGTAGATACAATACTTGCGAACACAGGCCCTACCATAGAACCGAATTGTTGGGCCGTCGTCGTCATACCAAACATGCGACCTCTAAAGCCTGGTTCTGTATTAAGAGTTACGGCTGCACTCAAAGATGGGTTGATGCCCACAATACAAGAACCAATTAGCACTTGTAGTACGCCAAACCACCAAATACCTACTGGTAAGCTTTGAAGTAAGAGAACAACACCACTACCAAGCATACAGTAGGAAATGGTTCTAAAGTAGCCACGGTGCTCACCAAGGCGCACCCATAAGTTAGTCGTTAAAGAACCAGCTAAACCACCGATACTAAGAATTGTACCCGAAATGATAGCAGCCCCTTCCATAGTGCCTTGCATATCACCTACATAAAGTGCCAAGATAGGCTGTAGCATCATGATCACACATTGCATAAAGAAGAAAATCCATAAAAGTCTTACTAATACAGGTTGTTCTTGGACTACTTTAAAATCCTCTCGTAAAGATGTAGATTTTACCGGTTTTGAGGACTGTTCATTAGAAGCTATATTTTCTACATTTAGCTTTGGTTCTTTTACAAGGAACAATACTGCCAAAGTAGCAATGAATACGGCTATACCTGAAATATAAAACACAGGACGCATACCTACAACACTTTCAACGGCACCGCCCAAAAATGGACCGACGACATTACCTAAAATTAGACCTGTTTGGAATATGCCAAGAGCGCGGCCCACCTGTTTTTCATCCACACTGAGGGAGACCATGGTCATCGCCGCAGGATAAAAGCCGTTAGCAAAACCTACTAAAGCACGACCCATCAACAATTGGTACTGATCCGTTACCATACCGATAAGCACATAACAAAAGGCAATTGCGAAACCAGCTCGTAGAGCCATCCGTTTCTTGCCCTTATTATCTGCAATTTTCCCCCAAATTGGCGCCATAATGCCAGCGATTAGGAATGTAATACCAAAGACGAGACCAGACCAAAGTGCCACATCATCCTTAGGAACACCGAGTTCCAACAGATATATAGGCAGAAAAGGAATTATCATTGTATAACATATGGCTAACACCGTCATACTAGCTGTGATAATCCACACGTTCCGCATGCCACCTCGAGCATCATATACACTTGTACTCATGGTATCCTACCTTCCGCATAAAATCGTTTAGATAAACTAATATACACATAAATCACTTTAAATTACAGTTCCATTTAAATTACAGTTCTACTTAGATTTCAATCTATGTTACTATTCATAAAATGTTTTTACATTTTAATTTCATATATAAAGAAGAGCCGCATACGAAACGCGACTCTTTCCATAAAAAATACCTAAAATATAGGTATACAATGTAGTAATCCTCAAAGATCATTCAAACTAAAGTTTCCGGGCTATCAATTATTCCGTTGGAAATTTGTGATCCATTACATCTTGCAAGGAAACATGTTCCATAACATGTCGGAACTCATCTTGTAAATACTGCCACAATGGAGCTGTCAAGCAGTCATTAAACATAGGACACGGTTCTACATCATCTTCTAAACAAGACACGAGAGCAATAGAGTCCTCTGCGGCATATAAAATTTCATATACATTGTATTCAGCCGGAGATTTCACCAAACGATATCCTCCATATTTACCACGTCCACTTTTAACAAGGCCCGCAGAGGATAAACGAGATACAATCCCCTCTAAATATTTATCGGAAAATCCTTGGCGTTCTGCAATCTCACGAATCGGTACATTTTTTTCTCCCCCGTGTTCTGCAATATCCGCCAATATCCGTAAGGCATAACGCCCCTTTGTAGATATTTTCATAAGTTAACCTCTATATCATTCATAATATATTAATAGTATATCACAAATTCATACAAAAAATGGTGGGAAATATGATACACTATACATATATCGAAATATCTTTATTTAGGTATGATTTTAATTTCATATAGGGAGGATTTTATCTAATGTTAGATAAATTATTTCAACTCAGTGAGCGTGGCACAACCGTTAAAACAGAAATTTTAGCAGGTATCACTACGTTTATCACGATGGCGTACATCCTTTTCTTGGCGCCAAACATTCTTAGTCTTGCAGGCATGGATAAGGATGCGGTCCTCATTGCCACAGCCTTAGGTGGAGGTCTTGTGACGATTGCTATGGGTTTATTCGTAAACTACCCAATTGCTCTCGCTCCAGGGGTTGGCCTCTTGGCATTTTACTCCTTTACCGTAGTTCTCGGTATGGGCGTATCTTGGCAAACAGCATTAGGTGCGGTATTCATTTCTGGTCTCGTTTTCCTCGTATTAACATTGACATCAATACGACAAATGATCGTTGAAGGTATCCCAGCCTCCATAAAAATTGCCATTACCGTTGGTATTGGTCTTTTCATTTCTATCATCGGTTTAAAGTTATCCGGCTTGATGGCTATCTCCATAAGTTTGTCTCCAAACTCCTTGGGTCAAGTCGTACAGACACATGGTAATCTAGTCCCTCCAGCGTCTGAGACACTTTTGACGCTCGGTAATTTGCACAGTGGTGAAACATTGTTGGCACTATTTAGCCTCATCTTTACAGCTTTATTGATGGCTCGCAAAATTCAAGGTTCTCTCTTGATCGGCGTTTTAGTAACAACAATCATCTCCTATGCGACAGGTCTTTCCACAATGCCTGAGAACTTCACCGTATTAGCCGTTCCTGATTTCTCCAAAGCAGCATTCTTGCAATTAGATATTCCTGGTGCTCTTCACATGGGCTTAATTACGATTATCTTCTCCTTCACATTTGTAGAATTATTCGACTCTATGGGCACTTTGATTGGTACCGCTACAGAGGCGAAAATCGCAGATCCTAAATCTGGTAAATTCCCCGGTCTTGGTAAAGCCATGACCGTAGATGCTATCGGTGTTAGTGCCGGTGCATTGCTCGGTACTTCTACAATTACGGCTTTCGTTGAAAGTGCGGCAGGTGTAGGGGCTGGCGGCCGTACAGGTTTAACAGCTGTCACAACAGGCGTACTTTTCTTAATTTGCTTATTCTTGGCTCCATTGGTATCCTTGGTTCCAAATGCAGCCACATCTCCTGTTCTTATCATCGTAGGTGCCCTCATGTTAGGTGCCATTCGCAACATCGACTTCGATGATTGGACTGAAGGCTTCCCTGCATTCCTCGTTATCGTATTAATGCCGTTCACATACAGCATCGCTAACGGTATCTCTGCAGGTCTTATTGCATACCCTCTACTCAAAATCATTGCAGGCCGTGCAAAACAAGTTAACTGGATTATGTACGTATTGGCGATTCTCGTTATTATCCGCTACGTATTCTTCTAATTAACGTATACCCATAATGATGCTATTAGTGAAAGCTACTTTATATTCGATAACTATAAAATCACTAATACCTAAAAGCAAAATATATGTAAATTACATACACTAAAAGAACCTATCTCCAAAGATATTACTCTAATATCTAGGAAATAGGTTCTTTTTATTATATACTCTTTTACTAAACGCTAACGTCGTATGGCATCACCGAATCGTACTATAGAGTCTTATTAGGGTTTAGTATTAACGAATCGTTTTTACACCGATTAAGTCTGTACGACTTGAATCAATATTTTTTAATGGTACTACATGATCTTTATAAAACTCTGCTTCAGATGCTTTCACAGGCACTTGGAAGAACAAGAAATATGCCATATTATCTTTGCTCCACGCAACACTGCGTACTAAGCCCTTATCTACATTACCTGTATACTGCACATCACCGGTTGGCGTAGAGTCAATCCACTGTACGTCATGATATTCCGTTGGAACATATTCTTTAGGCCATACCGTATCCATAGAGTAGCTCATGCGAAAGACCATCGTATGATTTACCCAACGTCCGCTGCGTTCTTGATATTCTTGACCTTCCTTCCAATATACAGTTTCTAATACATCATTATCATAAAAATGTGTAGCATAGTATGTATAGCCAAGAGGCAAGTAACTTGGTACAGATACGTCATAGGACAGCTTACGAGATGCATCAATTACACCGCTAGGTAAGCCGATGGATTTACTCGTAAGTATAGGCCACTCAGAATTCGTATGTGTACGCAGTGGCAAACCAATAGTTTCAAAATGAGGTCTATCTTGTTCACCATTTTGTTTGACACTTTGCGCATCGTTTTCTTCAACATGTTGCTTATCATTACGTTCTCCACGTAATCGAGTATTATCAGCGGCTACGTTAGTAAAAGGACCTACAGAGTCTACAATTTTGCTTACAAAGTTTTGGTTTCTTGTAGAGGCAAAGTAGAGCATATATACTTTATTATCTTTTTCCCAATAAGCAATTTGAACAGAGTCGTTGCTAGAGCCTAAAGTATGTACAGGGACTCCATTAGGGGTAGTAAAGCTAACGGCATCATCAGCATCGTATTTTGTCTTTTCCAATATAGGCTTTACCACGGTATCGATAGCCCACCCCATGCGATACACAATATCTGTATTAGAGAAGGTTAATTTCTGACCATATTCTCCTTTATGACCCGTTTCCGTATACACGATTTCTAATACGTCATGATCTCTTGACTTTACATCGCGTACTGCATAATCTTCAGGCATATAAGACGGAATTTGTAAATTATATCCAAAATAATTAGTAGTTGCCTCAATATTACGCTCTAGGATATCACCATTATCAAGTTGATCATACCACCGATAGCGATTCATTAGTTCTTTATTCTTTTCCACTGTATCAGTAGTAACTGTATGTCCATTTTCATCCACTAAAGGGGATAATGCACTAACTGGTTGTACTCCAAAGCTACTTACCACAGCAGCTAGTATTCCTATTGCTAATAATGATTTTGTTGTTTTTAATCTCATAATTTCTGCTCTCTCTAAAACACGCCAGTCTTTGCTTTCATAGGAACTACATGTTCCTGTTTCATTTCTTCAATAGTTTTAGGTTTAATCGGTGTTGTCGGATAGTTACCAACTAGTTCATAACGAGAGCTATCAATACTCTTCAACGGTACTACATGCTCTTTATAGAATTCCGCATCAGCCTCTTTCATCCGTTCTAAGAAGAATAGGGAATAAGCCATACCATCCTTCGTCCACGAAATACTGCGAACCATATGTGTTTCAGGATTACCTGTATAATAAACCTCACTAGAGTCACCTGGTTTAGACCATTCGAGATCGCCGTACTCAGATGGAACATATGGTGTATCTCTTACGGTATCTAAGGAATATCCCATTCTATATGCCATAATACTATCTATATATTTTTTCCCATCCCGATAGATAGTCACACCTTTTTTATAATATACAACCTCTAATACATCATTTTGATCTTGACGCGCTGTATAAAGCTGATAACCATAAGGTATATAGCTAGGCGCCTTGACCTCATACGGCAGTTGCTGTGCAGCTTCTACTATTCCTTTCCAATTACGAGCCCCTTCTTGCGTTTTCATAGGCCACTCTAATAAAGTCTTTCTTGGTAATGCTTTGATTGCTGAATCAGGATGAACTCTAGGCATATCATTTGTAATGGTAGCGGAAACACCAACATTATCGGTAGATATAATATCATTAACAACATCAGCTGAAACATATCCTGCACACAATAATCCTACAGCCATAGCAGATAAAACGGACTTAAATAGAAGCTTCTTCATGATCTCTCCTTTATAAAAACTTGATATATACTTTACACATATAATGATATATTTTCTTATTTATATCAAAAACATGCCACCGATTCTGTTGCCCTAGCTACTTCATAAAACTTTTATCTTTCCTATTGTGAAAGTATAGTTATGATCCATTAGCTGCTTTAATGCTAACTAGTTATACATAATAAAACATCCTACTAAACGCTATATTACAATAGAGTTCAATAGGATGTTTTGTCATTATTTAGTTAATGGAGGCATAATAATATCTTGTTCAAGCTGTCTTCGTCTTTTTGCAGTATAGTCTACAACCTTAATTTGAACTACGCCCACAGAGTTTACCATGGCATCGGTAAAGGTTAATTCTCGACCAGTCTGATGCTTCATCAACACTTGTAAACCATGAACTTTTTCATCAACACGCTCTAAGTAGGTAGCCTCTCCTCGGCCCATCACACTAGAATAAACCGAGCTATATTTACAAGGAATATCTCCACCTGATACGAGGGCCTCATCATTACCGTCAATTTCGATAAATACATGGGGGTTCACTTTAATCAAATTAAACTTCTTCCCCTCATGATAGCCATGTACATAGATGTAGAGTATATCATCTACAATTTCATAACCGAAATGTAAAGGTACCACGTAAGGATAATCACCATCCATCATACCTAAGTGAATGATGCGAGTGCTATTTAAAATGCTCTTAATTTCATCTATATTTGTAACCATACGATCTTGACGTCTCATAATAGCCTCCACAAGAATCAGAAAATTAATACACCTTACTCTTCATGTAATCTACCAAGAAGATGTTTAAATTGAGCTTCATCACTCTTTAGCTTTCCGAAAAAGACTTCATCAATTTGTTCAACTAATGGAACTGCTTTTTGTAATATTGCACCGCCCTCTTCATTTAAAAGAACAGCTTTCGCACGTGTATCTCTAGAGTGCTCTTTTCGCTCTACAAAACCACGTTTTTCCAATAAGCTCAATATTTGAGATACCGTCATAACATCTATCCCTGAAAGTTTTGAAATCATAACTTGTGTGACTTCGTTATCATGTTGTGATAGATAAGCAAGAGACGCTAAAACAACAAATTGAGGATGTGTTAAGTTCAACTCTTTTAACGCTTGTTTTATAGTAAAATGCCATTTATTGTACACCCTCATGAACAATAATCCTGTTGATTTTTCTGAATTGTCTTTATATTTTGATGTAAACAAACAGCAATCACCTTATCTTTCTAAACAGTTTTTTAGAATAAATATAGATTGGGGAACATCTGAAAAAACTTGACTTAAAAATTCTAAATGTTGCTTATCTTCACGTTCTAAGCTTACAGTGTGTTTTACATTTACACTTCCGTCATGATTATCAATTATTTGATGTCCGAAAAGAATAGCACCAAATGGAGTTTCAGTCTTATCCCAAAACTCTTCAAAAGGTTTTACAAGAGTAAGTTGATATTCCATAGGTGGTATACCTTCAAGCTCCATTGTACCACATGAACCGGTCTCAAATTTACCGTTTAATGTAATATTTTTTAGATCCTCTTCCCAGTCATACCATTTTTCGATATTCGCATAATACGTCCACACAGCTTCTTTTGCCACTTTTATTTTCAAACTAAAACTAAATTCCATTTTATATCCTCCTTTTATTATAAGTATACTTATTATAAATTATTTTATATTATTCGTCAATAAACTTCATAAAAAAAGAATATTCTTTGCTTTTATCAATATAAGGATATACTCTATCAGAAAATCATATCATCTTTTGTCTACTGTAAAAATACATTTGACTTTTTAGAATAGATACTGTATTATAAGAAAATAGTTTTATAGATTCTATAGATTATGAAAGTTATGGTTATCCATGGCTTTTTATGTTTATAGATAGTTTGTAGAAAAGAGGTCTTTATTATGTCTGATACGCATCAGTTAAAACGGGGTCTTAAGAACCGGCATGTACAGCTGCTCGCCATCGGCGGTGCTATTGGTACAGGCCTATTCTTAGGCTCCGGTCGCGCCATTCACTTGGCTGGTCCATCCATCATATTCGCCTACCTAATAACAGGTGTTATGTGCTTCTTTATTATGAGAGCACTAGGCGAATTACTGTTATCTAACCTAAACCACCACTCTTTTATCGACTTTGTAGAAGATTACTTAGGGGATCGAGCAGCATTTATCACGGGATGGACATACTGGTTCTGCTGGCTTTCACTAGCCATGGCAGACTTAACGGCCGTAGGCCTCTACATGCAGTACTGGATACCGTGGCTGCCCCAATGGATACCAGCCTTACTTGTTCTAGTCGCCTTGCTGTTAATGAACTTGACAGCTGTAAAATATTTTGGCGAAATGGAATTCTGGTTTGCCTTGATTAAGGTGATCGCTATCATCTCTCTTATCATCATCGGTATCATCATGATTGTTACTGGTTTCACTACAGATGCCGGTGTCGCCGCATTTAGCAATATGTGGAATTACGGAGGATGGTTCCCGAATGGAACGATGGGCTTTATCCTATCATTCCAAATGGTTGTATTTGCTTTCACAGGCATAGAACTCGTAGGTTTAACGGCTGGCGAAACAGAAGATCCTGAAAAGGTTATTCCAATGGCCATAAACAATATCCCATTGCGTATTATTTTATTCTATGTAGGCTCTTTAGCTATCATCATGAGTATTTACCCTTGGACTGCCGTTAACCCTGCTGCAAGTCCATTTGTAGCCGTATTTACCGCCGTTGGTATTACAGCCGCTGCAGGAATCGTAAACTTCGTTGTTCTTACTTCTGCAGCATCCGCTACAAACTCTGGTATCTTCAGTACAGGCCGTATGATTTATGCCTTGGCAAAACGCGGTCACGCACCAAGCTCAATGCGGCGCTTGACCCACAGCAGTGTGCCATACCAAGCAACGATTTTCTCGGCAGCCGTATTATTGATTACAGTTGTACTCAACTACGTAATGCCTGAAGCAGTATTCGTTATGATTACATCAATCTCCACATTCTGCTTCATCTTTATTTGGGCCATGATGGTTATTTGTCATCTCAAATATCGCAAAAAAAATCCTGATGTAGTGGCACAGTCTAAATTTAAAATGCCTCTATACCCAGTAATGAATTACGTTATCCTCGCGTTCTTCGTTTTCGTTTTAGCCATTCTAGCCTTAAACGAAGATACGCGAATTGCCCTCTTGTTCACACCAATTTGGTTTATTATTCTTTGGGCCTTCTACTCCATGCTTAACACGGACGATGAAGATGCCCTTGGGGAAGAACTCATCGAAATGGCAGGCGTAAAAGAACTTTACAAAAAACCTAAAAAAGACGATTCCGATGATTACGTAATCTAACAAAAAAGCTCGTGCTATGCACGAGCTTTTCTTTTACTTCATTGACGGGAAGTTTTGTTGTTCATATTGTTGTAGATATGCTGGTAAGTTACTTGTATCTTCATTGTAATTAAAGATAGTCTTAATGCGATAGCCTTCTTGAGTGATTATGATATCAATAGAGGATGGTACTTCTTGACCATTCTGTTGCAAGTGATTAACTAATTCTTGCAAGGCCTCTGTTTGATGTAAAGAACCGGCCATATATTTACCCTTGGATAGACCTGTATTTCTAATGACTTGGCCATTGTATACTTGACCTCTATTATCTTTGTAATAAAAGCGTACAGCATCCTTATCTCCCGTAGGAACAGCTTTAATATAAATGGTCTTCCAATTCTTTTTAATCATCACTTTTGTAGCTTCTGCTAAATTATTAGACAAACGTCGTGTTTCTTTATTTGTTGATTTAGACACACCATTAACCTGTTGAATTTCATCATTCATAGGCATATCAATAGGTGCCACTACTGGATCTTGTTCTACCTTTTTTGCATCTGCAGGCTGAACCGCGAACATACCAACAACCGCCATTACAGCTAATGCGATAAGAGCAATTTTTTTCATTCTATCTCTCCTTAGAGAATTTATCAACACAAATTATAATTTACTAAATTAGTTGCTAAAATCCGTATCCACAATAGCGAATTGTGTATAATCAGGGTAACGTTTTTGCATTTCTGCCTTGATTTTTTCTAATGTACTATGTGGATCTTCTTCGTCAAAGTCAAAGATAATATCGTAGTAGATAACCTTCTTTTCTTCTTGTACGTAGAAGGCATGTACTTGTACTACATGTGTATATAAACTAATAACTTGATCAAGAGCTTTTCTAATTTCAAGTACTTCTACACTTGGTTTGTTTTCAGCATATACACCAACAGTCATATTGATACCAAACTTTTTATAAAGATGAACCGCAATGCCCTTTGTTAATGGGTGAACTTCTGCCATTGTCATCGTATCTGGTACAGAAATATGAACGGAACCAATTGTTTCTCCTGGCCCATAGCTATTTAATACCAAGTCATATACACCACCCACATTCGGATGCTGTGCGATAGTTTCTTTAATATTACGGATTAAATTATCATCTGCTCGAACACCGAGCAAATGGTTATACATTTCACGTAAAATATCATACGCCGCTTTTAAAATCAAAACAGAAATAACAGCGCCCACATAACCTTGAATATCAAAGTTAAAGAAAAATACTAAGCCTGCAGATACCAATGTAGCAAAGGTAATCACCGCATCAAAAAGGGCATCTATACCAGATGCTACGAGCGCATCAGATTTATATTTTTCACCTTGTGCCTTGATATAACGACCCATCACTACTTTCACAACGATGGCAACAGCGATGATAACAAGACCTGGAATATCAAATGTAGATACCTCAGGGTGGATAATTTTATCCACAGATTCCTTAAGGGATCCAATACCTGCACCGAGAATGATGAAAGCTATGGCCATGGTAGTCATATATTCTATACGACCGTGGCCAAATGGATGCTCCTTATCAGCCCCTTTGGCGGCTAATTTCGTACCCACAATAGTTAATACAGAGGACAATACATCTGTTAAGTTATTTACCGCATCAAGGATGATGGCGATGGAATTAGACGCAAGGCCCACAATCATTTTAAAAATAACGAGAACGACATTACCTATAATGCCTTTTATACTGGCAAGCGTAATCCCCCGATTACGTGCTGCACCATTATCTTGTAAAATCATACTACACCTCTTACATTCTGATTTATAGTTTTTAAATTGAACTATATCGATTTACTTATAATCCTATTATAGCTTATCGATTATCATTTGTCATTATTTTTCTTGAAAAATATTTTTAAACTTATTGATTTTACTGAGTTATCAATAATTCTCATTTCTCAATTAGAGTATTTGATGTATTGTGACTTCACAATGTATAGTACAAACCTATTATTAACAAACTAGTATTTTGTATTACGTAACAAGTTAATCAGATCAGATTATGCCATAACCGTAATACGCTCTCCTGTGCGCATGTGTGTAAATACCACCTTTTGAGCGCGTAATTGAAATGGCTGTTCCGTAGGTTGTGCACCGTATAAGGTATCTCCTACAAGAGGGTGCCCTATATGGCTGAAAGCTACTCGAATTTGATGTGTTTTCCCTGTGTACAAACGAACTAAAACCTCAGAATATCCACATTTATTGGACTTATACACAGTTTTGTCCACATTTTGATTACTTTTATCAACATCTCCTAAGTTTATATCCACATTTTTTGCTGCTATATCCACAGAATTTTTAGACTTATTCACAGAGTTATCCACAGCCTGCGAAGAATGTCTACATAGGACGGAAAAATCTGTACGAGTCTCTTTTCCCTTAGGATTCACTTCGTAATGAATCCCATCAGCACTGCGTTCCATAGGAAATACCAAAGAATCTTCATCGGCTTCTACAATGCCTTCCACAGTCGCCATATACCACTTTTCAAAGGTATTATCATCCATTTGCTGTTGATAAATACTTTGTGCTAAACCACTTTTTGCAATCACAATGCAGCCCGTCGTATCTCTGTCGAGACGGTTCAAGAAACGTACCTTTCGCTTGATACCATGTTCTTTAAAATAGTGCGCCACACCATTGGCAAGAGAAACTTGATCTTTAGAGTTTACAGTCACACCACTTGGTTTATCCACAATAAGGAGATCATCATCTTCATACAGAATGCGTAAGTCCATTTCGATAGGGTCATGATCTATTTTTTCCTTCGCCATAGCAATCCAAATCTCGTCGCCTTCAGAGATTGCATCTTTTGGCGTAGCCTTATGACCATTAATATGAATTAATTTCTCTTCAAAAAGTTTAACTAAAGATTTTCGAGGATATCTAGTATCTAACACTTCACCAAGTGAAATATCGCGTACTTCTCCAATATGCTCAGAATCGCGACTTGATATGTCTTGATTGCTACTCGATATATCTCGATTTTTACTTGATATATCTTGACCATTACCTATTAGCTTTTGTCTTGCATTTTTCTTGCTAAGTACAGTTTCTATATCTACAGCTGTCACGGTCCACAGAATATCATCGGGGCGATGTGTTTTTCGCGCCATTAGTATCTCCTTTCTACGAGTTCAGGATCTCGTGGCATATAGTTGAGTAGCGAACTTGGTTGAACTGCCCTACCTCGTATATTCGTCTGTTCAAAGGTAATAGTCAATTCTTGTTTAGGTCGAGTGATGGCCACATAGAACAAACGCTTTTCCTCGTCTTCACGACCTTCTGCAATGGCAAAGGGACTCGGGAAAGTTCCTTCATTTAGCCCAGCCAAGAATACATGGTCAAACTCGCTACCCTTCGCTTGGTGAATGGTAATGATAGGAATGCGATCTTCATTTCGTACCTGCTGCGCAGGCTCACCCGCCGTAAGGGCCGCCATCTGTAAGATTTGGTTTAATCGAGCCAAACCTGCAGGCCCTTCATAAGCCGCATCTAGTTTTTCCATGATGCGATACAAATCGCGTATATGCTCTACCTTTGCCGCTTCTCCATGAGATTTATAGTATTCTAGAACCCCCATTTGGTTCATGATATACGCCAATAATTTCGTTGGCATCTCCGTATAGGCTTTTCTACGCAAGGTCGCCATTTGAGAGGCGATATCCGTGAAAGCTGCCTTATATTTATTAATAGCTACCATGCGACCCGTTGTGGTCGGTACGATTTTTTCTTTCACCGCATAAATTAAAAGCTGTGCAGTGGCCAAGATATCATCCATTGCATTATGTGTTGGCTCATGGTGTATAGGGAACTTAGATGCTAGGAAGCCCAATTTATGATTTGGCAAATTAGGATAGAAACGACGGTAGATATCGAGGGTATCGTAAATAGCCTTGAACTCAGGATTGCCTAAGTTATGACGCGCCAATTCATTCGTAAAGATGGTCACATCATAGTTTACATTATGACCTACAATAATAGCATTCTTAGAAAATTCCTTAAAGGCTTGTAGCACTATAGCTGGCTCTTCGCCGTGTTCTTGTAAATACGCCTCGGAGAAGCCATGTACCTCTTCGGATTGACCAACAGGTACACCAGGATTGATAAAGCGTTCAAAGGCCTCTAAGACCTGTCCATTTTCATCGATGCGAATAGCTGCAATTTGAATGATGCGGTCTTGAGACGTATCTGTGCCGGTGCTCTCCACGTCATAAACAACTACTTCGTGTTGCTCTAAGCCACTGACAAGCTTTGCATAAGGCTCCGCCTCAAAGATAGGCATATCCATGAAGTCCGTCAATTTTAAACCTACTTGGCTCGTCTCTGGGCTTTCAATAGCAGCAATACGAGCGTCACCAATACCAGCAACATATCGCTTGATAATGCGTTTCGCACTGACAGAATCATTAGGATTCATCAACAACTTGAAGTAAGCCATAACATCTTTAATTTCTTGACGTCTAAAGAATTTAAACTCGTCGATAATCATGAAGTGTCGGCGTTCCTCTTCAGGTCGTTCGCCATTAAGACGTTCAAAAGAATCGCTTAGCTGCTGTGCCTTTTTATTATCCCTCACGAGAACGCCGATATTAGCATCCTTCGGTAATGCACAGATAGCGTCGTAGATATATCGGCCCTCAAGGTAGCTATTTTTACAACCTTTAATGAGAACAGGCTTGCCCTTGCTTTCACTATTGGCACGAGGCAATTCAGTGTAGATTGAACCTACGAGGTCAGGGAACATATTTTGTAAGGTCTTGAAAGCCATCGTAAAGAGCGTCCAGTTGGAACGATAGTTTTCATAAAAGATGATTTTCAAAGGCTTGAAATCCGCATCAAATTGCTTGAGCAAGCGGAACGGATCGGAGCCACGCCATTCGTAAATTGTTTGGAAATAGTCGCCACATAGTAGCACATGATTACCTTCCCACAGTATTTCTAGAACCTTGTACTCCAGTACGCCCGTATCTTGCATTTCATCTACAGAGATATAGCTGTAACGACTGCGCCAGCGCTCGCGGACTACAGTGTCTTGGAATAGACGATGAACACCGCAGATAAGGTCTGTAAAATCTAGACCGTGCACGGAAGCTAAGCTTTCATCATACGCAGCAATCCATTCGTGACCATGGTTCAAGAAATCATGGAGTTCACTGTAGAGGACATTGCCAAAGCTAGAGAAGAGCTGCTCAATGGCTTCGCGCTGCTCCTTCTGCAAGCGTTCGATTGTCCGCTTGTAGTCACCTACGAGATCATCAGAATAAAAGCCATATAAGGAACGATATTCTTTCACCATAGCGATAACATTAGCAAAGGACATTTCTCGCAATTTACCAGGACGGTACGGTTCAGAGAGTTCCTTGCAGTCTTCTTCGTCAAAGATGGTCACATCCGTGTACAAGGTTTCGTTGCGCTTGCCCTCTTGTTGGAGAATGAAAAAGCAAAAGCTGTGGAATGTACTAACCTCCACAGCCTTTGCAGGACTGCCCACGAGCGATTGAATGCGGCCTTTCATCTCGTTTGCGGCCTTGTTCGTAAAGGTCATGCACAAGATATTCTCCGCCTTCGCATAGCCACCCTCGATGAGATGAGCCACCCGATAAGCAAGTGTATTCGTTTTTCCCGTCCCAGCGGACGCTAACAAGAGGATATTCTGTTCCACTTCATCAATAACGCGTTGTTGTTCACGATTGATAAGCATAAAAACCTCCTGTTATTTAATGCCGTAATATATAGCAGCTAAGACCATAGGAATAGGACCTAAAATTGCTGTTAATGCCCAAATACCAACTCCAATATCCATTGGAATATTAAGTATATGAACGCATACCCAGTAGGTTAACCCACCAATCACAACATTCATAGCCACCCGTTTAATGGTGAAAAATGCTACTTTGAAAGCAATGTAGGCTACAGCAATGGAAATAACCGCCGATATAATCGGTGATGCTAATAAAGCTCCCATACTATTATCCTTTCATTTCTTGACGGTTCACTACGGCACCGCCTAGCGTTAATTCATCGGCATATTCGATATCGCCACCCACAGGAACACCGCGGGCAATGCGCGTTACCTTGATGCCACTTGGACTTAATAATCTCGCCAAATACAGAGCTGTTGCTTCCCCTTCGACATCTGGGTCTGTCGCGAGGATAACCTCTTGTACAACACCATCACGAAGGCGTGCAATCAATTCTTTTACGCGAATATCGTCAGCACCAATACCCTCCATAGGGGACAAAGCACCTTCCAATACATGATACAAGCCCTTATAATCACCACTGCGCTCGATAGCAATGACATCGCGAGATGTTTCAACAACCATAATCGTCGTTTGGTCGCGATTTGGATTGCTACAAAATTCACAAGGATCTTGAGCTGATAAGTTAAAGCAAATAGAACAGTGACGCGTAGCCCCCTTCGCTTCTACGATAGTTTCCACAAGGCGGTCTACCTCTTCCTTCGGCATTTCTACCAAATGATAAGCCAAGCGTCTAGCCGACTTGGAGCCGATGCCAGGCAAGCGGCGCAGCTGTTCTACGAGCCGTTCTAAAGCGTTTGTCATTTAGAATAAACCTGTTGGCAAGTTAAGACCACCAGTTACTTTGCCCATTTCTTGAGCCAAGAGGTCGTCTACTTTTTTGCTAGCTTCGTTTACCGCAGCCATTACTAGATCCTCTAACATTTCTACATCTTCAGGATCCACTGCTGTTGGGTTCAATTTCAAAGACTCGATGATTTTTTCGCCGTTCATCACAACTGTTACAGCACCGCCACCTACGGAAGCTTCTACAGTACGAGTTTTTAACTCTTCTTGCATTTTCTTCATATCTGCTTGCATCTTTTGAACTTTTTTCATCATGCCAGTCATATTGCCCATACCTTTACCAAACATTGTATTTCCTCCTTTTAGGACATCGTCCTATACTAATATTCTAAGTCCATATCATTAACAATATATGACATAGATTTATTACATATGTGTCACCTAATAGCCCCAAGGCCAAAGGTTATTATATAACAATTACTTTTTTATCTATTCTTCGATAACCTCGACTATGATGTCATGGTCTTCAGATAATTTTTCTAATGTTTCCGCCAAGAGAGGATTGTTTCGTTCCTCTTCTGTCATATGCTCTGGATCCCAAGCGTATTCTCGAGCCACCGTAACACTATCGATAGCCTCTACTTCAATAGGTGCTGATGAAAGCATAGCTTTGTCATCACTTTGATGCGGGGTTTCCTCATGAGGTTCACCCCCATCAGACTTTGGGACAGCTTCCACCTCGATATGTGCACCGCTATCCATAGGGCGCTCTAACACTTCGCCATCCTCGCTGATAACAGTCACACTATCTAATGGATGTGGTGGCATATCATCTAAGGATGATACATAAGAGCCCTCCATATCATCTACAGGCACATCATCAAAGGAATGAACCGGAATATCATCCCCTTCAATAGAACCTGCTAGAGACTCAATAGGAATTTCACCATCGGGGACCTGATCAGATGGAGTGCCATCAAAAGATGTAATCGGCACATCACCAACGGATGCCGACTCTGTTTCTACATCAGCTCCTAATGCAGTTTCTGATGCATCTATTGTACTTGTATTCGCACTATCACTAACTGCTGTATTCGCAACGGCACCGCCTGTTTTCTTAGCTAAAAACGCCATCGCCGCAGCCTTAGCCGCGTCCACAGCTGCAGAATCAGGTTTACTCTCTTGCGGATCATTGGTTAAATCCATTTGTGTCGGTTCCGCACCTGAGGTCGTCTTTACATCAACCATCGGTTCTTGTGATCGTTGGGGTGCTTTTACTTGGCGTTGTGTGGTGCTACCAGCAGCCTTTTTATAGTCTTTATAAACTTGCGTGAGGGCATCCACGATTTCTACATGTACTGCATAGCCCAGTGTATAGGTGAAAGCATCAACCGCTTCCGCCAAGTTCACTTCATTGGTCATTACATTGAGATGTAATGTATTTTTAAAGGCCATGACCGCCTTGCTTTGGTCTACGTACACCAGCTGACCTTGACCGATAACGGTAGAGGTCATATTGCGATTACTATCCTTCAAGTATTTAATCACATTGGACTGTACATTGCGATACTCTTGAGCAGACAAGATTTGTTCACTAATGATGGCCTGTGTACTAATACCTTTTTTAGCACGACCTTTAGCTTGGTTTCTCGTGTTTTTTTGAGAAACTGGGTCCCCATTATTCGGTGGTGGCGCCATGCCAACGCCGCCCATTGGTGGCGGAGCCAAACCCACTCCATTCATCGGAGGCGGTGTACTACCTGGTGCTCCCATCGGTGGTGGAGTCATACCTACACTCGCAGTCGATGGAGTCATACCCACATTCGCAGGCGGTGGTGTCATGCCTACGCTGCTTGGAGGTGGCACAGTGCCAACAGCAGTATTTTGAATACTACTCATGGAAGAATTCTGTACAGCAGCATTATCTACAGGAACAAAGCTGTTCGCATAGCCGCTAGGTGGACCAAATGCATTAGCACCATAAGCTGGTGTAGGAGCCGCTGGGCCTCGTTGTTCCAATTGAGCCATGCGGTTCAATAAATCATTTCGTTCAGATCGCTCAGCACTTTCTAGAGCATATATACGGTCTTCTAAGCTTTCATCAACAGAGCCTAATTTAGCACAAAGCACGAGTAGGCCCATTTCAATGATGGTTCGTGGATTATCCACTTGTTTCGCATCATTCATGATGGCTTGAGCACTGCGCACATATTGGTTAAGTTCATTGAAATCAACGCTATTGGCCTGAGCTAGAAACTCATCCTTAAAGGCGTCGTATATCTTGAGTTCATCCGCATCAGGAGCCACCTTACCAACGAGCAAGGCGCGTACATGTTGAATGAGGGCTTCCATAATCTGCGTCGCATCGCGACCTTCTGCCAAAGCATCGTGAACGTAGGATAATACTTTAGGGCCATCGCCATTGCGCAAAGCATCTAGGAAGTGAATAATCCATTCCTTACTTACGAGACCGATTAACTCTTCCACCACTTGCGGTGTAATAGAGCCTGTTGCCATACCTGCACATTGGTCTAGAATACTCAAGGCATCACGCAAACCACCGTCTGCATGAACAGCGATAAGCTGAGCCGCCGCAGAATCAAGGCCAAAGCCTTCTTTTTCTGCTACGTAAGATAAACGTTGCGCGATGTCATCAGAAGTAATGCGTCTAAAGGTATAACGTTGACAACGAGACACGATAGTAACAGGCAATTTTTCAATTTCTGTAGTAGCAAAGATAAACATCACATGAGCAGGAGGTTCTTCTATGGTTTTTAAAAGCGCATTCCACGCCTCTGTAGTAAGCATGTGGGCTTCGTCTATGATAAAAACCTTTTTACGCCCCTCAACAGGCATAAATTTGACGCTTTCACGAAGAGCACGAACCTCATCGATACCACGATTTGATGCGGCGTCGATTTCAAGAACATCCATGGACTGTCCACTCAAAATCGATTTACAAGCACTACACTCGTTACAAGGGTGATCCGTTGGACCATGCTCGCAGTTGATAGCGCGCGCGAAAATCTTCGCCATACTCGTCTTACCAGTCCCCCGCGGACCGGCAAATAAATAGGCATGAGCTACCTTATCCTCCCGGATAGCTCGCATCAATGTATCAGACACCTGATGCTGACCAACTACATCGGTAAATGTCTGCGGTCGATACTTACGATATAGCGCAATATATGCCATTGGAACACCCCCTTTTTCCGAAACTTACAATACTTTATTATACCATATTCAAGAAAATCTGACTTCTTTAATATAGTTCTCTCCACATTCCCAAAGTAATATATTTATTTATAAACTTTGTAGATATTTACTAGTCAGAATTCCATTATATGGTTTACGATAAAACATCGTATAGTCCAGAATAAAGTATCATACATTCCTAAATTAGACATAAAAAAAGCGGCCCCACAGGCCGCCTTGCAATATTCGATCACGACAGCCCCCGGGGTCCCCGTGGCACATGAAGGTTACCGCTTAGTGCTGCTACCTCTCAGTCCTGACACGATTCACAGGCCCCCATTGCACAGGCCCGAGAACTGCCATGATCCAATATTGCAATGTACATTATACATTACAATATCGAGAAAGTCTAGCAACAATAAAGATTCACAAGAAATATATAGCTAATAAACAGGAATTGATATATTAATAAGTGTTTTTTCCTCCTCAAAAATACAAGTCTCAAAACATTTATCCCATTTTTCTAAATAATCAGTAAAAGAATCATTATTAGTATTATAAAAATTCCGTATAATAAACTCGATAAATTGATAAGGAGTTAAAGCTGAACTAACAGGAATTCTACAATTCGTATATTGCCCTATTGTCAAATGTGAAACTGGGTGAACGATTGGTTGTGCAATAGTTACTCCACTATCATTTGTTGAATTATCAAAATCAAATCTTAATGGCACACAAACAAAACGAATATCTATAACATCATTATATAATTCATTATCCAAGTATAACTCTGGATAATTTTGAAATAAATACACATCAGGATTCGGAAAAAATGAAAGTCTATGTCGCTCAATGCTATCATTACAAAAAATATATTGCATTTGAATTAATGCTCCATCTATCATTTTGATATTATAAAAACGACTCTCTAATAACTTATGATACATAATCCTATAGGGTATCTTCTTCAAAAAAATCGAAGTAATATCAGATTGAATACCCGAAATATTAACTTCTAACTTTTGTGAGTTATCTAATTCTTTTATTGAAGGGAAGCATTGATCTATCGCCAACCCTAATTCTATTAGTTTAGATGTTAATTTTTGTATTTGAGTAAAAACATCTCTAGCGCGAATCATTTTTACTCCTCATCTTTAATTAAATTTCTTAATCGGTCTATTGTATCTTTATCAAAATCTGCCAAATAAACTTCACCTAACTCTAAAGACTTAACTAACTGCTTTAATTCACTTTTACTCTTTTCTACTCTTTCTAACTCTGGTCTATTCATATCACGATTAATAATATTCATATTTTCTCGTTGTTTCTTTGTAGGATATTTAAAATCCAAAGTAAAATCATGTGCCTTAACTTTCTCAAACTCTTGGATTAATTTATTCATATCATCCCCTACACCTAGCACTCTAACCCATGCTTTACTTCTGGTAATAGCAGTAAACAATTGATTTCTTAACTTAGCCAATTCATATGTCGATTCATAGCATTTATCAGAGTTAATAACATAAACCATTGCCGCTTCATTACCTTTGGCTCGATAAATACCAGTAAAGGCGATCGAATCATTATTCGCAGAAAAAAACTCATCTGGAGTCGTATCTACTCCTGCAGTATGAGATCTTATCTCCATATCAAAAAGTCGTGCTCGTATTCCCCCAACAGCTCGATTAGTTGAAAGCGGGTCTGGGTTAATAACAATAATATCATCTGGGCGCAATTCATCATTTTTTAAATTAAGAGCTATTTGCTCTGCTACCCAAATATCTTGCTCCGCTTGTGATGCAAATGATTTAAATAAAATTAAATCATCTATATTTCCATCCATTTCTAAAAATCTTGGACTACTTTCCATAGTCCGAGCAAGAACTACACGCTTATCTTCCTCTAATTCTCCATCCAAAACTTTGTATCCAACATCCAACCATAAATCCTTCTGATCAAACATTTGTACTAATGAAGTTTTACTATCCACTTCAGGTGTTCTATATATTCCAAATCCCAACGCATGCGCAGTAACTAATACAGGTCTGGAATTTCTATAACATTTTTCTAAAATTATATCTTGTTGTGGCTTTCCATTATCTTGATAGAACTTAACCTTTGGTGTGCCGTCTTCATGATAGCCAAACAATTCCTCTGGATTAGGTAGAGATTGAAGCTTCAAACTTTGTAATTCGTCATAAGCATATACCAACCGCTTCGGTGCTTTTAACATAGCATAACATAGCCTAAAAAAAACCTGAGAGAAATCTTGAGCTTCATCAATTAATATAACGTCATATATCTCCTTAACAGATGCTCCCGCTGTCAACAATGCATGTTCACACGCTTTACCAAAAGGATCTTCTGATTTAAACTTATACTTTGATGTTTGATAATCATAATATTCTACATTATTAGACGTACAGAAGGTATAATAAATTCCATTTCTATTTCCACCTCCCGAAGCTCCCCAAGCATGTATAATTTGTAAATTTTCCCAATTAGGCTCTTCATTTGTTTGTTCAATATAGAAAGTATTTATAAGTCGTTTAAATTGTCCCTTTAAAGATCTAGTATTAAAAGTGATAGCTATTTTCCAATCGGGGTGTTGAGCATGTAAATAAGCTGCTTTTAATGCTAATACAATCGTTTTCCCCGAACCTGCTAACCCCCTAATTCGTTGTACACCTTCTACAGTTTCTATCACAGCTTTACTTTGACGATTATCCAAATTCGCAATAGTTTCTTCTAATGCATTCAAACGGGAGCCTCTAGAATTAGGATTTTCTAAACTATTACGTTTCCTTACTTTTCGAATTGTTGATATAGCCTGTAACACAGAAACAAGAGCACTAAAATATTCATTTTGAGTCCATGTGAAATTCATTAATGTATTATACAAACTATTTATATTTACAAGTGGATACTCCTCGTCCGTAAGAGTATCTTCATCACGTATGAAAGGTGCAAACGTTACAACATTAATCTCAATACACAAAGTTCTCTTATGAACTAACTGTTTGTAATTTTTTAATTTCGCTTCAATTTTATTTGCACTATCATCTTGAAGCTCTTGGTAGTCTTCAATATTTTTATTTTCAATTAAATTAAATATTACTAAACCATGTGCCTCAGATATCCATAAAGCATCTATAGGATACCCACCTTCATTAGTCGCGATAATGGGATAGCCTATATATAAATAACCATCTAAATTATCATGCTCAGAAAAAAACTTTTTTAACGCTTCACAAGCTAAAGGTTTTTGGGTTGCCCCCATAACTATATTGACCATAATAAACTCCTTTTTCGCAAAGATTAGTATATAAATACGTCTCTATTAGTTTGTGCTTAAGCGATGTTTAACGATTAGCTAAAATAAACCATCTAGAAAACATGTACTTTACTCTAAGCGTAATAGTCTATATAT
>OJVY01000313.1_pt1 | contig 20480 bp, 17 predicted proteins | sample 1600301 | NCBI WGS metagenome assembly OJVY01 (sample SAMN04436925, study PRJEB24849) | human gut metagenome | biome: human gut; feature: NICU; material: stool | host: Homo sapiens | place: USA: Saint Louis, MO | collected 2012-05-22
TGGATACATACGTGGGGAGAGGATGGGAAAAGAGTCGATGGAACCGAAAAGCTAAATACTGATGGAATTAATTGCCCAGGGATGCCTGCCGCCAGTCAAAAAACGAGATGCGGGAACGGGGGTCGGTATAGGAACCATGACTGATGTTTTACTGGAGCCTTTCTGCCGCCTGCTTTCACTGCTGGACGAACCCGAAGCCATTCCCGTTCTCGGCCCGCTGATTCAGAGGGAGATACATTACCGACTGTTGATGAGCGATCGCTCCGATCGTCTCAGACAGATTGCGGCAGTCGACGGCCATGGCTACCGTATCGGTAAAGCTATCGACTGGTTAAAGACCAATATTGCTTCGCCTCTGCGTGTCGAAGAGCTGGCAAGTCGCGTGCAAATGAGCACGCCCTCCTTCCACCACCATTTCAGACAGCTTGCGGGAATGAGTCCGCTCCGCTATCAGAAATGGCTGCGTCTCAATGAAGCAAGGCGACTGATGCTGAATGAGCATTACGATGTCACCACAGCGGCCTATGCTGTCGGCTATGAAAGCTTATCCCATTTCAGCCGGGAATATACGCGGATGTTTGGGGAATCACCCAAGAGGGATATTACTGTGCTGAGAGAGTCTGCCGGTAGGCTTTAGTAAATTCTGCCCTGCTCTGCCTCCCCCGGTGAAATCTATTGTACGTGAAGGCTACAGGAGATGCTAAAGACCTGAACTCAAAATCAGACAGCCCTCGTCGGGCAGCCCGTAAAAAGTCAGCTAACAGATGCCATTGACATATTCACTTATGGATAATATTTGCGCATCACTGACATTATTAATCCAGTAACTTCATTTCCAGAGCCCGACTCATGGCTTGCGTACGACTATTGACTTTGAGCTTGGCGTAGATGTTCTTGATGTGCCATTTCACCGTCTCAGTAGAGATAGTCAGGGAGCGAGCGATTTCTTTGTTCATCTGACCGTCAGCAATGAGCTGTAATATCTGCAGCTCTCGCTCACTGAGCTCCTGGTTAACATCAAGGTTTTCATGCTCAATCCGCTTGCCTTCAGACAGGCTCCCTTTCCCGGGCCAAGGGGCATCCCCTTCGCTGGCTGCCGAAGTTTCGCGTACACGGACAAGCAGAAGCTGCAATGCATCGCCAGCATCAAGAAAAATACGTTTGAGATGCTGTTGTGCCGCTAATTGCAGGACGGGCTGCAATGCAGCCACGGCCGCCGCGTTTTCGCCACTATTCCACAATGATAATGACCATAGCGTACGAAGACGCGCTGCGGAGAGCCGGTCTCCCCGACGCTCCTGCTCAGTCACGAGTTCGCCCAGCAAAAGGCTGGCTTGTGGCGCCTGACCTGACGCCAGAAGCAGGCGGCTGCGGCTGACATTGGCATGCTGAGCTATTGCGCGTTGACAGGGGTTTTCGGCATCAATTGTGGCACGGGCCGCCAGTTGTTCGAGTTGCCGATGCAGCAGCTCCGCGCCTGGATAATTCGCGCGCTGCAGGCGCACTCTCGCCTGCTCTGCTAACAATAAAGCCTGCGGCCTTTGCCATCCTCGAGACACCGCTAGTCGCTGCGCGTGTTCCAGCAGCCGTTCTGCCTCATGCGGCATATCGTCATTCAAGGCCTGGCGCGCAAGGTAGGTATAGCAGCGACTCAGGGCGTCGGGTGGACCAAACCGATCGATGAATTCGAGTCTGTCTGCTAACAGCGTATTTAATGAGTCCAGGTTCATACGTTCGTAAGCCATTTCCGCCAGCAGCGGCGCAAGCGTCGCGCCGCTGGTCGACTGAGGGCCGGTATAACGCTCAGCCTGGCGCAATGCATTCTCTGCATGCCCCCAGGCGTTCTCCAGGTCACCCTGACCAAGATGGCACTGAGTGATGATAAAAGCGCGATAAACCGAGACAAATAGATTGTCTAGTGGACTTTCCGGGCAAGGCATATGCCGTTGAACCTCAAGAGCGTCGCTATAGCGCTGGTTAACCACGTGGCAGTAGCTCAGAATATTGCATATGAGACCGTCGACCCAGGTGTCTCCGCAGGGCACTTTAGCCAGCAACGGCTCAACAATCGCCAGGCTTTCCGGGATTTTCTCGGCAAAAGCTTCGCAAATTGCGCGCACGACACGTAATTTGAGCCAGGCGTTGGGGGTTATATCATCACGATGATTAACGACCATTTGGTCAAGATTATCAAGTAACTGCCTCGATTCATCGAAGCGAAAATAGTGCGCCAGCGCCCAGGCCAGATTGATTTGCAGGTCAATGCGCGAAGGGTCAGTACTCGCAGGTAAGTGATGCATCCAGGAAACCAGGGTATCTATATCCCCTTCTTCCGCCAGCGACTGCGCGCCCGCGCCATCCTGCCCGGGATTATGGATCGGCTTGCCCGCTGCCAGTGCGTGGCGTACCGCCTCGGACCACAATCTCTGCTCAACGAACCAATGACTGGCTAATTCATGTAAGTGCTTGAGGTTGATATCGTTGTTCTGCTGCAATATCGTTCGCAGGGTTTCCTGCAAAAGAGGATGGTAGCGAAACCAGCAGCCTTGTTCGTCCAGGGCTGACAAAAAAAGATTGTGCCGCTCAATCCATGCCAGTATCGCTTCACTATCATCACGCTCTGTAACCCCGTTACATAACCCGGCATTTAAACGATTAAGAAACGATGTTTTGACGAGAAAATCAAAAACTTCCTGTGGCAATGGGTCAAGTACCACCTCTTTCAGATAACGGGCGATAGCGCGGGTTCCACCACGAATATTGCGCAGCAGATGTTCTGGATCATTGAGCAATTCTGGGGATAACGAAGCGATTTTCATGCCGGCGATCCACCCCTCTGTCGCGGAAAGTAGCCGCTGTACATGCTGATTACTGAGCGGTATGTCAATCGTCTGGCTGAAATAGTTTCTGGTTTCTTCAAGCGTAAATTGCAGGTCTCGATCGTAGATTTCCACCAGCTGGTCCTGTGCCTGAAGCAGGCTCAGAGAGAGACTGGGGTGGAAACGGCTGCCAATGATCAGGTGCAAGGCGGCAGGAGCATGCTTGAGCAAATATCCCAGGGCTTCATATACACCAGCATCATTAATCATATGGAAGTCATCAACGATCAGATACAGGTCGTGCGGACAGTAATGCAGTTGGTTAATCAACCCGGCCAGCAGCTGTTGAGAACTGGAAGGCGTCTGTTCTTCTATGTTGCGCCAAAAGTCGGCGTCCCAATCGCCATAGAGCGGCCGCAATGCTTGCAGCAGATAAGGAATGAACTGCCATACGCCATCATCATCCTCATCGAGGCTAAGCCAGGCAACGCGTTCACCCTGGGCAATCATTTGCTGATACCACTGCGCCAACAGCGTGGTTTTGCCAAATCCAGCACCCGCGCAAACGACGCCCAGACGGCGTCGCTGCATGCGATCGAGGAGGAGCAGAAGCCGTGAGCGCTGTAGCAGCCGTATCGAAGAGCGTGGTGGAACGAATTTGGTCAGGATTAGCGGCAAATCTCTCGTCAGCCGCAATGGCCCGGAGACCAGTGAAGTTGCCTGGCGACTTTTCAAATCCGATGGCTTCATCCGTAGTTATCTACTCGTATTATTTTTTTATCAATTGTACGCCAGAGCCCGGGATGGCATGGAGCCACCCCTCTCGATAGATACATAAAATTTATAAAGTTTGACCTCAAGCATGAAAACCCCCTCCTACCCCCCCATGAAGGTGGCTTCGCACCTCCTCGTCGCACTCGTAGATTCATTGCATCGGCGTGGTTAAGGGGCTTCCAGCCTGTCAAACCCCCGCCTGACGACCTTTACTGAGGAGAATTAAGTGATGCTTAACAAACAGGCTTTACTCCAGGCTTACCGTAAGATGCGCGAAATCCGGACGTTTGAGGAGCGTTTGCATCAGGAAAACACCAGCGGGGATATTCCGGGCTTCATTCACCTTTATACCGGTGAGGAAGCCATTGCGGTGGGGGTCTGCGAAAATCTCACTAACGCTGATTTCATTGGGTCCACGCACCGTGGGCATGGCCACTGTATTGCCAAAGGCTGCGATATTCACGGCATGATGGCTGAAATATTCGGTAAGGACAGCGGATTATGCCGGGGCAAGGGAGGCTCTATGCATATTGCCGATCTGTCGAAAGGTATGCTGGGTGCGAACGCTATCGTGGGTGGCGCCCCTCCGTTAGCCATCGGCGCTGCTCTGACGGCCAAAACCCTCAAGACCGGTAACGTTGGGGTCTCTTTTACCGGTGACGGCGGTTCTAATCAGGGCCTGGTATTTGAAGCCATCAACATGGCAGTGGTGCTGCAACTCCCTGCCATCTTTATTTTCGAGAACAACGGTTATGGCGAAGGAACTGGCCATGACTACGCCGTCGGTGGTCGTGATATCGCCGGGCGCGCCGCGGGCTTCGGTTTACCGGCAGTGACGGTTGATGGCACAGATTTCTTTGCCGTTTACGATGCCACCTCAGAGGCCGTCAAGCGCGCCCGAGAAGGTGGAGGCCCAAGCGTGATTGAGGCCAAAGCTTTCCGCTGGCACGGTCACTTTGAGGGCGATCCGGCGCTTTACCGCGCTGAGGGCGAAGTTCAACGTCTGCGCGAACAACATGATCCGCTGAAGATTTTCACCGCCAGGGTCAAACAACACATCTCCCTTGAGGAACTGGCGGCGATCGATGCGGCGGTTGAAGCACTTGTCGATGATGCTGTATTCAAAGCGCGCGCCGCTGCCTATCCGGCTCCGGAAGACCTGCTTACAGACGTTTACGTCTCATACTGAGGGTGATAACAATGCCTATAAAAACCTATCGAGAAGCGGTCAAGGAAGCCCTGGCCCAGGAAATGGAGCACGACGAACGCGTCGTTCTGATTGGTGAAGACTTGCGCGGCGGTCACGGCGGAAATGCGCCCGAAGAAGCAAGGATAGAGGCCTTTGGAGGTGTGCTCGGAGTCACTAAAGGGCTGTGGACGCAGTTCGGCTCCGACCGGGTGATCGACACCCCCATTACGGAGTCGGCGATCGTCGGCATGGCTGCCGGCGCCGCTGCAACGGGTCTGCGGCCGGTGGCGGAGCTGATGTTTATGGATTTTTTCGGTGTTAACCATGATGCGCTGTACAACCAGGCGGCAAAGTTTCGCTATATGTTTGGTGGCAAGGCCAAGGCGCCGCTGGTGATGCGGGGCATGATCGGTGCTGGTTTTTCTGCAGCAGCCCAGCATTCGCAGTCACCCTATAATATTTTTGCTACCACACCGGGGCTCAAGGTGGTTGTGCCATCGACGCCTTATGATGTCAAAGGGCTGCTGATCCAGTCGATTCGCGACGACGATCCGGTGGTGTTCTGCGAGCATAAAATGCTCTATGACCTCAAGGGCGAGGTACCGGACGAGATTTATACCCTGCCCCTGGGCGTCGCCAACTATACCCGTGAAGGTGAGGATGTCACCATCATCGCGTTGTCTGCAATGGTACATAAAGCAAACCAGGTCGCCGACAAACTGGCCAGGGAGGGGATCTCGGTGGAGGTGGTCGATCCACGTACAATCTCGCCTCTGGACGAAGAAGGTATTCTGGAATCAGTGGCTTCTACCGGCCGCGTGGTCATTGTCGACGAGTCAGCCGCGCGTTTTGGCTTTGCTCATGATGTCGCAGCGCTGATTGCTTCCCAGGCATTCCATTTCCTCAAAGCGCCTGTTGTTCTGGTGACACCACCACACACCCCGGTACCGTTCTCCCCTGCTCTCGAAAAACTCTGGATCCCTGGCGTTGAACGTATCGAAGCTGCCGTCCGTCAAGTGCTGGAGGATTAAGCTATGAGCGATATCAGGACACTTGAAATGCCGAAGTGGGGCCTTTCAATGGAGGAAGGCGTGCTCGCGCGGTGGGCCATCCAGGAGGGTGACCGCTTCGCCAAAGGGCAGGAAATCTGTGAAATTGAGACCAGCAAAATCGTCAATGTTCTGGAGGCCCCCTTCGCCGGTACGCTACGGCGGATAATCGCCCGGGTGGGAGATACCCTCCCGGTCGGCGCTGTTTTGGCGTTGGTAGCTGACTCTTCGGTAAGCGATGCTGAACTGGATGCCTTTGCCGCCAGTCTGGCCGCGGCGCAGCCAGCAGCGCCTGCCACGCAGACTACCGAGCCTGCTGTAGCGGCCGTCGCGCCCTCCATTGTACCAGCCCCCGCCAATAAGCCTGCGGCATCCATTGGGCAGACCGAGGTACCCACCAGCCTGCAAGGCATAACCGATCCGACTCAGGTGAATGCCACTCCCCATGCGTTACGTCAGTCTGCGCGGTTGGGCGTTGACTTGAAAAAGGTCCAGGGTAGCGGGCGTGGCGAGCGTATCTCTGTCGCTGACCTGGAGAGCGCGATCGTTGCCGCAGGCGGCCGCATCGCCTCTCCGCCGCCGCCCGTTCGTTCCGGCAAAGCGCCGCGATCGCATACCGATGATAGCCAGGTATCGGCAACCCCGTTGGCGCGCCGTCTGGCCAACAAACTGGGGATCAACCTGCACGACTGCCGCAAAAGCGGTTCACTCGGACGGGTGAGCCGTGATGATGTGCTGGCGGCCGCTTTGCTGCTTGATGGGCTACCCCAGGCCGGGGCTCCACAAGCCACGTCAGCGACAGCCTTTGAGACGTTGCCGATGTCCAGTATGCGGCGAGCGATCGCTGGCCGTTTGCAAATGTCCAAGCAACATGCACCCCATTTCCGTTTGACCGTCGATCTCGATCTGGAGCGACTCTTAGCATTGCGTAAGGAAATCAACAGCGAAGTACCCGGCGTCAAGATTTCGGTTAACGATATGCTGGTTAAGGCCTGCGCCATGGCGCTGATAACCGTGCCGGACGTCAACATACAGTTTGATGAGGCTACCCAGAGCATCCGCCGTTTTGCCGATGCCGACATTTCCGTGGCCGTTGCGCTGCCAGACGGGTTAATTACCCCTATCGTACGTTCGGCCAACAGCAGGTCGATAAGCGACATATCAAACGAAGTTCATTCTCTGATAACCAAAGCCCGGGCGGGCATGCTCAAGCCCGAAGAATTCCAGGGCGGCACCTTTAGCGTGTCAAACCTGGGCATGCTCGGAGTACGGCAGTTTGATGCCATCATAAACCCACCCCAGGGCGCGATCCTTGCGATTGGCGCAGGCGAGCCCCGAGCGGTAGTTCGCGATGGACAAATCGTCGTCCGCCATCAACTGACCGTATCGCTGTCCTGCGATCACCGGGTCATCGATGGGGCGTCAGGCGCGGCTTTTCTCCAGGCGCTCAAGCGGCTGGTTGAAACACCGACGCTGTTGTTTATCGAGGAGACGAGCTATGCACGACAAATATGATGTACTGATAATAGGTGGCGGGCCTGGGGGGTATGTCGCCGCCATTCGTGCCGGCCAGCTAGGGCTTCGTACAGCATTGGTGGAAAAGCAGCATTTAGGGGGGATCTGCCTGAACTGGGGATGCATTCCAACCAAGGCGCTGCTGCATGGTGCAGAGGTGGCGCACAGTATTGCGCATGCCGATCGGCTGGGTTTTAGTCTCAGAGAGGTGAGTTTCGATGTGCAGAAACTGGTGCAGTTTAGCCGCGCCGTGTCGCAACAGCTGACCGGAGGTGTCGAGTACCTGCTGAAGAAAAATGGCGTTACTGTCATTACCGGCACCGCCCGGCTACGTGGAAAGGGGCAAGTAACGGTCGCCGATCCCCGAGGGGAAGAGCGAGACTATCGCGCTGGTTATGTGATCCTTGCGACTGGCGCCCGGCCGCGAGCGTTGCCAGGAGTAGAGCCAGATGGTGAGCGAATCTGGACCTATTTTGAGGCCCTGCAGCCTGAGCGCTTACCGGAGTCTCTATTAATCATCGGATCAGGGGCCATCGGAGTCGAGTTCGCCAGCCTTTATAACGATCTTGGCAGTAACGTGACGCTGGTCGAACAAGCCGCGCAGATTCTGCCCGTTGAAGACGCCGAAGTATCCGCTACCGTGCGTAAATCGTTCGAAAAACGCGGTATACACGTCCATAGCCAAACGCTGCTGACGCAGGTACAGCGCACCGATACGGGCGTGCGCTGCACCTTGAAAACCACCGGCGCCGAACAGACCCTTGAAGTCGAACGTGTGCTGTTGGCAGCGGGCGTACAGCCTAATGTGGAAGGCCTGGGGCTGGAAGCGCTGGGAGTCGAGTTGGACCGCGGGTTTATCAAGACGGATGCAGCTTGCCGAACCAACGTATTTGGGCTCTATGCTATCGGCGATGTGGCCGGCCCGCCGTGTCTGGCGCACAAAGCCAGCCACGAAGGCGCGATCTGCGTCGAGACGCTGGCTGGCGTCAAAGGCGTACGCCCTCTTAACCGCGACTATGTGCCCGGTTGTACCTATGCCCGGCCACAGGTTGCCAGCCTGGGCTTGACAGAGGCGAAGGCTCGCGAGACGGGACGGCCAATCAAGATCGGTAAGTTCGCATATCAGGGGAATGGTAAGGCGCTGGCCAGCGGGGAGACGGAGGGTTTTGTAAAGACTGTTTTCGACGCCGAAACCGGCGAACTGCTGGGCGCGCATATGGTTGGTGAGCAGGTCACTGAACAGATCCAGGGTTTTGGTATCGCGCATCATCTGGAGGCCACAGATGAGAGTCTCTTATCGATGATCTTTGCTCATCCAACACTTTCTGAAGCCATGCATGAATCCATCCTTGCCGCCAGTGGTCAGCCGCTGCATCAATAATGACAATACAAACCCGGCATTCAGCGCCGGGCTTGTCTGAGGCTTTAAGGCCGTCTGAAAAGGGCAATGCTGCGCCCGGCCAGAACAAAATCAATTGTCTCGGTAATGATGACGCCGTCCGTTTTTTCTTCAGCGGTCGACAGCTCAAGAACCCAGCCGCCTTCGCCAAACTGCGGGATCTGGAACGGAACATCGCCCTCAAAGGGATTGAACAGCATCAAGCAGATGCCGATCGTCCGGAAACCAGTGTATGGGAAGCAGCTCAACGGAAGTGATGCCCAGGCTCTTGATATAATCGACGGAAGCCTGATGCCCAAGCCCCTCAAATGTGCCGCGAAGCTCCGGGGGAAGCGCCGGATTGCGCTGGGTAAAACCCTTCACATGCGTTTCGTAGATAACCGCATGCGGCCAGGGGACGTCTGGGCGATTTTCCCCCTGCCAGTCGAAGGCATCCGGGTCGACAACCTTGCATTTTGGCGTAAATGGCGCGCTATCGCGGGTATCAAAGCTCAGATCTTTCTCCTCATGGCCCAGCTCGTAGCCGAAATGCGCATCGTTCCATTCAATATCGCCTTCCAGCTCCCGCGCGTAAGGATCGATAAGCAATTTGTGTGGATTAAAGCGATGGCCGTTCTCCGGATCGTACGGCCCATAAACCCGATAACCGTATAAGGCTCCGGGCTGCAGACCGGGTACGTAGCCGTGCCAGATTTCGTGTGTATATTCAGGTAGTTCAAGCCGGGCTATTTCCGTTTTTCCGCAAGGATCGAATAAGCACAGCTCAACCCGCTCAGCGTGCGCTGAAAACAGCGCAAAGTTCACGCCCTTTCCGTCAAAATTAGCCCCCAGCTGCTGGCCGTCACCGGGCTCTATTGCAAACGTTTCTTTCATTGTCCCTGTTCCTCTCCACTTTTCTTTTCACTAATAAGCGTCACTAACCACCCCGTTGGTGACGCCAGATCGAGCGCCTCTTCGACCAGACGGTTTTCGCCGGTTAACGCATCGCGATAATGTCGTCCTGCCAGATCTTCGGGTATGGCTACCGCAGTGTTGCCCCACAGCCTGGCCGGGGAATCAGCCAATCCGTGCGCCGCGACGTCAAACGCCAGGCGAGGAACCACCACGATAAGGGCCTCCTCGTCGTTGATGCGCGCGTAGGCGATAAGATTCTCTTCCCTGTCACCGGTGACCTTTAATGGTACCCAGTCACCATAATGGAAGAGCGCGGAATGCCGCTGCCTTAACCTGAGAAACGACGCGGTGACGTACTGCTTCAGCTGTCCGTCTCGCCATGCGTTTTCGCTATTAAACAACTCAGGGCCTTCGCTATCGAGGTTATGCGCCAGGACGGCGAAGTCAGGTTCACGTCGGTTATCCGGATCGACAAGGCTGAAGTTCAGCGCCTCGCTCCCCTGATAAATATCCGGTACGCCAGGGGCGGTCAGTTTGATGACCGTCTGGCTGAGGCTGTTCACCAGGCCGGCACGGATAAAAGGCTGCAGGGCGGTGTGAAAATCGTTGAGAAAGAGCGAATTATCCGCAGCGAACAGCTGTTGCGCATAGTTCAGCACAACGCTTTCATAGCTTTCATTGCTGTCGATCCAGTCGGTTCTTTGCTTGGCCTCGCGCAGCGCTTTTTCCATAAAAGCAAGAAAACGCGTCTCGAGTTCTTTCAGCCCTGCGGTATCGTCGGGCAGCAGCGTTGCAGGCCACACGCCGGCGAGCGCCTGATAGATCATCCACGTATCCGCCGCGTTCGGCGCCGTACCGTCGTTCAAAAAACGCACCTGGGTTTGATTCATCTGACGCCAGCGCGCAAGGTTTTCCGCCCACAGCTGCGGGGCTTCCGTCAGGGTGTAAAGCCGGGCGCGCGCATCTTCCCCGCGTTTAGTATCGTGCGTCGACGTTCCCAGCAGCGCGTCGGGCTGGCGGGCAAGACGAATGCGCATCTCCTGGTGAAAACGAGAGAGAGAAAAAGCGCGAGGAGTAGGATCGGCCCCGACTTCGTTCAATGCCAGGTCGAGGTTATGGCGAAAGAACAGCGTATCCTCGACCGATTTAGCCATCAACGGCCCCGTCAGCTGCTGAAAGCGGGTCCTGAAGAGTGACGCGGTGTCGAGGCTGCTTCCGTGCAGATTGCCGGTCAGGATGGCGATAATGACCTCAAGCGCCCTGGCATCGGGTTTGTCTTCCCTGGCGTTCACCTGGTCAACCACCCGGTTTAACAGCGTAATATCGCCTGCGGTCAGCCCTTCGGCGGTGCCGTAGGTACGATAGACCGGGAAGGCCAGCAGCAGTTCACGCAAGGCATGGCGCAGCGCGTCGCTCTCAACCGCCATGCTATTACGCTCCGCCAGTTCGGTGGCCAGCCGCAATAAGGTGGTAAATTCACCCTCAAAATTGCGATCCACCATCAGTCCTTTCGCCTCGCGCAGCGCGGTATGGCGATCTATCGCTCCGCCGAGCGCTTCATCATGAACCTGCTGCAGCTGTTCGAGGTTATTGTCATCCACCAGCACTTCCGCCAGCGAAGCGATAAACTCATATCCTGTGGTGCCGGAGACGGGCCAGTCGGCGGGCAGCTGCTCGCCTTTGGCGAGGATTTTTTCCACCGTAATGTAGCACTCTGGCCCGGTTGCCTGGCGCAGGCGCTGCAAATACCCCAGCGGGTCGGCAAGGCCATCGATATGGTCAATGCGCAGACCATGGACGATGCCAGTATGCACCAGTTCAAGGATAAGGCGGTGGGTGTCGTCAAACACCGCCGGGTCTTCAACCCGGACGCCAATCAGGCCGGTAATTTCAAAAAAACGCCGCCAGGAGAGCTGCCTGGGCGCTTCCCGCCAGGACATCAGCCGCCAGCTTTGCGCCTCGTGCAGCGCCAGAATGGCGTCGCGATCCGGAGATGTTAGTAGTTGCTCACCTGTCGCCAGGGTTTGAGGATTCAGGGGCCAGGCCTGGTCATAGTAGACGAACGCCGGCTTCCCGGTTTCCGGATCGCGTTTTAGCGCGAGCGCCCCGCTCTCCAGCTCTGCCTCAAAGGTATCCCCCAGAAACGGCAGCGTAACGGGACGCGTCCAGTCAATATCGAAATAATGGGCCCAGGCGCTGTTTTTGCCCTGCTCGATGACGTCCCGCCACCAGCGATTCTCCAGCGAGGTCGCCATATGGTTGGGAACAATATCCAGAATCAGGCCAATTTGCGCGTTTCGCAGCGCCTTCACCATCCGGTCAAACCCTTCGCGGCCCCCGATGGCCGGATCGATCTCGTTAGGATCGGTAATATCATAGCCATGGGTTGACCCGCTGGTTGCCGTAAAAATCGGCGAGGCGTAAAGATGGCTGATACCCAGGTCTTTGAGATATGGCGCGAGCGCCGCCGCGCGATCGAAAGTCATGCCGTTACGGAACTGAATACGATAAGTTGCGGAAGGGATCATGATGAGGCTTCTCCATGTGCAAAACGGACAACAATACTGTTTGGCGATAACGCCTCCTGCCGCTCCGGCCAGCTAAAAATGACCTCGCCCGGTATTTCCGGCATCGCGGTCCGCTCCTCGCCGATATTCAGCGCCACCGAGAGCGTGCCGCCGGAGAATTGCCAGCTCACCGCCAGCGCCTGCGCCGCCGCGTGCAGGATCATGCCCTCCGCGGCCCCTCCCGCCGCGAGCAGCGGGACAATGTAGCGATGGCGCAGCTGGATAAGGTGGCGCGTGAAGCGCAGCCAGGCTTTCCCCTCCTCGCTTGCCGCCTTCTGCCAGTCGAGCTTAGAACGGATAAAGGTCCGGGGATCGTTCGGGTCAGGGACTGATGCATCGTGTCCCGCGTGCCCGGCAAACTCTTTAGCCCGCCCTTCCCGCACCGCCTTCGCGAGGTCGCCATGAAAATCGGTAAAGAACAGAAAGGGGTTCGTCTCCGCAAACTCTTCGCCCATAAACAGCAAAGGAATGTGGGGCGACAGAAGCAATGCGGCGAGCAGAACGCGCGTTTTCCCGGCGCCGGCAAGAGAAATCAGCCTTTCCCCCTGCGCACGGTTCCCGGTCTGATCGTGATTCTGAATAAAGTCGACAAAAAACTGCGGCGGCTGAGCGGCGCAGGCCACGCCGCGTGGCTTTCCGGTTTGCGCAGAAAGCTCACCCTGGTAGACAAACCCTTCGGCCAGCGCCCTTGCGACATTCTTTGCCGGCTGATGCGCAAAATCCTGATAATAGGCGTGCGTTTCACCGGTCGCGAAAACGTGGGCGGCGTTATGAAAGTCATCATTCCACTCGGCGGTAAAGAGCGGCGTCTGTCCGTTCTCATCGCGCGGATGGAGGAAAATCACGTTCCGGCTGTCTTCAGTGGTGAGGTGGATGTGGCGGTCGGGAATCGCGGCGCGGATATTTTCGGCTATTTCTATCAGTACGTGCCTGGCGGAGCGATCTTCAATCTGATCGATAGCATCAAAGCGCAGCCCATCAAGCTGGTATTCGGTCAGCCAGAACAGCGGCGCCTCGGTAATATACTGCCGCACGGCCTCGGTTTCATAGGCGATAGCGTTACCCCACGGGGTCATCCGGTCCTGATGAAAAAAGCCCGGCGACAGCAGAGAGAGATAGTTGCCTTCCGGGCCAAAATGGTTCAGCACGATATCGAGAACCACCGATAGCCCTAACCCGTGGGCGGCATCAATAAAGGCGTGAAAATCCTCCGGTGCGCCATACGCTGCGTGCGGCGCATAGAGTAATACGCCGTCGTAACCCCAGCCGCGGGAACCGCCAAACTGGGCTACGGGCATGACCTCTATCTGGGTGATCCCCAGCTCCGCCAGATAAGGCAGCTTTTCGATGGCGGCCAGAAAGGTGCCATCCGGCGTAAAGGTGCCCGGATGAAGTTCATATATCACTGTTTCTTCCCACGGACGCCCTTTCCAGCCAGCGTTAACCGGCTGAAAACGCCTGGGGTCGATGACCACCGAAGGGCCGTTAACATCATCGCGTTGCGCGCGCGACGCCGGGTCCGGAATGCGCGTGCCGTCGGCTAAACGGAGCATATATTCATCACCATGCTTTACGCCGGGGACGTCAATCTGGAACCAGCCCTCTCCCGCAGCGTCCATCGGAATATCCCGGCCCGTCAGGCTCAGCGTCATCGTTTTTTGACCTTCGGCCCAGACGCGAAAGCGGACCGTGTCCGCGGCAATGAACTCCGCCCCCCAATGTTTTTTAAATACTCTGGATTCCATTAAATATCCTCAAATGACCTGTGGAAAATGCGGCATGAATATAAGATTAGACCAGGTTTAAACGCGTGCGCTGTTGATAGCGAGGCTGTTATTTTTAAAGACGTTGTCTATGATTAATAAATCGCTTAAAAAACAAGGAATGCTATGCAGATTCGTAAAGGATTAAATTCCGACCTGGCTCGCCTGGAATATTGTGATTTTTCCTTCACCGTCAGCCAGATTGCCACCGGCCCCTTTGTCAATAATGATCTGAAAATTGAAACACTTCCCAGCGCTTATAATAAAACCTATGAACTGGACATCCAGACGCTGGAAAACCACTGCGTTAATCCGGATGCTATATTTTTAATCGCGGAAACCGACGCGGGGCAAGTCGCCGGATTTATCACCGCTTCCTTGATCTGGAACAAATTTATTTCCGTGGATTATATCGCCATCGAGCGCTCACAGCGCAGAACGGGCGCGGCCAACAAGCTCATGGCGGCAGCCCATATATGGGCTCGGAGCATGAGCGCGGCGGGATTAAAGCTGGAAACCCAGAACGTCAACGTTCCCGCCTGCCTTTTCTACCGAAATTATGGCTTTACCCTGGGCGGATACGATCGTTATCTCTACAGCGCGTTACCGGAAAAAGATGAAATTGCGCTGTTCTGGTATTACATGTTGACTTAAAAGCCAGGTAAATAATTCCTGGTTTTACGATGTTAATTATTCCTGGTTTGCGCTTTTTTTATCGCCCAAACGCAGTCATTGACTAATCTTAAATTTCATTTATTAAGGAGGCCGGTATGACAACAGGAAATAACCCAACGCTACACTATCCACTTCCGCCGTTTGTCGAGCAGCCGCAGCAGCCCCCGGGGCTGGCATCCGAAATGAAGCCCCTTCCCGATCACGGTGAGACCAGCTATACCGGTTCCGGAAAGCTGGCGGGGAAAAAAGCGCTGATTACCGGCGGTGATTCGGGGATTGGTCGGGCTGTCGCGATTGCCTACGCGCGGGAAGGCGCGGATGTCGCTATCGGCTACCTGCCGGAGGAGGAGTCCGACGCGGCTGCCGTTATCGCGCTGATCCAGGCCGAGGGAAGAAAAGCCGTCGCCATTCCCGGCGATATTCGGATTGAGTCATTTTGCGATACCCTGGTTGAAAAGGCGGTCGCTGAGCTGGGCGGGCTGGATATTCTGGTTAACAACGCCGGCAGGCAGCAGTATTGTGAATCCATTGAGACGTTAACGACCGCCGCGTTTGACGCCACGTTTAAAACCAACGTTTATGCGCCCTTCTGGATAACCAAAGCCGCGCTTCGTCATCTCTCGCAGGGGGCGGCGATCATTAACACCTCTTCCGTGCAGGCGTTTAAACCCAGTGAGATCCTGCTGGATTATGCCCAGACCAAAGCCTGCAACGTGGCGTTTACCAAATCGCTGGCTAAGCAGCTTGGTCCGCGCGGTATCCGCGTTAACGCCGTGGCGCCCGGCCCGTACTGGACTCCGCTGCAGTCAAGCGGCGGCCAGCCGCAAGAGAAAGTTCAGCAGTTTGGTGAGGATACGCCGCTCGGCAGACCGGGACAGCCGGTCGAGATTGCGCCCCTTTACGTTCTCCTCGCCTCAGATGCCTGCTCGTACGCTTCCGGTCAGGTCTGGTGCTCAGACGGCGGTACCGGCGTCGCATAAAAGAAGCGCTCGTCGCTGTCGCGCGCTGTTCCAGCTCGCCGCAGCGGCGAACGCTAGCCGCAGAGAAGAAACTGGATGAGGGTAATCAGCAAATAAAAACCGCAGACGATTTGCAAAACTCTCCAGCCCCACCTGAAATAACGCCACTGATAACGCTCCCTGGCATTCGCCTGCGCAATAGCGGGTTCCAGGACCTGCTTTTTCTGCTTCCTTCTAAGCATGCTCCAGCCCCACCCGACAATGGTCAGGATGACGATAACTTTATAAAGGATAATGTTGTCCATGCCGCCGCCATTTCATGATGGGATAAATCTCCCCGCCAGTGTAGCGCACTTCCCGCCTCGTTACCTGCATTCCTTATTTACGTTTAAATGCGTTTACGATGGAACACTCTTGCTTTGTCAGCGTTGCTGACGCAAGCATCACCCTGGAATAATCTTATATATGTCAGAAAGGTGAATTGGGACTTTTCTATTTATTAAATATGTAGTATCGAGGCGCGGGTAATATTAGCAGTCTTATTATTCAAAAAGTTAAAATTTGCAAAAACAGGCGCAACCGCTAAAATAATTATGAGCTAACTCACTTAACAGGGAGATATTATGGGTTTTTGGCGAATTGTGTTGACGATTATTCTACCCCCGCTTGGCGTACTGCTGGGTAAAGGCTTTGGTTGGGCGTTTATCCTCAATATTATTTTAACGATCCTCGGCTATATTCCAGGCCTTATCCACGCTTTTTGGGTTCAGACCAAAAACAGCTAATCAGAGCCATTATCACCGGTCATCACAAGGAATCAGAGAGTTCGCAGGAGCAATTTTATGCTTAAACACTTAACCGCTATCGCTTTTCTGGCTGCATCCACCCACGCCATGGCGCAAACCGATATGACGCTGGACGGTCTGGCCAAAAAGGAACCGGCAGCCTTTAGCCAGATGGTTAAAGGGCATACCCTGCCCGCCTGGATAAAGTCCGGCGGCACGGGCTCGCCTGCCCGGACGGTGAAGCTTGGCGCCGAGGTCTATCAGGTATTCAGCGTCTGCAAGCCCCACGACTGCGCAGCGGAGCGCTTCGCCGTGCTGTGGTCGAAAAAGTCCGGACAGATGTCCGGGCTTTATTCCGCCGTTGACGAAAAAACCGACCAGGAGACACTGACCTGGCTGAATGTTAGCGATGAGCGCTCTATCGATGGCAAGACGGTGCTCTTTGCCGCCCTGAGCGGCAGCCTGGAGAACCATCCGGATGCGTTTAACTACCCGTAGTAAAACGCTGAGGCAATAATTTCGCGCCTTCTGCCGTACAACCCCAGGGTCTGGACGGCAGAAACTCTCCCCCCGACGTTCAGCGCAGCCTACAGCGAGATGCCGGCGAACGACATAAACCCCAGCGACATTAAGCCGGCGGTAATAAATACGCTGCCTAAACCGCGTAAGCCTTTCGGCATATTGGCATATTTCAGCTTTTCACGAATGCCGGCCAGCGCCACAATCGCCAGCGCCCAGCCAATACCGCACCCGGTGCCATAAGTCAGTGATTCAAGGAAGCTGTATTCACGCTGCACCATAAAAATCGTCGCGCCGAAAATGGCGCAGTGGATAGTTAACAGCGGCAGGAACGGCCCCAGAGCATGGTTTAAGGCGTGGAAATATTTGTCGATCACCATTTCGAGGATCTGCACCAGCGCCGCAAGAACGCCGATAAACGTGATGAAATCGAGGAAGCTCAGGTCAACCCCTTCGATCAGGGCGTTCTCTTTCAGCAAGTAATGGTAAATCAGGTTGTTAATCGGCGTCGCAATGGCCAGCAGCGCCGTCACGGTTACCCCGAGGCGAAATGCGACATCGATTTTTTTGGAGATAGCGAGAAAAGTACACATCCCGAGGAAAAAATTGAGCGCCATATTTTCAACGAAAACCGCGCGGATAAAAATATTGAGATGAGATTCAAACAAGACAACCTCCATGTTGTTGAGTTGTTTCTCAATAATGCCAAATTTTCAGCTTGAACGGGTCATTATTACTCGGTTTTGCCGAGTCGATCACCTTTTAATTTCCTGTGTTTTGCGTGGGCAAGAGCGTCGCCTTTAGCGCCTTCCTGACTCGCTAAACGAGCGAGGAAGCATCTGAATAAACGCATCGACTGGCACCGGTTTAGAAAAGTAATAGCCCTGATAGAGGGTAATCCCCATATTTTTGAGCATCGTGAGCTGCTCCTTATCCTCGATGCCCTCAGCAATAATCTGGCAATGAAATTTCCTGGCCAGATTAACCATATTCTTCACCACCAGCGCGGAAGCCGTGTTGGTCACAATGTTGAGGGTAAAGACCTTATCGATTTTGATAATCTCAGGATTAAATTGCTGGATGTAGCTGTAGTTCGCGTAGCCGGTACCAAAATCATCCAGCGAAAACTGAACGCCGATACGCCTGAGTTTGTCCGTCACCGCTGATGTTTGCCGGGTATTTTCGATCGACTCGCGCTCGGTTATCTCCAGAACAAGGCGGACTTGCGCCTCTTTCATCTGCTGGATAAACGTCTGGCACAGGGTCACTATTTCGTCGTCCTGAAAGTTTACCGAACTGGTGTTAAAGCAAATAAACAACCCTCCAGGGATTACGGATTGATGGCGCCGAAGCTGACGGATCACCTCGGCAAAGCAAATCGCCGTCACGTCTTTAATCAAGCCGGTCTGCTCTGCCACGGAAATAAATTTATCCGGCGCAATAAATCCCTGCTTCGGATGTTCCCAGCGCACCAGCACCTCACCGCCGATAACCGCTCCGCTATCATTGTTGATAATTGGCTGAATATAGGGCTTGAGCTGCTTCAGTTCGATAGCCTTTCTGAGCTGATACTCAATCGTATTCCGGTAGCGGAGGTAGTTCCTGAATAAAAAGGTGAGCAGCAAGGAGGCCAGAATAATGGCGATAAGCGTGTGTTGCTCATAGCGGATAAACGCACCGACGCCAGAGGCGTAGCCGCGGTCGGCAATAACCGAATAGGTAAACAGCTCAGAGGCCAGGCGCACGGGAACCTTGATATCCGGCGTCGCCGTCACTTCCCCTTTGCGGGTCATTATCCGATCGCCAACCTGAAGATAGAGATGCGCATCGCCATCAAGAACGGTCAAAATGTTGTATAAATAATAGCCGTCAACGCCAACCAGAATCGTATTTCCCCGCTCATCCTGTTCGCTGTAAACCATCAAGGGATGAAACGGCGTGATTTCGCTGCCGCTCAGCAGGCGCAGAGCGCCATGCGTATACTGGCGACGATCGAACTGAAATTTACGCCCGCCAAAAACCGAGGTGCAGTATATTTCGTTATCCTTACCTAAATTCACCGTGCGCACATCGGGAATGGTGGCCACCAGCGTGCGCAGCTCCGTCAGGACATTCTCGCTACAGCTTTTACCATAAAAAGGCTCAGCCAGATCGGCTGCCTGCTCCGCATGGGAGACGGTCACATCAAGGCTGGCTATCGCCTGCTGCAGGCGCGAATGGATATCTTGATCCACCTTTTTTTGCATTTGCCAGTAGCAAAGCCCGGTGCCCAGGCTCAGTAACGCAAGCAGAAACAGGAGTATCCACAGACGATGGCGTGATGATGAGTAGTTCATTGTGCTAATCCAGTTTGACTCGCCGGAAAAGGCCAAAGGTCAATTGTTTGGCCAAGTTTTAATAAATCCTGTTTATACTCGCCCTGAACCGATCAAGTTTTAATGCATATCAATGATATATCATGGCAAACCATTGCGCGGCGCAGGAGGCGTTTTCTGCGTCTGAGGTTTGCGTGCTTATGCCGCCGCATCTGTAGCTAAATGATTGACTTAAAGCCGAATAATACGAAAATGACTCTTTTGTGCGATGACCAGAAAAGCTGGCAAATATGATGACGATCCGCTCTCGTAAGTTTATTCTGAACAAGGTGAAAATATCCGCGGTAGCTATAGCTGCCGCGCTGCTGTTGGCCCACTGCGGTAGCAAACCGCCCGTTTCTCTTGTCACGCCGATGCCGCCCGCGGCCCGCCAGCCGACGTTGCCCAAAAGCCAGGAGCCGGTGCGCGGCGTCTGGCTGACGACCGTGTCGCGCCTCGACTGGCCGCCGCTGGAATCCGTCAATGGCGGCATTAGCGCCGAACGGCGCATCGCCCTGCAGCAGCAGGCGCTGGTTGCCAAGCTGGATAATTTAAAAAGCCTCGGCATTAACACCGTCTTCTTCCAGGTGAAACCGGATGGCACCGCGCTCTGGCCATCGAAGATTCTGCCGTGGTCCGATATGCTGACCGGCAAAATCGGTGAGGATCCGGGCTACGATCCGCTCAAATTTATGCTGGATGAAGCCCATAAGCGCGGCATGCGCGTTCATGCCTGGTTTAACCCCTATCGCGTCTCGGTCAATACGCGGCCGAAAACCGTCACCGAACTGAACAGCACGCTGTCGCAGGTTCCCGCCAGCGTATACGTCCTGCACCCTGAGTGGATTCGCACCTCCGGCGATCGCTTCGTGCTCGATCCGGGCATCCCGGAAGTCCGCGACTGGATCACCAGCATCGTGGCCGAGGTTGTGGAGCATTACCCGGTTGACGGCGTCCAGTTCGACGATTACTTCTACACCGAATCACCGGGATCGGCCCTTAACGACAACCGGACGTTCCAGCAGTACGGCCAGGGCTTTGCCGCGAAAGCGGACTGGCGGCGGCACAACACGCAGCTGCTGATTGAGCAGGTTTCCCGCACCATCAAGCAGCTGAATCCCGATGTTGAATTTGGCGTCAGTCCGGCAGGCGTCTGGCGCAACCGCTCCCACGATCCGGCGGGTTCAGATACCCGCGGCGCAGCGGCCTACGATGAGTC
>OJVY01000335.1_pt1 | contig 19340 bp, 19 predicted proteins | sample 1600301 | NCBI WGS metagenome assembly OJVY01 (sample SAMN04436925, study PRJEB24849) | human gut metagenome | biome: human gut; feature: NICU; material: stool | host: Homo sapiens | place: USA: Saint Louis, MO | collected 2012-05-22
CTTCGAGCGCATCATGAGGCCGTTCAGCTCCCCGGGCCTCCAGATTCCGTGGTACCAAGCCGCAGACAGACGTCGATCTTCGGGTAGCGGTTAAAAAATTCCAGCATCAGCGGGTGAATGGCAAACCGTCCCACGGCTTTCGGCACGCTGAGCGTGAGCTTGCCCTGCGCCACCGCCTGGGTACTGCTGGCGGAGTCCATGGCCATACGCGCCGATTCCAGCATCTCCAGCGCATGTTCATACACCATTTTCCCGGCATCGCTGAGGCGCAGCTTGCGCGTGGTGCGGTGCAGCAGCTTGCAGCCCATCTCCTGCTCCAGGCGCGAGACGCTGCGGCTGATCGCCGAAGGCGTTGCGCCGGCCTGGCGTGCGACGGCGGAGAAGCTGCCCTGTTCCACAATCTGTACGAACAGGGCGAGGTCGGGCAGTAGGCTCAGATTCATTTGTGCTTCCGGAGCAAAATTGCGTTGATGTCAGGCGGGATTATCGCCGCCAGCAATATCAATATACTGTCCTGACAGAGAGGAGGACAACCATGACTGAACGCCTTTATTACACCAGCGACGCCGAGGAATGCCTTGCGCAAGTCGTCAACTGCCTGAGCGAAGCCGATGGCCGCTATGCCATTGAGCTGGATCGCACGCTGTTTCACCCGCAGGGCGGCGGGCAGCCGGCGGATCGCGGCTGGATTGCCGGCCTCGCCGTCGAGGGCGTGGTTAGCCGCGGCGATAGCGTGGCGCATATCGTTTCACAGCCGCTGCCGGCCGGCGAGGTCACGATCCGCATCGATCCAGAGAGCCGGCGGCTGCATGCGCGTCTGCACTCCGCCGGGCACGCGCTTGCCCAGGCCGGGGAGCTGTCGGGCTGGCAGCCGATCAAAGGACATCACTGGCCGGGAGAAAGCCGTATTATTTTTGCCCCAGGCGCGCATGGCGGGCTGCCCGAGGCCAGCGCGCTGCTGGAAAAAGTTGAGGCCTGGCAGGCAGACAATTTACCGCGTCAGCTTACTTTTGCCGATGGCCTGCGCAAGGTCGGGTTCGGCGACATGCAGAGCTATCCCTGCGGCGGGACGCACGTGGCCAGCTTGTCCGAACTGGGTAAGATCGTCATTTCCCAGGTGAAGATGAAAAAAGGGCAAATTATTGTCAGCTACACGGTGGAATAAGCGAGTGAAAAGGAGATGCACACTCAACAGGGCATCTCCCGGTGCTTAAATATGCGCAGGATGTTTACCGTGATAAATCCGCTCCGGTCTGCCGACTTTGCCATAGCTGATTTCAGCCTCAAGGAAATCGTTTTTAACGCCCTGCTCAAGGTAGCGGCGGGCGGTGGTTTTACTACTGCCGAGAATACGGGCCAGGGTGTCTGCGGTATGGACCGTTTCCGGGTCGGTAAAGAGCTGTAATACCCGATTAAAGGTGCTCTCATCAATACCCCGCAGCGGAGAGCCTGCGGCTTCCGCGTGCTCTTTTGCCTGGATATTGAACAGGGCGTCAACATGGGTCTGGCTTGCCTGCTCGCTTGAGCGAAGAGAGCTGCGATAGCGGGCAAAACGCTCAAGCGTATGCTGCAGGCGCTGATAGTGAACGGGTTTAATCAGGTAATCAAAAACGCCCATCCGCAGGGCTTCGCTGATGGTATCCATATGGTTGTCGGCGGTGATGAAAATGATGCGCCCTTTATAATGAGTATTGACGGCGTGGCGGATCAAATCGAGTCCTTTGCCATCGGGTAAGAAGTTATCCAGCAGGGTGAGCTGGGGCTGATAGAGGCGAAGCATCTTTTTTGCGCTTTCCAGTTTATCCGCAATGCCAATGACTTCGAACTGGGGAAATTGCTTGATGGTATCCACCAGAATTTCCGCCAGCATAGGTTCGTCTTCAACGATGAGAGTGGTGATGCTATCCATGGTGTTCATCTCGGGTCAGGGGGATATAAAGGGTAAAAATAGTGCCAAAAGGGATGTTGTCATCGACGACGATATTGCCGCCCGCCTGCTCAACGTAGCTGCGAACCAGCCAGAGTCCGATGCCGTGATCGCCGCTGTCGCTGCTGGTCACGCCGCGCTCAAAAATACGATCGCGCAGCGATTCCTCAATCCCGCAGCCCTGGTCGGCGATCTCGACGATCGCTTCGCCGCCCTCGCTGTTGATCAGGCATTCGATCTGCTTTGAACCTGCCGGCTGACGTAGGGCGGCGTTGTAGGCGTTATCCAGCAAATTGCCGACGATCGAGATCCATTCATTATGCGACAGCGAAGAGGGGAGGGTTTCAACGTGACAGGCGGGATCGAAGACCAGCTCTAATCCGAGCTCTTTGGCGCGGTAATATTTGCCGATCAGCAGCCCGGCAAGGTGGTTTACTTTAAAATTGCGGGCAATAAAATCGAGCACTTTCTGGTGGCTCTCAGACTGCTGCTGAATAAGATCCAGCGCGTTATCGTAGCGTTTTAAAAACAGCAGCCCGGCAATGGTGGAGATCAGATTGCGATGCTCGTGCTGTACGGCGCGCAGGTTATCCGCGTACTGCTGGACCTGGCTGAGCTGCAGGCTCAGAGTGTTGATATCGTCTTTACTGCGAAAGCTAATGACCCAGCCCTGGGGCTCGTTATTAAGCGTGACGGCCATACGGCTGGCGATCACTTTAATCTGATTAAAAGTGACGATTTCGTCTTTTTTATTTGTCTGCGGCGCGTCATAGAAGAATGCCTCCTGAGAGATCACGCTGCTGATGCTTTTGCCAATCAGAATGGTTTCCGGCTGGCTCAGGTTTAATAGCCTCCTTGCGGTTTGATTGATGGCGGTAATTCGGTAGTGGGAGTCAATAGCTATCAGCCCCTCAAAGACCGATTCAAACAGGACGCTCTGCTGGATAAGCAGCTGTGAGAGCTGCTGTGGTTCCATATTCAGCATCTGTTTTTTGATATGCAGCGAGAAGCGCCGGGCGCAGTAGAGCAGCAGAAGCAGCATGATCGCCATCGGGATCATCAGCGATCCGATTTGCAGACTCAGCCAGTTTTCTAACTGTTCGATGGTGTAGCCCACCGATACAATACCGATCACCTTCCCGGTGCTGTCCTGGATCGGCGACTTGCCGCGTAATGACGAACCGAGCGATCCTTTACGCACCGACACGTAGCTTTTGGCGTTATACAGCGCCTCGTCGCTGTCTCCGCCTTCCATCGATTTACCGATTTCCTCTGGATTCACGTGATACAGGCGCCGGCCTTTCGCGTCACCGACGGTGATATAGGTGGCGTCGGAAAACGATCGCATCGGGTCGATAAGTTCTTTAATGCGCGGTAAATCGTGCTTTTCTACCGCGTCAACCAGTTCGGGCATGGCGGAGATCTGCATGGCCTGAATCAGCGCGCGCTGTCCCACCTGGTAATGCAGGCGTTCCTCCGTAATGCTGGTGAGATACCATGACATGGCCAGCATCACGATTGTCGAGGTAAACAGGATCAACAGGAAGATGCGGTTCTGAAACGAACGTCGGGCAAACCAGTGCGTGATTTTTCGGGCAAACATTGGGCGAATTGACATCAAAAGGTCATTTTCTCTTTTTTAGGGGCCGACGGCGCTGAATCGGCCCACAGATTTACTGATTTCAGAACTCATCCAGTAGGAATACGACGTTTTACGTACCACCCGATCGGGCTTCTGCGCCGTAGCCTGGGGTATTTCCCGGAGGCGGCGCGCGGCGCCCGTCCGGGCGGGTAGCCCGGCTAAGCGCAGCGCGAGCCGGGAACAATGCGTTTTCACATCGCCAGCACGTACTTGAGCATCACCCCGGCGGCAATCGCCGAGCCAATCACCCCCGCCACGTTCGGGCCCATCGCGTGCATCAGCAGGAAGTTCTGCGCGTCCGACTCCAGACCCACCTTGTTTGACACCCTGGCCGCCATCGGCACCGCCGACACCCCGGCCGAGCCAATCAGCGGGTTGATTTTGTTCCGGCTGCACAGGTTCAGCAGCTTTGCCATCAGCACCCCCGCCGCCGTCCCCACGCAGAACGCAATCACCCCCAGCACCAGTATCCCCAGGGTCTGCGGCTGCAGGAACTTGTCCGCCACCAGCTTGGCCCCCACCGACAGCCCGAGGAAAATGGTCACGATATTTATCAGCCCGTTCTGCACCGTGTCGCTCAGGCGCTCCACCACCCCGCTCTCGCGCATCAGGTTGCCGAAGCAGAACATCCCCAGCAGCGGCGCCGCGTCCGGCAGCAGCAGCGCCACCAGCAGCAGCAGCACCGCCGGAAAGAGGATTTTTTCCCGCTTACTCACCGTGCGCAGCTGCACCATGCGGATTTTCCGCTCCTTCTCGCTGGTCAGCGCCTTCATAATCGGCGGCTGGATTAACGGCACCAGCGCCATATACGAGTACGCCGCCACCGCGATGGCCCCGAGTAATTCCGGCGCCAGCTTGCCCGACAGATAAATCGCCGTCGGGCCGTCCGCGCCGCCGATGATGCCGATGGCCGCCGCCTGCGGCAGGGTGAAGCTGATGATGCCGAAGTAGTTCAGCGTCAGCGCCCCCAGTACCGTGGCGAAGATGCCGAACTGCGCCGCCGCCCCCAGCAGCAGGGTCCGCGGGTTGGCCAGCAGCGGGCCGAAGTCGGTCATCGCCCCGACGCCCATAAAAATCACCAGCGGGGCGATACCCGAGCCGATGGCGACCTTATAGAAGATGGCCAGCACCCCGGCGGAGTAGCCCATATCCACGGCGAGGTCCTCCATCTGCCCCTGCACCGACGGCAGCGCCAGCGCCAGCGCCTCCCTGATGGCGTGGACATCCGGCGTACAGTGGAGCTTCGCGGCAATCACCGCCAGCTGCCCGGCGTCGTGGTGGGCCAGCAGGCTCTCCAGGGCGGTCAGCGCCAGCCCGGCCTCCGGGATATTCGACAGCAGGCCGCCGAAGCCAATCGGCAGCAGCAGCAGCGGCTCGAACTTCCTCGCGATGGCCAGCCACAGCAGCAGCAGGCTCACCAGCAGCATGACGGCCTGGCCGGCGCCGAGGTGCATCAGCCCCATGCCCTGAATCAGGGCGTTCAGACTTTCCATTTCGCGTCCTCTTCCTTACGCCAGGCTCAGCAGGGTGTCGCCCACCGCCACTGCGTCCCCGGATTTCACCGCGATACCGCGCACGGTCCCGGCCTGCGCGGCGCGGATTTCGGTTTCCATCTTCATGGCTTCCAGAATCAGCAGCACGTCGCCCTCGGCCACCGTCTGGCCTTCCGTGGCAATGACCTTCCAGATGGTGCCCGCCAGCGGCGCGGTTACCGGGGTGCCGGCGCCTGCCGGGGCGGCTGCGGGGGCCGTGGCCTGAACGGGGGCCGCTGCCGTCAGCGGGCTGATATCGCCGCCGTCGCTGACCTTCACCACAAAGGCCTTGCCTTCCACTTCCACGGTGTAGACGCCGGAGGCGGCCGGTTTCTCTGCTTTCACAGCAGGTTTGACCTCTTCAGCCTGCGGCAGCGGCTCGAACGCCGCCGGGTTATAGCGGTTCTCAAGGAACTTCAGGCCGACCTGCGGGAACAGGGCCACGGTGAGCACGTCGTCGATGGCGTTGTCGGCAAGCTGAATATTCTTCTCCTGCGCCTGGCGCTTCACGTCGGCTTCCAGCTGCGCCAGCTCCGGCTTCAGCAGGTCCGCCGGACGGCAGGTGATGGCCTCTGCTCCGTCCAGCACGCGCGCCTGTAATGCCGCGTTGACCGGCACCGGGGTGTGGCCGTACTCGCCCTTCAGTATCCCGGCGGTCTCCTTCGCGATGGTTCTGTAGCGTTCGCCGGTCAGCACGTTAAGCACCGCCTGGGTGCCGACAATCTGCGAGGTCGGAGTGACCAGCGGGATAAAGCCGAGGTCTTCGCGCACGCGGGGGATTTCCGCCAGCACCTCATCCAGACGGTGGGCGGCGTTCTGCTGCTTCAGCTGCCCCTCAAGGTTGGTGAGCATCCCGCCCGGCACCTGGGCCACGAGGATACGGCTGTCGGTGCCCTTCAGCTGGCCTTCAAAGGCGTGGTATTTCCTGCGCACCTCGCGGAAGTACGCCGCGATGCTCTCAAGCCTGAGGATATCCAGCCCGGTGTCATGTTTTGTGCCTGCCAGCGTCGCCACCAGCGCCTCGGTGGCCGGGTGGCCGTAGGTGGCGCTCATGGAAGAGATGGCGGTATCGACGCCGTCGACGCCGGCCTCGATGGCCTTCAGCAGGGCCATCTCCGCCATCCCGGTGGTGGCATGAGCATGCAGGTGCAGCCTGACGTCATAGCGTTTTTTGATTTCGCTCACCAGCTCGAAGGCCGCCATCGGGGTGAGAATGCCGGACATGTCCTTAATCGCGATGGAATCGACGCCGGTCTCCAGCAGCTGTTCGGTCAGGTCGAGCCAGGTCTGCAGGGTGTGGGCCGGGCTGGTGGTGTAGGAGAGCGTGCCCTGGGCGTGGGCGCCGTGGCTGCGCACCGCCTGCAGGGCGGCCTGCATATTGCGCGGGTCGTTCATGGCGTCGAAGACACGGAACACGTCCATGCCGTTTTTGACGGCGCGCTCGACGAAGCGCTGCACCACGTCATCGGCGTAGTGGCGGTAGCCGAGCAGGTTCTGGCCGCGGAGCAGCATCTGCAGCGGGGTCTTCGGCATGGCCTTTTTGAGCTCGCGCAGGCGGACCCAGGGGTCCTCGCCGAGGAAGCGGATGCAGGCGTCAAAGGTGGCGCCGCCCCAGCATTCAAGGGACCAGTAGCCCGCGTCATCGAGGGCGGCCGCAACGGGGAGCATATCGTCGAGGCGCAGGCGGGTGGCGAAAAGGGACTGGTGGGCGTCGCGCAGGACGACATCGGTAATGGCAACGGTCATGGATTCCTCCGTGAATTAAGGGTTAAGTCGGCGATGGTGGTGAATAGCGGCGGCAATCACCGGCGCCAGGCGGGCGAAGTCGTCAGCGGGCGCGGCGGCGGGTGCGGCCTTCAGCGCGGTAGCCGGTTCGGGGAAGAAGCGGTTGACGGCGGCGGACATGCCGCGGATGGCGAAAATCAGCAGAAACAGAAACGCCAGCACGAACCCCATGCCGAGAAACATCAGGGTGAAGCCTTCACCTAATAGCAGTGCTGCATCAGTCATAAAATAGCCTTCGGGCAGGAGGCACGATAATGATGTTATTTATCCCCGTCATCTTTCAAATTGCTTCTTTGTTGGCCAGCTTCGTTCCCCCCAGTCACTTACTTGCGTAAGCTCCCGGGGATGTAATGAGGGACATCCATGTCCCTCACCAGAGGCAGCCTTTGGCTGTTCAAATTCGTTCCAGACGAATTTGTCTCTCCCTTGCCGCCTCAAAGCAACTCGAAATCTTTTGGGTATATAACGAAAATAATAAGGGTAGATTTCCCTGGACCGCCCGGTCAGAGCCCCTGTTTATTATCGTCATAAACATCACGCCATCATTATCGTGCGAATGATATCATCCAGATTATTTGATAAAGCTTACGTTCTGGCATATTTCATCAGCGACTATCTCTTTACGCTGATTGAAAATAACTTTGTTCTGTTCAAACAGGTTATTACCATGAGTATCAATAGAAACAATTAACGGGCCAAACTCTTTCACCCGACATACCCACAGCGTTTCCGGCATACCGAGATCGCGCCACTGCGCATCTTCAATTTCTTCCACGCACACCGCGGCCACTACCGCGCAGCCGGCCGGGAATACGCAGTGCAGCGCTTTATGCTCCGCGCAGCCCTCTTCAGTGCCCTTGCCCATACCGCCTTTACCAACAATTAATTTCACGCCGGTCTTTGCAATAAATTCTTTTTCGAATTTTTCCATGCGCATGCTGGTCGTTGGTCCGACGGAGACCATTTCAAACTTATCGTCTTCGCCTTTAATCGGACGGACAATAGGCCCGGCGTGTAAAATAGCGCCGCCGCTAACATCAACGGGTAATTCGCGGCCACCTTCAATTAAGCGACGGTGCGCCACATCACGACAGGTAACAATATGGCCATTGAGATAAATAATATCGCCAGCCTTAATATCGGCTAAATCTTCATCTTTAATTGGCGTAGTAAGGATTTTTTTCGTCATCAGAAATTCACTCCGCTGTGAGACATAATGGTGTAGTTCAAGTCTTTATCAAAAACGATATGCCCTTTCCGGTGTGACCAGCAGCCCACGTTCACCGCCACCCCAATGGTGGAAGGATGACGCGCGGTGTTTTCAATATTCACGCCCATAACGGAGGTATTACCGGACATCCCCTGCGGCCCAAGGCCAATTTTGTTAATACCGTCTTCCAGCATTTTTTCCAGCGAGGCCGCACGTTCATTTTCATTATGCGAACCGATCGGGCGCATCAGCGCTTTTTTCGACAGCAGCGCCGCCGTTTCAACGGAGGTCGCCACGCCCACGCCGACCAGCAGCGGCGGACACGCGTTCAAACCGTAGCTGGTCATCACGTCGAGAACAAAGCGGGTAACGCCTTCATAACCCGCGCCCGGCATCAGCACCATCGCTTTCCCCGGCAGGGAACAGCCGCCGCCAGCCATATAGGTATAAATGCTGCACTGGTCAGAATTGGGGACAATCTCCCAGAACACCGTCGGCGTGCCTTTACCCACGTTTTTGCCGGTATTGTATTCATCAAAAGTCTCAACGCTGTTGTGGCGCAGCGGGGAATCCACGGTTGCTTTAATCACCGCTTCACGCAGCAGCGCTTCCAGTTCGCCGATCAGCGGGAAGTTCGCCCCGCACTCCACCAGAAACTGAATCACGCCGGTATCCTGGCAGGAGGGGCGATCCAGCTCCTTTGCCAGACGCTGGTTCTCAATCATGGTCGTAAAGATGACGTCAGCCAGTTTACTGGTCTCTTTCTTATGCAAATCTTCCAGTTTTGCAGTGACGTCATCAGGTAAGACTTTGCCGGTATACCCCACAAATTTGGCCATCACATTGGTCATATGGGATATCTGTTCACTTTTGCTCATACAGGCTCCTTAGTCAGGACAGCTTCCGTTCATTACGGATGAAAAGGGAAAAGGATTGGCAGCAGAATCAGGCTGACAATGGTGGAAACGATAATCAGAGGGATGCCGGATTTGGCGTAGTCGACAAACTTATAGCCACCTGCCGACAGCACCATCATGTTGGCAGGCATACCGATTGGCGTAGCGTAGGCGCAAGAACTGCCGATAACCGTCGCCATTAGAACCGCACGAGGATCGGCGCCCATGCCCGCGGCAATCGACAGGCTCACCGGTACTAACAGCGCGACGGTCGCGGTGTTGGACATGAAGTTAGTCATAATGATGGACAGCGCAAAGACCACCACCAGCAGCATAAACGGCGAAGAGTTTTGCCCCAGCATGCCAATCACGTGATCCGCCACCAGTTTTCCCGCCCCGGTCATTTCCAGCGCTTTCGCCAGCGCCAGCGTGCCGCCGAAGATAAAAATGGTCTGAGAATCAATGGCTTTATAGGCCTGCTTTTCTGTAAGTACGCCGGTAACCACCAGCACCAGCGCGCCGATACAGCCCGCTACCGCCAGACTCACACCGGTCTGCTTTTCGAAAATCATGCCGAGGATCGTGGCGATCAGAACAACCAAAGAGAGGATCTGCTTCCAGCGCGGTACGTGGCTGTAATCGCGCTGTTCACCGATGCTGCCAACTGCACCGCTGTTCGGGTGATTGGGCAGGAATTTATAGCCGATGGTCAGGAAGTAAATAACGCCGCAAATCAGCATCGGTAAACCGACTTTGGCATATTCAAAAAAGCCAAAACCGCTGCCAATATTCTGCAAAGCTGACTGCGCAATCAGGTTGCCCGGCGCGCCAATCAACGACAGGTTACCGCCGAGCGCGGCGGCAAAAACCAGAGGCATCAGTAACCGGGAACGGGCAAAGCCTGATTTCGCCGCCACGCCGATAACGACCGGGATCAGTACGGCTGCGGTACCGGTATTGGAGAGAAAACCGGACATCACGCCAACCACGACCATAATGGTAAAAATCAGCTGTTTTTCCGTTTTCGCGAAGCGCGTAATCACGCCCCCCACCTTATTCGCCATTCCGGTTTCAAATAGCGCCCCGCCGACGATAAACATGGCGACGAAGAGAATAACGTTGGTGTCGATAAAGCCGGCGAAAGCCTGCTTGAGATTGAGCACGCCGGTAAGCACCAGCGCGACGCAAACCACCATAGATGTGACCGCGAGGGGGATTTTTTCCCACACGAACATGGCGATAGCAAACACCAGCAAACATAGGGTAATGGTAATCGGTTCCATATTTATAGTTATCCCATCAATGATATATGATATTGTATCCAATATTGACGGGAGGGAAATTATTCCCATACAAAGAGTAAGTCAACGCGTTTTTTTCGAAAGCTTCAGGATTGAGATCTTTATCAAAATCTTGCGAAAGCAGTCACTTATCGAAACTTATTTATGAAATGAATAAGTAAGGCGCCTGCAGCGGTCCTACAGGCGATGCGATCAAGCGGAGGGTTCTTCGACGTAGCGCGTTAGCATGTTCTCCATCGAACGGATAATATGCTCGCGCATTCGCTGGCGCGCCAGCGCTTCATTATGCTGCTCCAGGGCCTGTAAAATCCCCTTGTGCTCGCGGATGGAAATGATCGCGTACTCTTCCTCAGTGACCTTATGCCCCATCGAAAGCCCGTTCCACATATTGCTGAGCAGCAGCTTCATTTTGCCATTTCCCGCCGCGTTCCATATCTCCATATGAAACGCCTGGTTCAGGTCTGAATATTCAGCTGAGTTATTTTCCGCCAGCGCTTTTTCCGCAGAGTAATGCACTTCGGCAATGCGCGAAATGTCCGTCCCGGGACGACACGCTTTAGCGACTGCTTCACTCTCCAGCAGCGCGCGAATCTCATAATGCTCGCGGATCGTTTGTTCGTTAATTCCCAGCACGACCGCCCCTTTATTGGGCCGGACTTTAATCAGCCCATCCGCAGCCAGTATCTGAAACGCTTCACGCACGGGCATACTGGACACGCCGACCATGGTGGCGATCCCTTCAAGGGTAATTTCTTGCCCTTCAACTAAATCTCGCGACAGTATAGCTTTACGTAATACTGCCGCGACCTGCTCTTTCGCTGAAAGAAGCTTAATTTTCCCTAATCGAGGCTTCTGCACTTTCCCAATCCTTCATGTGTTGACGCATTATTTCTGCCAGAGAGAGGAAATAACGCTGCGTTTCCTGCGCGATCTCGGCGCGATCGCCCTGACGAATAGCCTCCATCAGAGAGCTGAGTATTTGCGCCGACTCTTGATTATCCTCTTTCAGATACAGAATGACATAACCGATATAACCATCCAAAAACTGCTGATAAATTTTTTCCAGATAGCGATTATCAATATAAGAAATGAGCGTCTCGTGGAACGCCAGCTCTCGCGCTCGCTCACCGGGATGCCCCAGCGCGCGCGCGCTGGCCGCCAGCGATTCGCCCGCCGCTGCGGGTACCAATGAAAAAAGCTCCGTTGCCATCACCGCAATGGCCCGGAAAATATGGCTGACGTGGTCAGGCGCCAGCCTTGCGACCTGCATATGGCGGTTTGGCAAACGCACCAGAAACCCTTCCTGCTCAAGGGCCTGTAGCGCTTCCCGAACCGGCATACGAGAAAGCCCCAGCTGTTCGGCAATACTCTCCTGCGCGAGTTCATCCCCCGGTTTCATGCTACCGGAAAGGATCTCGTAACGGAGCATTTGCGTAATGTGGTCCCTGGTCTGCTTTCTTTCGATTTTTTTCACAACGTCCTCGTTTATTACCGCTCAAGACGCGGGGAGTTTAGCAGATTTACCAGCAGGTTGAGTCATTCAGGGGTGGGAGAAAGCCATAAAAAAGCCGGAACCCAGGCTCCGGCTTTTCTTTTCATGAAACGTTATTTATTCACAAAGTCTTCGCCAAGGGCGATATCTTTCTTCAGCGTATCCAGCATCCCCTCCAGCGCCTGCTGCTCAAACGCGCTCAGCGTGCCGATAGACTGACGCTGCTCTACGCCATTTTTGCCTAACAGCAGCGGCTGTGAGAAGAAACGGGCATATTGACCATCACCTTCAACGTAGGCGCATTCCACTACCCCTTTCTCTCCCTGCATGGCGCGAACTAAGGAGAGACCGAATCGCGCGGCGGCCTGTCCCATCGAGAGCGTTGCTGAACCGCCACCGGCTTTTGCTTCCACAACTTCAGTACCGGCGTTTTGAATGCGCTTAGTTAAATCGGCCACTTCCAGTTCGCTGAAGCTGACGCCCGGAATTTGTGACAATAAAGGAAGGATAGTCACGCCTGAGTGGCCGCCAATAACCGGAACCTCAACCTCTGATGAAGATTTGCCTTTCAGTTCGGCAACAAAGGTATTCGAGCGGATAATATCCAGCGTTGTAACGCCAAAGAGCTTGTTCTTATCGTAAACACCGGCTTTTTTCAGCACTTCTGCGGCAATCGCCACGGTGGTGTTCACCGGGTTGGTAATCACCCCGACGCAGGCCTGCGGACAGGTTTTGGCGATTTGCTGTACCAGATTTTTCACAATACCGGCATTAACATTGAATAAATCGGAGCGATCCATGCCGGGCTTACGCGCTACGCCCGCGGATATCAGCACCACATCAGCGCCTTCCAGCGCAGGGGTGGCGTCTTCGCCGGAAAAACCTTTGATTTTTACATCGGTAGGGATATGGCTTAGATCAACCGCCACGCCCGGGGTTACCGGAGCAATGTCGTACAACGAGAGTTCTGAACCTGAAGGCAGTTGGGTCTTAAGTAGTAGGGCAAGCGCCTGGCCAATTCCACCAGCGGCGCCGAGGACTGCAACTTTCATCCTAAACTCCTTATTATGGTTAAAATAGTCTTTCGTTACTCCGTCGCCTGGACCTTAATTCACAAGATGAACAATTACAATAATTATGGCTGAAGAATGCGTGGTCGTGCGCAGCGATGCAGCAGCTTCGCATTTTCCTCCCTGAGACTGACCATCCAGCAAAGCGTAGTACCGGATCGACTGTTGGTTACAATACACCCAGCACATTGAGCAGAACAACATCATTTAATAACATTTCATTTACTTTTGTGGCAATTTGCGCGCCGTGACGAAAGCATGTTCCTTATTAGGGTTTTTTGCTAAAATATGCGCCCTTCATAACATTATTTACGCTTCTCCCCTGCGGATTATTTGCATAAAAATGCATGTTTATGCATAATGATGTTGTTTTTACCACCATAATTGGGTGACTTATGCGTAGTTCGGCAAAACAAGAAGAACTGGTTAAAGCGTTTAAAGCGCTGCTTAAAGAAGAGAAATTCAGCTCTCAAGGTGAAATCGTTCAGGCCCTGCAAGAGGAAGGCTTCGATAATATCAACCAATCGAAAGTCTCACGGATGCTCACCAAGTTTGGCGCCGTACGCACGCGTAACGCCAAAATGGAAATGGTTTACTGCCTGCCCGCCGAGCTTGGCGTCCCGACGACCTCCAGCCCGCTAAAAAACCTGGTGCTGGATATCGATTATAACGATTCGGTCGTGGTTATTCATACCAGCCCAGGCGCAGCGCAGCTGATCGCCCGGCTTCTGGACTCCCTTGGCAAAGCCGAAGGGATTCTCGGCAGCATTGCGGGTGATGACACTATCTTTACCACCCCGGCCAGAGGTTTTACCGTTAAAGAGCTGCATGACGCCATTCTCGTCCTGTTTGAGCAGGAACTCTGATGCCCTTCCCTCTGGTTAGCGCCAGAGGGTATCCCTTCAAAAAATTATCATTTCTTTAACATTTTGTGTGTTTTTCCGCTTCTATACATTCATTTACGTGATGAAACCGGCTTAAGCGCACAAAAGATCAAATTCACCTATCCTTATGATTTTATTAGCCATAATGACCACACATGGCGAAGAAAAGACATTTCTAATTCTTATATGTTATAAAAAAGACATTTCTTTGTAATTATTTACATGAAAAACAATTAGCAAGGTATTAATTTTTTCGGTGATTAGTGTATACTTGATTTTGTGATGAGGGTCACGAAACAAAGGCCCCAACAAAAAGATTCGACGAGGTGAACATCATGAAAATCAAAACCACTGTAGCAGCATTAAGCATCCTTTCCGTTCTGTCTTTCGGCGCCTTCGCCGCTGACTCTATCAACAGCGAACAGGCTCAAGGCCGTCAGGCAATCGGCACCGTTTCCGTCGGCGCGGTAAGTTCTTCCCCGATGGATATGCACGAAATGCTGAACAAAAAAGCACAAGAAGAAGGTGCTTCTTCCTACCGCATTATTGAAGCACGTACCGGTGACCACTGGCACGCAACGGCTGAACTTTATAAATAAGATTTAACGATTGTCGGTCATTAACTGAAACAGAATCTCTCCAGCGGCCCCAGGTTCATTAAGCCTCCCGCCGCTGCAAATATGAAGGTTGGAGAAAAAATTATGAAAAGCGCAATTATCATCGCATCCCTGGGTCTGGCTTCCGTTCTCTCTTTCGGCGCAAACGCCGCCGTTAATCAAGTGAACGCCGAACAGGCGCAAAATCTGCAGTCCATGGGCACCGTTTCCTTTTCTCAGGTAGGCAGCGCGCCGATGGATATGCGTCAGGAACTGGCGGCTAAAGCTGAGAAAGAAGGCGCCAGCAGCTACCGTATTATTGAAGCCCGTACCGGCGATAACTGGCACGCTACGGCTGAGCTGTACAAATAAACCCTCGTCGTCTTATCCGACGACTTGCCCCCGCTCCGTCGGGGGCTTTTTTATGACTGCCGCACATTAAAACGCAGCTCCCCTTCCAGCTCCTCTTCCGCCTCATCAAAGAGCAGAATTAACGCGCCGAAACGCCGGCGCTGATTATCGCTTAAATGAATAAACTCAATCTCCAGCGGTAAGGGTAACAGCCCGGCGGTCACGGCTTCCCACAGAGAATCCAGGTTATTCACTTTCTCACGCGCTAAAGCAAAGGTACGAGAAAACTCACGATAAAAATCCTGCTGCTCAGCTATTTCATCAAAATCAAAGGTATAGGTAGTCATTGCCCGCATCCCGTCCACACCTGCAACTTTTCATAGCCCGGTCATCCCGGCGTGTAGTTCCACTCTGACGGCGGAATTCATACTCTGAGCGTTAAGTATAGCGATAAAAAAACCGACGCTTCGGCGTCGGTTCTGGCGGCTAGCTGTTGGTTAACACATGCTGGTACTTATGCAGCATCTCCACCAGCCTTCGTACCGGCTCGGTCACCTGCGGAGAGGCTTCCCAGTGCTGTAATTTTTGCTGGTAGATATCCAGTTCATCAAGCAAGCGGGCAAAATAGTAGCGGCGCTTATCATCACTACTGGCTGAAATGACGCGATCCGCGGTACGTCGCAGCTGCCGGTGAAAGGCCGACAGATCGTCATTTATCGGTACCGGCGCATCGCGCAGACGCTGATGCGCGATAATCAGGGTCAGCGCCAGACGAAAGCGGGCGATATCGCCAGGGAATTTATTCAGCAACAAAAAGAGCTGACGATACAGGGCCGGCAAGTGGTTCTCTTTACGTCGCGCCATATTGGTGGTCAGCGATGATACCGCCGCCGAGACAAACTGGTTGAGCAGCACGCGGCCGGTGCGGGCCTGCGAATTATCACGCACCAGCAGGATCACCATCAGCGCAAGGAAGCATCCGACAATCTGGCCCAGGGCACTATCAAGAAACTGGTTGAATTCAAACTTCATCGGATTGTCGAGCACCAGAATATTAATGGTGCTGGCCAGCGCCCCCAGCGAACCGAGCCGCCGCTTTTGTACCTCGATGCCGATAAAAAAGGCCATCACCGCCAGGCTGATACACAGCAGCAGCATACTTTGCTGCGTCGCGGGCATAATCACGAGGAAAAACAGCGCCCCCAGCGGTAACGCCGCCAGCGTGCCGTAGAGGAAATCGATAGCTACCATCCGCGGATTAGGTAAACGCATCGCTAAGGCCGTGACAACCGCAATCATGACCATCGCCCCGCTTCCTGAAGTCCAGCCGGTCCACAGCCAGAACAGCGTACCGAGGATACAGGAGATAGACGTACGCCAAAAGTTGACCATCGCATGGTGCCGCTCGGCGGATTCCGCCTTCACCACCACTTCGCCTTGCAGCACTTCTTCTTCAATACGGCTGATTTTGGTATTGCCGACCACGCCCCGCTTCAAAAGCAGATAGCGCGTCGCAGCGCCTACCCAGCTGTAGATTGTTACCGGCGTATTGTGCTCTCCCTTCCAGGTCAAGAAGCGGCGCATCCGCTTTAGCTGGCGGTGCACGTCCTGCACGGTCTCGACCGGTTCAGCAAACAGCTCGCGGTAATCATCCGTCACCATCTCAGGGCGTGTATTCTGAATCAAATAGGTTTCACAGGCCTGAGTAATTAAGGTCAGAGAGAGGGTATTGATCGCCTTCAGCCGCTGATTCACTTTTGCCCAGCGCGAGGACTCCATGATCAAGTTGCCGCGCATCCCTTCCAGCCCGTTGGTACGACGCACCAGCGCGCTCCAGGCCTTATCGACGTCATCTTTATCACCATGCGCCACGCAAAGCTGCATCAGGCGATAGTGATCGATCAGCAGATTATCCAGTTCAAGGTCGATCTCTTTTTTAATCGAACGCGGAGAAAACAGCAGGTCGGCCACAATGGCGCTGACGATACCGATGACAATCTCACTGCATCGCTCAACGGCGAACTGCGGCGCCAGCATCGGCTCTTCATGAATAGTGATAATAATGATAAGCGCGGTATAGCCCGCCAGGCCCCAGGCATAGGAGTTCTCAACCCGCACCAGCGAGGAGATCCAGGTGCAGAATCCGGCCCACAGGCAGCATACCAGCACCATCAGCAGCGGGGCGCGGATCATCAGGATGATGATCGCCAGCGCGGCGATACAGCCGATAAAGGTGCCGGCGATACGCAGCATCCCGCGATAGCGGATCGCCCCGGAGTAAGGCTCCCCGCCTGCGGCAAACGCCGGGCCGGCAGCAACGATGGCGGCGGTAAGCACCGCCCAGCGCGGCGTTTCCAGCTGAAAATGAAAACCGACGAATAACGCCAGCACCACCGCGCAGGCTAACTTAACGGCGAAGCGGAGATGCCGGAGTTCGATGGTGAAGATCCCCATGGCGATTAACCGAACTCACGCAGGCGCATCGCCAGTTTCTGGAAGAAGTTTGCCTGGCGAGTATCGCGATCCTCTTTACCTGTAATCACCACCGTCGCGGTGGTACCCGCAGGCCAGAGATTGCCCTGCTGTTGATCGAGGCGAATACGTACCGGCACCCGCTGTGCCAGACGTACCCATTCAAGGTTAGAATCAATAGAGGCTAGCCCTTTTGAATCGCTGCTGCTGCTGGCATTGGTGACGCCTGCAGCAATGCTGTCGACGGTGCCCCTGAGGGTGTGTACGCTTCCCAGCGGGGTAATTTCAGCACGAAAACCGGGGCGCACGCCCTCAAGCTTGGTCTCTTCAAGATAGGCCATAACGTAGAAGGTATTCTGCTTCACCAGCGCAACCGCGGTGGAGCCTCGGGTGATAAACTCGCCGCGGTAAACGTTCAGGTTGGTCACCCAGCCGTCGGCCGGGGCGCGAATCACCGTACGTTCAAGGTCAAGCTTCGCCAGGTCGCGACTTGCCGTCGCTTTGGCTAATTGATGCTCAACGGTTTGCAGAACGTTATTCGCCTGGTCTATCTCTTCCCGGGACATGGCCTGGACGCCAAGGCGGTTACGACGGCCGGCTTCGACGCGTTTCTCCTGCGCCAGAGTCTGATAGTAGGAGACATCGGCTTCAGCCTCGGCTAACGCCTTCTGGTAACGCGGCTGGTCAATGACGAACAAAACCTGGTCTTTCTTAACCAGTTGGTTATCCTTGATATTCACCTGCGAAATCAGGCCGGAGACATCGGGAGCGATGGCCACAATATCCGCACTAAAACGCGCATCGCGCGTCCAGGGCGAGGCGGTGTAATACACCCATGCGCGAAAAATCGCCATAAATGCAAGGATAACCAGTATCACAGTGATTGCGGTACGGAGGATATTTCTTGTTAGTGTTTTCACATCAACCTCAAACGAACAAACGTGATATCAGATAAAACAGGCAGCAATATAGCGCGGTATTAAACAGTGCCGGGTGCCAGACAAAATCATAGATGCCCGTTGGAACCAGCAGGCGGTGCACCAGCCAGAAGATGGCTAGCGACAATAGCAATTCAAAGAAGATCGGCGGAAACGACAAGCCGAAAATCACAATGACAGGAAACAGACTCATGATGACCTTGATAAGAAGCGTACAGGTGATATGCGCGATGCGTTTATTATTAAGCTAACTATATAGTAACGTAACAATTGCGGTCTTATCTATAATGTGTGATCTAAATCACTTTTAAGCCAGAGTGAATAATGGAACGATTAAAACGCATGTCCGTTTTTGCCAGAGTGGTCGAATTAGGTTCATTCACCGCCGCGGCCCGCCAGCTCCAGATGAGCGTTTCTTCCATCAGCCAGACGGTAGCCAAACTGGAAGATGAACTGCAGGTTAAGCTACTCAACCGCAGTACGCGCAGCCTTGGCTTAACAGAAGCGGGAAAAATATATTATCAAGGCTGTCGGCGAATGCTGTTCGAAGTCCAGGATGTCCATGAGCAGCTGTACGCGTTTAACAATACGCCCATCGGTACGCTGCGCATCGGCTGTTCTTCAACTATGGCACAGAATGTCCTGGCTCGCATAACCGCCGATATGCTCAAAGAGCACCCGGGTCTCTCAATCAATCTGGTCACAGGCATTCCCGCGCCGGACCTGATTGCGGACGGCCTGGATGTGGTTATTCGCGTGGGAGCGCTGCAGGATTCCAGCCTCTTTTCCCGCCGCCTGGGCTCCATGCCGATGGTGCTCTGCGCGGCAAAAAGCTACCTTCAGCACGCCGGATGTCCGGAAAAACCGGCGGATCTCGCCAGCCACTCGTGGCTGGAATACAGCGTCCGGCCGGATAACGAATTTGAAATCATCGCTCCGGAAGGGATTTCAACCAAGCTGATCCCTCAGGGCAGATTCGTCACCAACGATCCGATGACGCTGGTGCGCTGGCTGACGGCAGGCGTCGGCGTGGCTTACGTTCCGCTGATGTGGGCGATCGAAGAGATCAACCGCGGCGAACTGGAGATCCTGCTGCCGAGCTACCAGTCCGATCCGCGACCGGTATACGCGCTGTATACCGAGAAAGATAAGCTACCGCTGAAGGTACAGGTATGCATTAATTACCTGACTGAGTATTTCGTCGGGGTGGCGAAGATTTACCAGGGGATGCACGGCCGGGGGAT
>OJVY01000392.1_pt1 | contig 16059 bp, 19 predicted proteins | sample 1600301 | NCBI WGS metagenome assembly OJVY01 (sample SAMN04436925, study PRJEB24849) | human gut metagenome | biome: human gut; feature: NICU; material: stool | host: Homo sapiens | place: USA: Saint Louis, MO | collected 2012-05-22
CTGTTTCCGTTGACGAAGTTCACCGCATCCAGAAAACGGGCGTAAACCTTACGCCGGACCACCGTTCCGCCGACCAGACTCTGCAGGTCTTCCGCCATACCGGTGACCATGCCGTGCAGGTTAGAAACCGTCAGTGTCGGACGGGCAGCACTGCCCTTGCCGTTCAGTTCAAATCCTGTCCCCTGAATGGGGTATGCCTGATACTGCCGCCCCTGCCAGGTGACCGGCTCACCTTTTTCGTTCTGCTCATTACATAAAAAATAACGTTCACCACCGACCTCTGTCAGATCGATTTCCCAGAGCACCACCTGGGCTGACTGAGTGAGGCGTGTCGTCTCATGATGTGTTTCCTGTGGAATATCCTGCATCATGGCCTCCTATGCCACGACCTGTTCAAAATCTGCCGTTATGGTTACCCACAGCGCCCCCACGCTTGCCGACCATTTACGACAAACCACCCTAATCGGCTTCCAGTCATAAGGTGGCGTCCACTGAAATGCGCGGACGCCACCGTGCCGTTCCAGAAAGGCTTTTAAAGATGGGTGTTCACATTTACGAACACGTATCGTCACGCTGTAAGTCGACAACTGGTTATTCAGTCCCGCCGCACGACGCTGTTCATAACCATCGCCCAGCTTCACTGTCACCACTTTCGGTTCTGATACCACATTCATATCCGGGCGCACTTTCCAGTGAAACGTCTCCATTACCGATATGCTCCACTTAACCGACCACCATCACGGGCCTGCTGTTGCATAAAGTCCGCTGCCGCTTTTTTCCCGAGGTCATAAACCACCTTCAGGGCAGCCGGACCTATCTGCCCGTTCGTGCCATCGTTATTGATCTCGATGTTGTACTGCGGGGCAAACATCGCCATACCTGAACCACCAATATCCGCCACAACCCCCAGCTTACCGTCAGCACCACGACGCAGTGGCAGAATGGCTTCAGGTCCAGCTTCCCCCATCACACCTGCACCTTTTGCAAAAGCAAAAAACGTCGGACGGTTAACCACCGTGCCACTGTAGCGACTCAAATCAGCAGACTGATAAACACCACCATCAGCATTGGGCGTCACACTGGCAGTTGCTGCACTCCCCCAGCCAAACGCCGAACCAATCCCCTTAACTGCCTGCATCATGGACATCTGGGCCATGATTTTTGCCAGATCAGAAAGGAGCGAGGCGGTAAAAGATTTGAAGTTCAGTTTTCCGGTAGTACAGAACGTTGCCAGTGCATTACCTGCACTGTTAAATGCCGCTGTAAGCATCTGCTCAGCAGTGCCTGCCGCATTATCCGCATCTGCCGTGAAATTCTGAAACGCCCGCATAGCACCGTTTTTCCAGTTACCCTGAGCAATTTCAAGCTGTTGCCAGTAACGGCGATTCTCATTCAGTTGTCGGTTCAGGCTCTCCGTCAGCGCCTGCTCGGCCTTTCTGTAGTCATCCGTGTTATATGTCCCTTTCTGCTCACTATCCCGCCTCAACTGCTCCAGCTGTTGCTGGTATTTCTGGCGAAGACTCAGTTGTACCTGATATCGCTGCCGCTGCTGATCACCCATACCCACCGTGGCGATATCCAGGTCATGTTGCTGACGCTGAGCGCGCTCTTCTTCAGCCAGTTGACTGGTCAGCTGAATTGTTTTTTTCTTCAGCTCGTTGAGTGCCGTCTGTTTCTGAAGCTCCTGCTGTTTTACATCCAGCAGCGTCAGTGCCTGAATCAGTTCATCTTTACGGGCCAGCACACTCTTTTCATCTGCCGTCAGTTTTTTCCCGTCCAGGTCGCTGATGCGCTGCTGCAGAGCCAGAAGCTGTTTATGCGCTTCTGTCATCTTTTCAGTGGCAATGCCTGCTGACTGTCTTGCAGCAGCAATCTGCCCTTCCACCTGTGCCTGTTGCTGACTGTACTGCATCAATAACCGGGTGGCCTCATCATTACGGGTTTCGCGTGTTTTTTTCTTACCGGATGCCAGGGCTTTCTCGTAACGTTCATTTTCACGTTGTATCGCCGCATCCCTGACAGCCTGGTCGGCGTACTGCATGGCATTAATACGCGCAATTTCACGCTGATGTCGTGCTGCTTCCGTTTCATTCATCCGGTTCAGTGCAGCATTTTCAGCATTACGTCGTTTCTGTTGCTCCTGATAATTCCGCTCTGCCTGCTCTTTTGCATCCTGCAAATCCTTCTGGCGTTTTTTCTCCTGAAGATCGTTAAGACGCTGCTGATCGTATTCAACCTGAGAAGATGATGCCGTCCAGGGGAGTCTTTTCGCCCGCGACACTTTCTCCTGTAAAGCGGCAATCTGTTCATCCAGCGAGTCTTCACGACCAATATTCATGGCCGCATCCCAGAAACGACTCCACAAATCAGACAGATACTTCAGCGTACTGCCAAGCGCATTGAGGTTATTATCAATATCCGCAGTACGCCGACCGGTTTCCTCTGCCAGTGCAGACATGGCTATCCGTGCAGCATCACTGGACCGTCCCTGATCCCCAAGGACACGTATCTGCTCAAGCTGAGTGGCAGTAAGAAAATGCAGCTCATTGTCCAGAGCCTTCGCGGCATTTACAGGATCATCCTTCAGCCGCTTAAACTGATTTATGGTATCGCTGACCGACTGGCCAACCGATCGCTCCATCTGTGCGGCAGCTCTCGCCACCATACCGATATCGTTTCCACGAAATGCACCACTCCCCACCACCTGAGCCAGCGCACCGGCTGCAGCATGTTGCGTGATACCATTCCCGGAAATAGCACGACTAAGCGTCCACAGCTGCCCGGCAGTGACTCCGGCATAATGCCCCGTCAGCGACAACTGGCGGTTAAATTCTTCCCCCTCCTTCTGACCGTCATACCAGGCTTTACCCAGACCATAGACGGCCGCGGCAATACCGCCAATAACCCCGCCCAGCATCATGCCTTTCGGTGACATCAGTGTGTCTATCCATCCGGCACGGTTAGCCAGCGTTATCCCGGATCCCCTCAGCGCACCTAAATTGCCGCGAGCCAGTTCACCTATCAGAACGCCTATCTCCTGGCGGGCCGCTGCACTTTTCAGACCCAGCGAATGCGTGGCTTTTCCTGCCTGCTCCATTTTGCGGATATACACTTCTGCAGCACTGCTTACCCCCAGTTGGGCAGCCTTAGCACGAAGCAACTCAGAAGAAGAAAGATTCTGGCGGGTTGCCTGCTCTTTAAGCTGACGGATAAACGCCACTTTCTGTCGGGTAGCCTCTTCCTCAGCCTGTGTAAGAACACGGGTTTTCGCCGTAACCTCAGAAATCAGCGCCAGATAATCCTGCTGACCAATCCCGCCACTGTGTCTGGCCTGTCGGATCTGCTGCTGAATACGCTGTAATTCCTGCAGCCCCGCACTGGCCTGTTTCACACTGTCAATCTGACGATAAAACGCAGCAGCCGCTTTATCCTGAGCCTCCGCCAGAGCCATGGCCTGCGCCTGTTCATCGCGCATTTTCTGGCTCAGCGCCTCCATGCGCTGGCGGGTTTTCTCCACCTCGCGAGCCATGCGTTCATGAGCCTGTGCGTTCTTCTCCACCGTCTGCGCATGGACGGAGGCGGCTGTTGCAGCCGAAGAAGCCGCCTGCGTTGTCTGCCGGGCGGCCTGAGTCTGACGCTCCATAAAACGCTGCATACGGGCAGAAGACCGTTCTGCATCGCTGGCGGCACCATTCAGAAGGTTTTTGATACGGGGAATTTCATTTTTAAACTCTGCCGCATCAATCCCCAAATCAATGACCAGGTTGGCTATCTGGTCCATAACGCACACCTCCGGAAATACCTTCTCCAAGATGCATCAGTTCTTCGTCCGTTCGCTCCGGTATCCCGTTCTCTTCCGGTAAAAGGCTGAAATCAGCCACCGCAGCATCACTGCTGCCGGACACCATTCTCACGATCAATGCCTTCAGCGAGGCAAACTGCGCATCCATCCACACATCACTGAAGCTCTGCATCCGGAAATAATCGCCCCACTCACCAAGCTCAGTGGCCGACATTTCCGACAGCATCCGCCGCCAGTCTGCCCGCCGGAACTCCCGGGCAAGCCGCATGACAAACTGCATTTCCCGCGTCAGGACTTTTCCGGCGTCAGCGCCTCATGCTCATCATCCCCGGCATTATCAATGGCCCCCATACCGCTCAGCGACAGAACCATCTCCGCCCCCGCACCCAGGGCATCATACGACCATGTTGTAATAACGGATGCGCAAAGCGTCTCTACATCCTTAGACTGATCCGCATTCCACAGTGAGCGGGAAACCAGCCAGGCATTGATATCCATCCCCATCCGCAGAAAAGCAATCTGTCGTTCAGCCTCCGGCAGTTCTCCCTCCCCGGCATCAAACTTTGCCGTTCGCTGCTGAACAAACGCCAGATATTCAATTCTCTGCAGCCCGGACAGCTCACTGAGCACCACGGACTGTTTTTCATAATTAAACGTGCCCTGTTTCAGAAACATCATGTTCTCCACCTGCAAAAAAGCCCCGAATAACCGGGGCAAATGATGAGTATCATCCTGTTAACCTGCGGCGCTGACAGCCACCGTAGCCACTGCCACAAAATCGCCGTCAGAAGTCATGCCCACAATGCTGACACTGCCCTGCTTCACGCCTTTCACCGTGGCCACAAGTCCGTTCAGGGTCACAGTGGCTGTCTGTGGATCTGTCGAATGCACACTGATCGCTTTGTCACTGGCTCCGTCAGGTTTTACTGTAAAGGTCAGCGTGGTGGTTGCTCCCACATTGACACTGGCGGATGCCGGTGCCACCGTCAGCCCGGTAACGCCCACAGTTTGAGTGCCCTCCTCTGCCAGATATGGACGCCCCACACCGCTGATTTTAACGGTGCGGGTCATCACGTCTTTTGAGGCAATGGTTTTACCCAGTGAACTCAGCCAGCCACGGAAAACATCAACAGTACCGTTGGGATATTTGATACGAAACGCGCAGACTTCACCGGAGTCGAACAACTGAACCAGTTTTTTCTGCCCGCTGTCACCCGGACGCCAGGCCAGCGTCGCCGAAGTATCACCGACGGATTTCTGCCCCTGGGTTGTCGTTTTCCAGTCTGCATCTTCATCATCGAGATAAGTGTCATCTTCTGCATCAGCGGTCATTTCGCCAGGTTGCAGATCCTTCACCATCGCAAGACGCAGCCAGTCAGTGTCCGATAAAGGGTTCGCAAACGCATCGCCCTTGCCGGTGTACATCCAGAACGTCGTTCCCGCACCTTTCGTTTTTGCCAGTGGATTTGGTGTGGTCATTGCCACCTCCTTAATTCGTGTACGTGATCTGGTACGTGATTTCCGCCATCGCCCAGGTGGCCATCTCATTATCACGTTGATAGTTAAAACCGAGTGGGATCAGGGTGTCGATGAGTCCGGAAAGTGCCGGTACATCATTCAGGGCCGGGAAAATGGTGCTCTCCATCCACATATCCAGCTCTGAATCCGGTGCCTGTGCCCGGATGAAGACAGCAATATGCAGAACAGCCTGCCAGTCATCTTCATCCGTCATTTTTCCGGTGTACTGAGCATCACTCAGCCACACCGCCACGGCAGGCAGTTCCTGCGCATCAACAAATGCCGGAAGCCCGTCAAAAAACGTGGCGCTGTCTCCACACTGTTCCCGAAGGCGTGCCAGTACGGCCTGGCGGATTTGTGTATGTCGGTTCATCGGGTCAGCCATAACCTCAGTTGTTGTTTCAGTGCATACCCCAGCTGTTTCGGCATTTCCGCAGCAATGATGCGGTCGCGGGCATCTTCAAATGCCTGTGTCAGCGGTCCGGACAGCGGGATTTTCACCACATCAATGGGGTAACGATTTTTGCCATCAATACGCCGCATCACATGCCAGCGACCATTCGCCAGTTGCTGAATAAACGCATCCCGGAAAAGATATTTACCCACCTTCAGCACACTGCCACGGTACTGCAGTTTTCCACCACGCCGGGCCAGTCTGACCCGGGCTGTCCCCAGCTTAATGGCGGGCAGATTGCCCCGGTTAACGCGGATCCTGGCCGTCATTTTTCCTGACGGACTGGCTTTAAACACCCGGACACGCTGACGTACCAGTTTCAGGGGGATCCCTTTCACCTGGTTATCTCCCGCAACGGTATTCCCGGCAACCTGCCGGGTGGCAACCGAGACCGCTTTCTGTGCCACACGGTTTATCGCCCATGCGCTGGCCTGTGGCACCATACGGGTATCAAGGCTGTTCAGATTGCGGATGGCATTCTCAAGCCCCTTCATCCCACACCTCTTTACTCAATAAAGATCATTGGCTTACCGTTAAAGCGTTCATGCCGTGTGACCGTCCATTGTTGTCCGTCATAAACAACGCGATCCCCGCGCCGTGGGCGGTATCCCGAAGAAAACACCACCAGAGATACCGCAGGTCCGGACAGAGCATTCAGCTCTGCCAGTGTTTCTCCCGGGATCACAGTCATATCGACATCATTAATCGAGGCTGTCTTTCCCATCTTTCTGACCGTGATCGCATCCATACGCGCTGCCAGCCGGGAAAAGGGATCAGACATTGAGTTTTACCGGCACTTCTTCTGCACTGGTTCCGGCATCTGCCCAGACAACCCCGACCAGCGGATCAGAGCCGCTGTTAGTCAGCTGAACTTTTCCGGACTTCAGATAAACCTTCTTACCCGTTTTCATGTCATCCGTTTTCAGCTTAGGCAGCATAAACACACCTTCGGTCAGGCCGTCGCCTGTTTCACCCTGTGGAATATCGGTCAGTGCCACCGCAAAAACATCACCCACCTGCACCAGATCTCCGCTGCTGATGGCTGCACTGGCAACAATCGCCACCGTTTTTCCTTCTTCTACAAAATTCTTTGCCATAACTGTCTCCGCACAGCCCCGTTCAGGGGCTGATTTCAGGTACAAAAAAAGCCCTTACGGGCCATCAGAGTTGTTGTCTGCGACGTTTACGCCGTACATTTCACCAGACCGCGGTGATCAACTGGCGCGACACCGGCGTCAATACGCACTTTCGTTGTCACGCCATCCACACTGAAGCCCTCCATCTGATCAATATATGGCGTATCCACACCGTTGAGATAAGCCACTTCAATAGTATCGGAGCCTTTTGACGCAGCCAGGTAGAAGGTGGTCTGGCTGTTATCATCAAGACGAGGCTCTGCAATAACGGTCGCAAAATCTTTCACCGGGTTAATAATACCGGCGTTAATGTCAGCCCCCTTGACACTTGAGGAGCGAATGACCTGGTTAGCAACAGACTCCATCGCCGTCGGTACCAGTACGAACGCAGGACGAATATTCAGATGACGCTCCCCCTCTTTCTGAACGCGCATCAACTGGCGGGCTTTATCCAGCGATGCCACGTCCATTGCAGCGCTCTCCAGTACGTTTGCATGTTTTGCTTTATCGAACAGACTTACATTATCTGTGGAGATTTTCGGGTTAGACGTCAGAATGGCATAAACCAGATCGGCAATAGTGGATTTCGCCGCACGGCCCAGTTTCATCGGGACATCGGTCAGCATATTCAGATCATCATTGATAATGGCCTGACGGGTGATACTGAACAGCTCGCCATAGGTCGCCAGTGCAATAGTGGCCTGTTTATCTCCGGTGGTGACGTATTTATATTCCGCCCCTTCACGCACCTGACGCAGAGCACTGAAGCCCCCCATACCCACACGATGGGCAATTTTAAAATCAGACAACTGACCTTTCCGCGTCCACTGTTCATAGGTTTCAGGGGCATCTTCCCAGCCCTGCAGAATGGCTTTGTTCGCAACATCCAGCAGAATATTACCGAAGTCAGACGTACTGTGTGTGAACGCCGCACCGACCATCTGCATCGGGTTATAACTGGAAACCCCAATACCCCGTTCAGTCAGTGACATACGGGCATATTCACGCAGGGTCATCCCGTTGTAGACATTATCACGTTCGGTTTTTTCAAATCCGGCACGCGCCATCAGCGCCTGGCGGATCCCGTCCCCCACAAAATTACCGTTACCGGCATAAATATGAGCCGGGGTATTTTTATTGGATGGCGTGGACTCGCGCCCCATCTCGTTCAACAGCTTTTCGCGGGCCTGCTCCAGCGAACATTCAGGATCGGCAAGACACTGAGCCTGCAGCGTCTGATAACGCCCGCCAAACATGGCAAACAGATCATTAATACCGTTTACACGCGCTTTTTGCTCTGCCAGTACCTGCGCACGGATACTGTTTTCATCCACCACGGGTGCTGCTGCCTGCACTGGCGTCCGGGAGGCTGCAGGTTCATCATCCTGTACGCGTGGAGCACTGTTGCGTGGCGGAGTAATCATGTTTCGAATGGATTCCGGCATCTTTTTAAATTCCTCTGTACGTTTTGACTGAATACATGCCATTGCCTTAACGGCTGGCGTCACCTGATCAGCAAATCCCTGTGCCAGACATTCGGCACCGGACATCCAGGTCTCATCCGCCAGCATGGCAGCAATTTCATCGGTGGTTTTCCCGGTTTTCTGTGCATAAGCGGGTAACAGAACCGCCTCAACTTTATCGAGCAGGTCGGCATAGGTGCGCATGTCCTCCGCATCACCGCCCGTAAAGCCAAATGGTTTATGAATCATCATGAAGGAGTTTTCCGGCATAATGACCGGGTTTCCCACCATAGCAATGACCGACGCCATTGACGCCGCCACACCGTCGACATAAACGGTAATGGACGCACCATGTGTTTTCAGTGCATTAAAAATGGCGATGCCTTCAAAGACATCGCCACCCGGTGAATTAATATGGAGATTAATGTGGGTGATATCGCCCAGTGCATTCAGATCACTGATAAACTGCTTCGCCGTAACACCCCAGAAACCAATCTCGTCATAAATATAAATATCCGCGTCACTCTGGTGACCTGCCTGCATCCTGAACCAGGAATTATTCTTCGGACTGGTCGTCGGTGTACTGCGGCTACTGTCGTTTCGTTGCGGCACTGCTGCCTCCTTTATCACTGGCCGGATCGGTATCAAATACCAGGTCCAGCTTGCGGTTTTCATCAATTTCGGCCTTGCGCCGACGTTTGACATCATCCGGATTACGACCACCTGCACGTACCCAGTCTGATTCTGTCGCCGCTCCACCACGAATCTGGATTTTCCAGGCCTCAGCCTCCTTAACAGGGTCAATCCACGGCATCACCGGTCCGGAATACACCGCGGTATACAGTGAAGAACGGTCAAGATCGCGGGGTAGCCTGATAACACCGGATGCCACAGCCTGTTTCAGCCAGGCACGATACATCGGGCGGGTGACGGCACCAATAAACCAGTCCTGCAGGATCAGGTAGCCATCAGTGGATTCAACCAGCTCCTGACGCTGGGCGCTGTAAGTGCCGTTATAGTTGCGCGCTGTACTGGAAAAACTCAGACGACTGCCCGCCGCCACGGCACGCAACTGAGCATTACGAAAAGTTTCAAGGTTAGGATTTGGGCGATCCGACTTCACCATTCCGATTTCTTCGCCGGGTTTCAGATCGTCGTAAATAATGCCTGGCTGAATGGTAAGCTCGCGTTCATTCTCCTTGCTGTCATTACCATCCGTTTCATAGCTCTGTCCGTCGCCTTTGCGGATGTACATCCCCAGAGCAGCGGCGACCCTTGCTGCAGTCAGCTCAGAATCTTCATACTCTTTCAGGGCGCTGAGGCGGATCAGCACACCGGACAATAAAGACGTCCCGCGCATCTGGTGCAGACGGCGAACAAATTTAAGATGCAGCATTCGCTCTGCATCCACTTCTTTGGTTTCCATCTGCCGTCCGGATACAGGACGACTTTTATACACCAGATATTTTTCGGGACGCCCCCAGTCATCAACAAACACGCCCTGATTCAGCCTGTTGCTCTCATCACTGGTCATGGGAATAAAGTCCGGCTCGAGCGCCTCCAGCCAGAAATGAACACCGGCAGAAGGCGTCAGGCTGTTTATGCGCCCGGAAACCATCTGGGCAAACACCTCACCATCGCGCAGCCAGGTACGCAGCATCAGACGTTCCAGCATCGGACGGGTAAACTGCCCGGTGACCTCCGGACTGACAGACCATTCACTCCATCGGGTACGTATCTCCGCTGCCAGATCACGGGCAATGGCCCCATTGCGTAATACCGGATGTGGCTCGACAATAATCCCGTTTTTCCCCACCACCCGTTCTTCCAGCTTGTCAAATACACCAATGACCAGATCGTGGTTGTTATCAAGGTAACGGGCCTGCTCACGTAACGACACGGCCCCGTACTGGCTTAACTGGTCGGCAGTTCGGTTCTCCCGTCGGGCTTTGTGTGTCCGCGTCGTTTTTACGGCCTCATAAGCCTGGATCACCGCACGGGAACGCAGCCTTGCCGCTTTCCATCCTGGTGAAAAAACGCCAATCACATCATCAAGAATTGCCATCAGAACCTCGCCAGCCGGTACCCGGGATGCCCACGTCGTCGTGTAATCAGAGCCGCAAGGCGGCGCTCCCACTCCTGCCGCCCCTGCCGGATCTCAGATAAGTTTTCCATGGTCATCTGCTGACCATTAAAAGTGACGGATTTTCCGTCCAGCACCGCCATTTCAGCTTCCGTATAACGCTGAATCATGGCTTCAATATCATTCTGATTCATAACCATCCTCCGGAAGTCAGCCAGGGGTTAACATCGTCAGTTACTGTTTTCTTCCGTTTTTGTTTTTTAACAGGCGTGGATACCGGTTCCGGTGAGGGTGACGGTTCGGTACTGTCCGGGACACACTCCAGCCAGGTTTCCCGGCTCGCCCACTCCGGTGCATCCGGCCAGCGGATCTTTTCGTATCCATGCAGAATGACCAGAGCCTCGGCATACACCATCAGGTCAAAAGCTTCGTTGGCACCGCGACCCGGCTTACTCCATTTCCCGTCACTGCTCCGCTCTTCATACGTCAGTTCGTCGTAAAACCAGCTCCCCAGCCAGTCAGGGAAATGCACATAGCCGGGACCTGGCGAGTCACGCCATAACGCGTTATTCACCCGGTCTTTCAGGGCATCCGTCTGAAGAAGCCAGAGCGGCACATCACCTGCGGCCTGCGCCCGTCGGCCCGTTCGTCCGGTGTTATCAGGGAATGTACGGGTGATCAGTTTTGCGCGCCGGATGCTGTCGCCCTTAAACAGGTAAATACGTTTACCAAGGCCATCACGACGGCAACGACGCCAGAATTTATAGGCATTATCAGTGACCCCGTCTTCACCGCCGGAGTCCACCGCCATTGCCATCAGTCGCATTTGTTGAGAAGGATCGGAGGCCAGCGGCCAGCTTTTATGAAAAACATCCGTCAGCAGGACATCCCAGTCTTCCGGATAGCTGGCCGGATCAATTCGCTGGCTCTCCCCGTCGCTGTCACCGCGCAATGACTGCGTGATGTTGTAACGATCAATAATCCAGCGTTCGCCACGGCTGCCATAGCCCGTTACCTGAACCACAAAACGGCGATGACGTCCCGCCTGCACATCCACTGTCGCCACAAGGAAATTAACGCCATCCGGCACACTGCGGGAAGGAACTGGCTCTGCCCGCTGCTCAAGCAGTTCACTTTTTCGTTGCTCCATGCTGGCACGGGGAAGATAAGGTAATCCCCAGTCGGTATTGATAACCGTCTTGAGTGTTTCTTCACTTCCGGTTGTCTCGTATTCCTGTTCTGCAGTAAGCAGTTTGTAAACGAGTTGCGAGAGTGTCTGGTAAGCAGCTGCCGGACCCTCCATCCAGAATGACGCAATACGTGAGCGTCGGGGATCACCATAACGACTGCCATCCGCATTGATGGATTCACCATCCCGCAACCAGACCCCACGTCCGTTCAGCTCACGTTTTTGTTCAGGCATAATCCGTCCTGAACAGGAAGGACACTGAATATAAGCCGCCTCACTTGCCAGCACGGGATCGGCAATATCACGGAAACCAGCAACCACATCGCCGCAGGGCTGAAAATACTCACCACAGTGTGGACAGGGCCAGTACCAGCGACGGCGATCACCACGGTTATAGAGCGACAGTATCCCCGTGGTTGGTGGAGCCTCATGTGGTGAAGTCCGTCGCCATTTCACATCCTTCACATCCCTGCCCGGGGAACTCTCCACCAGCGTCATACCACTGGACATAAATGTGGTGGTACGTTTTGAGGCAAGAGAGAAGGCATCCCCCTCGCCATCAATATCTTCCGGAAAACGGTCATAATCCGTCAGCGCCACGCATTTATAATCTGATGAGGACATGATATTGACTGACGGCCAGCCGATTTTCAGGTAGTTGCCAGCAAGGAATGTTCTGTCATAAACGTTGTTGTCATTTTTGTTCGGACTCAGGCGACTGACCACTTCCGGGCTGACGCGAAACGTTCTGGCAAGTCGTTTTTTGGAGTGTTCGCGGGCTTTTTCCTCCGTCATCTGAATGATCAGCATATCCGCAGGATCGCAAATCACGTTGTAAATCACCCAGCCGTCAATCAGGCCGATAGTCTTGCCGGTTCGTGCCGGGCCAACAAATATCACTGCGTCGTATTCACGCGAGGCCAGGCAGTTCATCGGCTCAATAACATACGGTGCCACCAGCGGATCCCACGGGACTGAGTTCCCGGCCCCCATGGGCACCCGCATATACTGAGCAACGGCATCAGCAACCTGCATTCGTCTCGGTGCGCGAAGGATATAACCTGAATCGGTTCGTGCTGCCTTTGCGGTTTCCTGATTCAGCATTACTCCTCCTGCTGTAATTCCTCCTCATCATCCGCACCTGCTTCGGTCACCCGCAGGGCTATCTGATCGCGCAGATCATCAATAATGGACTGAACACGGCTCACAGCGGCAGGCTGCAGACCGCAGTCACGTTCCAGAATATCCGGTAATGTCTCCAGCACCTGCACGACCGCTTTTGCCCAGATGGCAAACTCCCGTCTGACATCACTGGCCGGAATGAGTTGCGCCGTTTCCTGTTCGAACTTAAGACGCTCACGTTCAGACTGATACCAGGCTTTGCGCTCATGCGCGTCCATTTCGCCTTCTGCAACCGGCGGTGGTAATGCCAGAAATGCCGACACAATATCAACCACCCGATAAAGCTTGAGGTTGCTTTCATGCCCCCCTGCAACGGGTAGATTTTGCAGCCTTGCCGCAGCAGTCTGGCGATGTACACCTGACAGTGCCGCCAGTTGACTGATATTCAGCGTCAGATTTTTTAACTCTCGATCCATACTCGCTCCAGAATGTTTTAAACATGCATCTTGCGAACAACTTTAGGCAAACGGTGTTAGTGATGAACAAAAAACAATCAAAATCGACACCATAAAAATAAAACTAATGTAATATCAATGCATTACATTAGTGGTGATGACGAATGAAATTTCAAAAACTAGCCTTTTTCCGCGACGCTCCCGCCCCGTGGCAGGCCACCCCACCGGAAGGACCCGCCAAAATGAGAGTGATTATCACCATTGCTGATGAATAAATTGATGAAAATCATTGAAACGCCTTTCAGCAAGATAACGGCGACGGTCGTTGTTGAACTCCGTAACTCTGCTACTAAGGTTAAAAGCATGGCCATCTTTTGCCACCGGCAAATCTTCAATGGATTTCCCCTGCCGGTTTTTTATTCCTCACATTATCGCAGCCCCTCAGTGAAGGGCTGCTGTAATGCCTGCTGTTACTCAGTAACGACCGCGCCTTCCGGTAATTTCATACCGGCAAATACCGGACAGCCCGGGGATCGTTATCTGCAGCTGGTTAGCCAGGGAGTTAATCTCAGCGACCAACACTGGCTTCGTATAGCGCCATGCCGCCAGCCCTTGTCCACAGAAGCTCGCCATATCTTTTTTCTGATCAAACTCATGACACTTCATATTGAGCTGCGCACTTAAGCTGTTGCGATGCTGAAGTTCTCCGGTGAAGTAGTCATCCAGGACTTTATAGGCTGCATATTTAAATCCGGGGTTTAGCCATGCTGCATAATCATAAGCAACAAACTTCCCGCCATATGTTCCACCGTGTACACCGCGCTCAGTAAAAACCACAGATTCGTGTTTTTTCTCCAGCTACTTAATGCGCTGGGTGCGGATATATTCCTGCGCCCCTTCCAGTTGCTTCTGCATCGTCATCAACCGTTCTCTGAGGGTGAAATAATCCCGTTCAGCGGTGTCTGCCAGTCGGGGGCTGGTTGCATTATCCATGCTGGTGGGTCCGGTGGCTTCACGCACGGCTGCGGAGCAACTGGCATTGACCCGCAGGCGCTTACGACCAGCGGCAACATCAGCGCGCAGAGTTTCATTTTCAGTTTTCGCATCGGCTAACTCCTTCGTGTATTTTGCATCGATCGCAGCAACATCACGCTGACGCTGCTGCATGTCAGCGATGGTGGCGGTCGCCTGCTTCAGCTCACTGACTTTTTTATCACGCTGTTCTTTGTAGGCGATGGCGTTATCACGGTAATGATTGACCGCCCACGACAGGCAGACGATGATGCAGATAACCAAAGCATAAATAATCGCGGCGACTCTGCTCACTGCTCTATCCCCCAACAGGCTAATGCGCTTTCCTGGTCACGACGAATAACCTGTCCATAGCAGTTATTTGAACGTATGCGGCAATCGCGCCCACCATCTTTTATCCACCAGCGAATCGCCTCGCATGCGCCCTTACGATCACCGGCATTCAGCCGCTTATAAAACGTCGACGGGAAACACTTACCGGGGCCAATGTTATAGGGACAGAATGACGCTATACCCGCTTTTTGTGGTTCGGTCAGTGGTACTTTAATATTGCGCTCCACCCATGCCAGCGCCTTATCACGCTCAATGGCGTTGACCTGGTCGCATTTTTCCTTCGACAGTTTCATACCGGGAAAAACGGGTTTTCCATCCACCATCGTGGCACCCCGACAGATGGTCCAGATGCCGGACCCATCGCGGTATGCCGTTGTGTGGTTACCTTCTTTTTCATCCAGAAACTGGTCGAGAATATCAGGCGCGGGCGCACCGACGGCAATCAGTGCCAGAACGGCAGCCGACAGGCCGTATCTGATTTTTGCGTTCATGGATATTTATCAGGATTTATCGGTTTCTGCGCACGGACAGGTTTATCTGTTCCGGTCAGTGACTTAAGGTTGTGATTCCGGAGGAGTCTTCAGAGAACCAGTAATTCTTCCCGGTAGCTTTCCTTTGTAGGTTATCCATACATTCTGCGCCTCTAAAATTACGGGGCGCTTTTCCGGCGACTGCTCATCCCCTTCACATAACCCGGCAGCAACATCCAGGAAGACCTGTCTGATGCTCATTCTGGCTGCTGCCTCATAAAACTCCAGCGCGGCACCTTCAACACGGTCCAGCGAGATGTCCAGGTCAAAAATTTCACCGTCAAAGCGTTTTTTGTCCCTTAATGCTACAGTTACCGCAACTTTATTCTCAAAATTGCGGATCCCTTTCACAATCAGTTCATAGTTTTGAGTCATTGAATTACTCTCCCCGTGCAGCCTTACGCTTGTCTTCTCTGATTTTGAAGTACAGATTTGTCAGATAAGTCAGGAAGCCCAGAACCAGACTCCCCAGTACACCAATCGCAGCCCACTGTGACGGACTGACCTGATCAAGCCACTGTAAAAACCAGTAGCCAGCACTGCCTGCGGAGGTGCCATAGGCAATGCCCGTTGAAATTTTGTCCATGGATTTCATAGCCTCACCTCCGCAAATAACGGATGGCGTAGTTTTACACTGAGAAATGAAAGGGATTTGAAAAGAAAAGCCCGCAAAAGCGGGCGAAACAATATATACAGTAAGGAAAGCACTCTATCCAACAAACCACCCACAGTTAATCGGAATAAAAGCAGAGTGCTTATGAATGATCGCCTGCCCGAAGGTTAGTATTTCTGCACAGCAATTTTGCAAAAAAAAGCGATCATTCATAACTTAAACGTCTTTCAGTCACTCCGGGATTTCCCATCATCGCAGACTGAAAGACTCTAACTGGAGCGGGCAGCGGGAATCGAACCCGCATCATCAGCTTGGAAGGCTGAGGTAAT
>OJVY01000410.1_pt1 | contig 15489 bp, 16 predicted proteins | sample 1600301 | NCBI WGS metagenome assembly OJVY01 (sample SAMN04436925, study PRJEB24849) | human gut metagenome | biome: human gut; feature: NICU; material: stool | host: Homo sapiens | place: USA: Saint Louis, MO | collected 2012-05-22
CCGAGGACTACCGCAAGCTTTTCTCGGCGGTGTTCACCGACGTCTGGCTGTTTGACAGACTGCTGGGGCCGGAAGGGAAGGCGGCTGACCCGGCGCTGGTGGAGAAGTGGCTGGGTTATCTGCAGATGAACCATAAGCTACGGCTCGACGATGGCAAAATCCTCGACCTGAAGCTGTCAAAAGGGCAGAAAAAGCGCGTGGCGCTGCTGCTGGCGTTAGCGGAAGATAGAGATATCATCATGCTGGATGAATGGGCGGCGGATCAGGACCCCCATTTCCGCCGTGAGTTCTATCAGGTGCTGCTGCCGTTGATGAAGGAGATGGGTAAAACTCTCTTTGCTATAAGCCATGACGATCACTACTTTCAGCACGCCGACAGGCTGCTGGAAATGCGCGGCGGCCAGCTGTCTGAGCTGACCGGAAACGAGCGCGAGCTGGCGACCCGCGACGCGGTCGCCCGTACCGCCTGATCGCTTTACGCCGTCCCGGAGGCGCCAGCCGACCTCCGGGCTTCCCGCAGGCTGCTGTTTTTTCCGTCGACTGAATTCATAGCGGTTATTATTTCCGCCTCCTCGCGCTATGCTTAAGGCTTCCGGCCTGCTGGTCTGACAGATATTTTTACAAGGATTGCCTGACCGATGTCCGTTTTGCATAAAAAAAGCGCCAGATTGCGTGACGAAGAGCGCGCCCGCCTCATTTGGCTCCTGAGCACCGATAAAGCCGTCACATCTTCGCTGCTGGGTAAATTAACCCTCGCTGAACGTTACGATGACAGCACGCTTGCCGACGATCTGGCGGAAGTGGAGATGCTGGTTTCCCACCTGCCGCCTCCGGACCTTGCCGATGCGCTCGAAGCGCTGCCTTACGATGCGCGCAACGCGCTCTGGCGGCTGGTCGCTGACGATAAGCGCGGTGAAGTGCTGCTGGAGGCATCGGAAAGCGTCTGGGGCGACCTCATCGAGGAGATGAGCGATCACGACCTGCTGTTCGCGCTGCAAAATCTCGATATTGATGAACAGGTCTACCTGCTGCAGCACCTGCCGCGCGATCTGACCGGACGTTTGCTGGCCACGCTGCCCGCGGATAAGCGCGCCCGTATCCGCCAGATGATGCGCTACGCCGACAATACCGTCGGCGCGATCATGGAGTTCGAGGTCATTACCGTTCGTCCGGAAGCCACTCTCGCGGCGGTACAGCGCTATCTGCGGCGACTAGGGAAAATGCCGGAGAACACCGACAAACTGTTTGTGACCACCCGCAATAAGCTGCTGCTCGGCGAACTCGAGCTGCAAACCATTCTGCTCAACGATGCGCAGAAGCGGGTGGGGGAAGTGATGGAAGGCGATCCGGTGACCTTCCAGCCGCACGAGGACGCGGAAAAAGTCGCGCGTACCTTTGAACGTGATGACTTACTCAGCGCGGCGGTGATTGATGCCGACGGCAAGCTGATGGGGCGTTTAACCATCGATGAGATCGTTGACGTGGTCTACGAGGAGACGGATAACGATCTACGCCGGATGGGCGGCCTGAGCAACGATGACGATGTGTTTGCCCCGGTGAGCAAAGCGGTGAAGACCCGCTGGGCCTGGCTGGCGGTCAATCTGTGCACCGCCTTTATCGCCTCCCGCGTTATCGATGGTTTCGAGCACACCATTTCGCAACTGGTGGCGCTGGCCTCGCTGATGCCGATTGTCGCCGGAATCGGCGGTAACACCGGCAACCAGACGATCACCATGATCGTGCGGGCGATGGCGTTACAGCATATTCAGCCGGGAAGCTTTTCGTTCCTGATCCTGCGTGAGATGGGCGTCGCGCTGATCAATGGGATCGTCTGGGGCGGGATTATGGGGGCGATCACCTGGTGGCTGTACGACGATCCGCAGTTGGGCGGCGTAATGACGCTGGCGATGATGCTCAACCTGTTGATGGCGGCGATGATGGGGGTGATTATCCCGATGGTGATGGTCAAGCTGGGACGCGACCCGGCGGTCGGCTCCAGCGTGATGATTACCGCTATTACCGACACCGGGGGATTCTTTATTTTTCTTGGGCTGGCGACGCTTTTTCTGATGTAGCCTGCGCTTGAGTGCGCAGACGGCGAGGGATCAGGGCCATTGAGAGCAGGCCTGCCAGAACGCCGATTGCCAGATTGCTGGTGCCGACGGTCGCGCCGACGGTCACCAGCATCACCAGCGTTTCCGGCCACGGATTGCGCGCCAGCTCCGCCGGACGAATGCTGTGCCAGCTAAAGGTTTTTACCGCCACTATCACCATCACGCCGGCGAGCACGGCCATCGGGATTTTCGCCATCACTTCGCTTAACGCGGTTACCAGCAATAGCAGTACCAGGCCTGCGGTAACGGTCGAGACGCGGCTGCGCGCTTTGCCCATTTCAACGTTAACGATGGTCTGACCGATCATCGCACACCCGGCGATGCCGCCGTAAAACCCGGCGAGAATGTTGGCGACGCCCAGACCGGCGCTCTCGCGCGCCTTACTGGAAGGGGTATGGGTCAAATCATCGACCAGCTTCGCCGTCAAAAGCGACTCCATCAGGCCGACAAAAGCGATGCTCAGCGCGCAGGGCCAGATGATGCGCAGCGTGGTTAAGTCGAGGGGCACCATCAGGCTGGTTAACCCCGGCAGTCCGCCGCTCATGGAGCCCTCATCGCCGACGGTCGGCAGCAGCTGGCCGCTGAAAACGGTAAACAGCGTCAGCAGAACGATAGCAATCAGCGGAGAAGGGATCGCTTTAATAAAGCGCGGCGCCCACAGGACAATCAGCAGCGTCAATACGAACAGGCCGATAATCAGCGGCTGCTTGCTCCAGAAATGCGGTACCTGAGCAAAAAAGATGAGAATACCCAGCGCGTTAACAAAACCGGTCATCACCGGCTGCGGGATAAAGCGCATCAGGCGCGCCATGCCGCATAGGCCAAACAAAATTTGAATAACGCCTGCCAGCACGACCGCCGGCAGAATGTAGCCGACGCCGTATTGGTGCACCATGGGCCCGATAACCAGCGCCACCGAGCCGGCGGCCGCGGTGACCATCGCCGGCCGACCGCCGAGGACCGACATCGCCAGGCACAGTACCACGGAGGCAATCAGGCTAACTTTCGGGTCAACGCCAGCGATGACGGAGAAGGAGATGACTTCGGGGATCAGGGCCAGCGCGGTGAGCACGCCTGCCAGCGTTTCACGCGTCAGCAGCGCGGGCGAGCGCAGTATCTGGCCTAATGCGCCAGCGTGACCAGAGGTAGCGGAATCGGAAACTGGGGGCATAAAAAAAGTTCGCAGAATTTAAAAAATTTTGGCCAGGAACGGTCGCTGCTTACGTGCGGTCGGTCACAAAACCGAGGATAATAGCGCGGATGCATCGCTGACACCAGTACAAAATGTGATTTGTGATACACATTTATTAAACATTTTTATAACAGATCTCAAAACTCAACTTAAAATTTAAACAATATTTAAATTTTTTTTCTTCAGTGTTACCTTTGAAGCCGAGAATCGTTTCACCTGCGCTAAATAAAAAAGCGAGTAAAGTAAGGCTCAAATCCGATGAAGAAAAAGATGGCCGTACCCAGCTCACAGGCGGTTGGTTCCAATAACACTCGGACCAACACCCGCCATGAGCAAGAGACGGATGTATTGTTGATTGGCGGCGGCATCATGAGCGCCACGTTGGGAACCTGGCTGCAGGAACTGGAGCCGGACTGGTCTATTACCATGGTCGAGCAGATGTCCAGCGTCGCGGAAGAGAGCTCGAACGGATGGAACAACGCGGGCACCGGCCACGCGGCGCTGATGGAATTGAACTATACGCCGCAAACCGCTAACGGTATCAATATCGATAAAGCGGTTGATATCAACGAATCTTTCCAGATTTCTCGTCAGTTTTGGGCCCACCAGGTGACCCGCGGCATTCTGAAAAAGCCTAAATCCTTTATTAACAGCGTGCCGCACATGAGCTTCGTGTGGGGCGAAGACAACGTGAACTTCCTGCGCGCCCGCTATGCGGCGTTACAACAAAGCGAGCTGTTCCGCGGTATCCGCTACTCTGAAGATCATCAACAAATTAAAGAGTGGGCTCCGCTGGTGATGGAAGGGCGCGATCCGCAGCAGAAGGTGGCCGCGACCCGCTCAGAAGTCGGCACCGACGTGAACTACGGTGAAATTACCCGTCAGCTGATCGCCGGACTGCAAACCCATGATAATTTCTCGCTTCAGCTGGGTACCGTGGTCCGTCGCTTTAAGCGCAACGCCGACAAGAGCTGGAGCGTAACGCTGGCGGATGCGAACAATCGCCACCAGAAACGGGTTATCAGAGCTAAATTTATCTTTATTGGCGCCGGCGGCGCCGCGCTGACCCTGCTGCAGGAAACCGGTATTCCGCAGGCGAAGGAGTACGCGGGCTTTCCGGTCGGCGGTCAGTTCCTGGTTTGTGAGAACCCGGAAGTGGTGACTCACCATCTGGCTAAAGTCTACGGCCAGGCGGAAGTGGGCGCGCCGCCGATGTCGGTTCCGCACATCGACACCCGTATTATCGACGGCAAACGCGTGGTGCTATTTGGGCCGTTCGCGACCTTCTCAACCCGCTTCCTGAAAAACGGTTCGCTTTGGGATCTGCTGGCCTCCACCAACACGTCGAATATCATGCCGATGCTCAACGTCGGGCTGGATAACTTCGATCTGGTAAAATACCTGATTAGCCAGGTGCTGCAAAAGGACAAAGATCGTCACGCGGCGCTGTGCGAGTACTATCCGGAAGCGCGCAAAGAAGACTGGCGCTTATGGCAGGCCGGCCAGCGCGTGCAGATTATCAAGCGCGACGCGAAGAAAGGCGGCGTTCTGCGCCTGGGAACCGAAGTTGTCAGCGATGATGAAGGCACGGTAGCCGCGCTGTTGGGCGCCTCGCCGGGTGCTTCCACCGCGGCGCCAATCATGCTGCAGCTGATGGAGAAAGTGTTCAAAGAGAAGATCAACTCAGCGGAGTGGCAGGCGAAACTGAAAGCGATTATCCCGAGCTACGGTACGCGTCTGGATGGCAACGCAGCGGAAATTGAAAAGGCGCTGGCGTGGACCAGCGAAGTGCTGGAACTGCGCTATGAGCCGCTTACCGAGGCTGATAACGTTCCGCAGGCGACGCTGAAGCCTCTGCCGGAAGGGAAACCTATCGCTGACATCGCGCTGTAAGCGCTTCTCCGGCGGCGCAGGCCGCCGGATTCACTCTTCAGGCATTAACGCTCAACGGCTACGCCGATGGTTTCGTCCGCTCTCCAGATACGATATTTCACGTCGATATTCGCCGGGGTATAAACCACGATGGGCAGCTTGCTGTTATAGCGCAGCATGCCCGCATCGCCCAGGCCTGCCATCACAAACTGCTTCTCTTTTTTACCATCCGGGCAGGCCATCATGGTTGAGACGGGTGACGTCACTTTATCAAATACGTAGTAGTCGTAGCCCCAGCCTTCCAGGGTTTTGCTTTCCAGCTGGCCGCCAAGGCGGTGGCGATTGCAGTCGACTTCCAGCGTCTGGCCAATCATCAGCTCGACTTTCAATGCGGATTCATCCTGCTGCTGCGGCAGCTGAATCACCTGACGCTTCATCCCTTGTTCCGCCTTTGGAAACGGGGCGATCTTCTCCAGCGGCTGCTCAGCTGCAGCGGCGCTGGTGGACATGCAGGCAACGGCCAGCAGGGAGGTAGCAAACGTAGTGATTTTTTTCACGTGGGTAATCCTTTGTTATCAATCATAAACAGCATAATGTTAGCATTTGTTACGTTGATGGGCAGTGGCGTTTACCAAAATTTTCACAGATACCAGTTATAAATTCTGCTTATTGGTGCAGGGGTAGGGGATTTCATCGCGGTTGAGCAAGGGGCATCCCCCCTGACCTCGCTGCCCCCGCGATGTTTTATTAATTACAGAGCCGCTAAGGTGCCGGTCATTACCTGACAGGAATGCCGCTCTATGCCTGTAAAGTTGTGCAATACCGCCCGCTACTCCTCGTGATTTTTACCCTCTTCTAAGAAATCCTCATCAAGCTCATCGATGTTTCCGGCGTGATCGCGTCCGGACAGCAGGTTCCAGCAGGCGATAAACAGGGCGGCGATCAGCGGGCCGATAACAAAGCCGTTGATGCCGTAGATTTCCATTCCGCCGATCGTGGTGATCAGGATCAGGTAGTCCGGCATTTTGGTATCTTTACCCACCAGTAAAGGTCGCAGAATGTTATCAACCAGTCCTACGATGATCACAAAGAAACCGACGATAAACGCGCCCTGCCAGAGCTGACCGGTCGCGAAGAGATAGATCGCCGCAGGCACCCAGATAATCGCCGAACCCACCGCCGGGATCAGCGACAGAAACGCCATCAGCGCGCCCCACAGGATGCTGCCATCGATGCCCACGATCCAGAACGCCAGTCCCCCAAGCGCGCCCTGGGCGAGCGCGACCGCCACGGTGCCTTTGACCGTCGCCCTGGCGACGGCGGCAAATTTGGCGAAAAGATGCTGCTTCACGTGATTTGATAGCGGCAGGGATTCCAGAATCAGCCTGACCAGGTATGGACCATCTTTTAGCAGGAAAAACAGCAGATAAAGCATGATGCCGAAGCTGATGGTAAAACCGAACGTGCCTTTACCAATCAGGAATGCGCTCCCGGCAAGGTACTGGCCTCCTTTAAGCGCAACGTCCGAAAGCTGCCGCTGAATCTGTTCCGCGCTATCAAGATTATGCTCTGAGAGGAAGCTCCTTGCCCATTCCGGCAGGTGAGCAAACAGGCTGGCTACCACGGTCGGGAACTGGGTGTCGTTATGCTGTAGTTTGGTGTAAACCACGTTGAGCTCGAAGGCCAGCGACGAGAGGATGATCGCCAGTGGGGTAAACACGATCAGACAGATAATCACTATCGTCAGAAACGCCGCCAGGCCGTTACGCTCGCCGATCCGATCGCGCAGTTTGTTCTTCACCGGGTGGAAGATCACCGCCAGAATGGCCGCCCATAAAATGGCTGAATAATAGGGGGAGAGAACGTCGAAAAAAGCAAGGGTGACGATCAGCACGATCAGGATGAAAAATCCTTTCGTAAGTCCATTAACTCTCATGTAAATCCTTCAGAAAAATGACGTGTACAGTCAAATAATAGAAGTTTTTCCGGGATTTACAATTAGAGTCGCGGTAGCGTTTCGCTTAGAACAGGGTGGAAATATGACATTAAAAAACCCGCAAACTCTGTGAGAGTGCGGGTTCTTAAGGGGTTACCGATTTAATCGGTGAATAATTTGGTCGGCACGAGAGGATTTGAACCTCCGACCCCCGACACCCCATGACACCGTTATTAAAACGCTGTAACCCGCGCCATTGCTGGTGGCGGAAGCCATTCGTATGTATAAACAAACAGTGCTTTTTCAGCAAAATCCTCTCTATATACATCAATGAGTTATGGGGTAGTTTCACCCCATTGTGGTTATGCTTCTTCCCATAGTTTTCAATGTGACAATTTCCCTTGGCATTATTGAATTAAATACTTCACAATGTTTCATTGTGATATCAGGATTGATTTTATTACAGTGTTTTGTTATGGGAATGATTATGAAAAGAATATGGCTCACACTGGCTGTTGTATTTGTTCTAAGTGGCTGTGAACAGCCAAAAATTGATACCTCAAGTGAGGAGAGCATGAAGGCCTCAATCCAGAAGGTAAGAGACTCACTGCCTGAGGATAAACGCGCATCTTATGATGATGCTATCAAAGTGGTGGCTTTCAGCAATTTGAACTTAAAGGATCTGATGCAGGCCGGAATGACGAATAATACTGCTGGTATTGAAGCGCAAATGAGAAGTGCGCTTTCAGGAAAAACCGGCGAAGAAGTCATCACTTATGCTGACAAACTCCGTAAGGAGCGGGCTGAGAAAGAAAAGACGCAAGCCCTTCAGGAAATCGCGGAGCTTGAAAAAAAACAGACAGAAGTACAAGAAAACCTTAACCAGCTTAAGTCATTCAAAGTCACACGTTCACGTTTTTACTTCGAGAAAAAAGAATACGGACCTGATCAGCCAATTATTGCGTTGAGTGTAGAGAATGGAACGTCGAAAGCGGTATCTCGTGCCTACTTCCGTGGGGTAATTTCAAGTCCGGGTCGTGAAGTGCCTTGGTACACTGACACTTTCAACTATAAAATTTCTGGCGGGCTCGAACCGGGGGAAAAAGCTGACTGGAATCTTGCACCAAATCCTTACTCTGACTGGGGCAAAGCTGATGTTCCTGCTGATGCTGTTTTCACGGTCACAGTGATTCGCATTGATGATGCTCAAGGGAACCCGGTATTCGGTGATACTGACTTTACCGAACGTGATGCTAGTCGTCTCGCGGAACTTAAAGGCCGTTATCCGAGCACTACCCCATGATATCTGAGTGATTTGGCGAGAATGCCAGTTAACCAGTATTCCCTTCGACAATTAAATCATAGTCGAAGGGAATATTATAAAAACTAAGCCACGATCATTTTAGCTGGCCTTAATTTCCCCATGTGGGACGACTACCCAATCGATATGATTTTGCGTGTATATCTTGGTCGATTTCGCATCGCTGTGTGCCATCCTTCCTTGAGGATCGATACCCTGCTGATCGAAAAGATGGGCGGCCAGTGCTCGAATTTCGTGAAAGGTTGGCCTTTCGTCCATCGCCAGTTTGTCGCATAAACCTAGCTTGTCGCGCACTGCGGAAAAGGACCGGCTCAGATAATCCGGCGCCACCTGTGTCGGGTGTGAAACCTCTTTACTACGTTTAACCTGCCGCTCAGGAATCCGATGAACGACAAACGGGCTGGCCACATTATCGCGGCTTTCGTCAATAATCCGTTTCAATTCTTCCCCGATCGGGATTGCAACATGCGAGGCCTCTTTCTTCTGTACTTTTTGGCGGTGGATGTACAGCGTGCCATAAATCCCATTTTCCGGCTGTGCCAGCCATACGCAGCCGCAGACGCCATCCTTTGGCTCACTAATTGAATACCGGATTCGTGACACTTCAAGGCGAGCGTGCGTCGTCTGCAATGCTAAATCCATCGCGGTACGTAACCAGGGTTCGGCGGCCCGCCGAATGGCTTTAAAGTTATTGAGTGAAAGACGCTGGCGTTTCTTCTCTTCTGTTCTTCGCATTTTTTTGCGTGTAGCAGGGTTATCAAACATCAACGATTCATCGATCGCATACGAGAACAATTTTTTAAGGAAGCTGACCTTCCGGTTTTGTACGTTCGCTGATGAATCTGAGTGGTAATGCTTTATGTAGTCGTTCACATGCTCCAGCTCAATATCGCAAGCTGGTATGTTGTTAAAGAATTCCTTCACCCTCAGTGCGTCGTTGTTCCAGTCATCTAGCGTATTTTGCGACGGACGTTCATTTTCAATCGCACGCGCCATGATGTGATCAACATGCTCAGCAAATGGTTTAGCTTCACCCGACACGCCGCCAGAATCACGGATAAGCAATTCAACTGACGGAGCATTTGCCTGCCGCATTCTGAGGTTGTATTCGCGCGCAATAGCGATGGCTATAGCCCGATCTTTCCCTATGTTCTTTTTCTTCCCTGTAATTAAGGTGAATTTATAAACGCCGCGATCTTTATCAAATATTAGATAATCAGGTAGATGGCGGTATTCTCTTTTTCTTGGTCTGGCTGCCATGGTTAACCCTCACTGATAAGCTGGCGAACCGCATGATTAATCATCGAGTCGACCCCCCATTTTTCAGACTCGAAGACGAAAACAGAGCCGTCGACGATTTTGCCTGTGAGAAGGCCATTTTCGACCCAACGTTTAATGGTTCGATTATCCGGAATAGAGTCTTTGGTAAATTCGCGTTTTCCCCATTGACTCGCTTTCATAAGTTTTGCCATGACAGGATCTCCATACAGCCCGGCTGCACCCGGGGAATATTACTAATTCACTTCGCTTTTTGGCGCTGGTTGTGCGACCGCGATCATAGCGGCGCGGACAACACAAGCAATATGCTCACGCAATTGTTGTGTACCGTGATATTCAATAGCTATATCACGCAGTTTATTGACTAGTTCGCGGATTTGATGCTCTTTCAGCACTACTGGTAATGGCTGATAGGTGGTTACATTAGCGAAAGCTGCTCTCAATCCGATCTTAATATCCTCCACATCGTCATCACCCAGGGGACCATCGGTTAGCGCATGATGGAATGCGTAAGCCATAGCGTCTGTTACTGGCCCTACCGCCGATGGCTGATCTTTAATGTGCAACCGTGGCTCACCGTCTTTCGGCTCAGGCCATTCGCGCTGTTTGTTCACCGCCAGTTTCTCGATCATCGCCTGGGTAATCTGATCATCAGTGATACCAGCCCGGCGCTGGGCGTCCCAAAGCAGGAACTGCATATCAGCAAACTCCGACAGGTCGCCAGGCTCGGCAGCAGCTTCCAGCGCTTCTTTGCTCAGGTGCTTCAATGGGCCAACCGGACCAACATTGCCGAATGTAGCCTGTGACCACTCGGCGTGCTCGCGGCGTACCTGGTCGCGTTCATTGACGCCATCGGCCATAGCGAAAACCTCGCGAACTTCGCAACCCTCACGAAAGGCCTGATTCTTTCCGTGTTCGTCAATTAGGCCCAACCAGTCACCGTTTACTGATTTGAATTGCCAGCCCGCCAGGTCAAGACCTTTTGCGGCATTGCGACGTTCCTGTAGCTCTGCCAGTATTGCGGCCAGGTTTTCAACAAGATACTTTGAAAAACCACGCGGCATTGCCCCGCGCTGTTTTACCCCGACTGTTGTCGCCTGGATTGATGCAAGTCGCTCGTCGGTTATGGATATTTTGCTGGTCATTGGTCGGCTCCCCTTCCTAATTCTGCACAAATAAATCCGGCTATTATCGCGCCACAGTGCCCGCAAATAAGCGCCCATGAGGGTACATAAATCTTTGCAGCTACCATGCTTATCGGTGTAGCGCCAAGGGCGATGAATGCGATAGTGAGATAAATTTTCCAGCGTTCTGCCATCACTTAGCCTCCCACTTGATGCCAGCGGTAATCGAAATCAGGACATCACCAAAGCTCGTGATGTAGCTAATTCGCCCCGAACGCTGCAATGCTCCGATTGCCTCAAGCCGCCTTACCTGCTCTTGTTCCAAATCGTGACCGCCAGATTCAGGGTCATCACAGCATTCGGCGAAGCGGTGGAGCGCTGCTAAGTCGGCATCAGTGACAAACGAGCGGAATGGCTCAATGGTGACGGTACGGGACTCCATCTCTGCCAACCGGCGCTCAGCCAATTCCGCGCGAGCATCAAGCGTCACGTTAGCGGCACAGAGTTTTTGCTCTGCTTCTTCCAGCTCGGCGATGCGCTCATGTAGCTTTGCTGTAGCCTCAATGCCGCCGGCAACGAGTGCGTTTTTGGTCTGCGCCTTCTCCAGCGCCTCTACCAGCGCCCTCATGCGCCTGGCCACTGCAACTTCGTCAGGGAATGCAAGACGCCATGCTTCATTAAGCAGTTTGGCGCTAATGGGGTTCATACTGAAACGCTCTGTCATTAAGAACGCCAGCTTTTTTGCTCGTTCAAGCGCTAATTCAGCCTCAGTCATGGCTGGCCTCCTTACCGCGACTAACAGACAAGCTTTTATTCACGATGGCATCCATCAGGCGTGATGCTGCAGCCTTTTGAGCGGATACATTCGCAATGACCGTTGGCCTAGCTTTCTCACAGCTGGCGCAAATTCCGACCCATGATGAAATAAGAAAGAAATCTTCACGATCGGCAATGCCGGTATTCATTACCAGATCCTCAATCATCAGCGTGACCCCACGAACTCCCCGGCCTTCGCTTAGCCGCTGCACTGCGTAACCGAAGGCATTAATCATCACGGCATGGAACTGGATATACTCGCGTTTATATTCGGCTTGATTCGTACCGCGGCGAATATCATCTAAACCTGTCAGCATAAGCCACGCATTCCATAATCCTTCAAGATCATCCTGCGAGCAGGAACCTGAAAATTTTGCTGTGGCATCACTAAGGGCCTTGAAGCTCACCCACTTATCGTTTTTCGCGGGAACGACGTTATGCTCAAAATCGGTGACTTCAGAAAAGACGTCGTGTGAACTGATAAAGCTGACCATCACCTGCGCGTTCTTATCGCGCCCGTTATAGGCCATGTTGATTGCCGCAGATGGCTTCGAAACATTGTTGTTAATGTCCGAGAAAAACTGCTGCCGCGTTTTCAGTGGCAACTGGAGAGTAAGCATCATCGGGACATGGATCGGTTCATCAATGGTGCGACAATATTCCGCAATACCTGCTGCGCGATGCTGACCATCAAACAATTTAATCTCTGCATCCATTGGGAATCGGGCCACCCCGACATTAGTGTTTCCGAACTCTTCGAATTCAACATACGAATCGCAGTTACCTACCAGCGGTGGAATGATAAATGGCTCTTTGTTTTCGTATGCTTCAACAAGATACTGATAAAACTTTTTCGCCCTGGCTGGGTTCAGTTCTCGCTGCGAGCGTTCAAGAGTGTCCCCGTAATTATCGCTGGCGAGAACTCGCGTAAGTGTCCGTGCAGGAACAGTCAGCATCAGGACAATTGAACCGCCCTGAGTTCCACGTGATGCAGGGAACTCAAAGAAATGATCTCCTACTTTACTCATAATGTTACCTCCCCAAGTACCCAGCGCAGAGCATCAGCGTATTCACCGCTGGCAGCTTCGAGGGCTTTAGTGATTTCTTTGCGAGTTTTAAGGCGCGGTTTCTTATCGCCGAGAACCTGGCGCTGACGACGCGCTTTTTCATGACCAGTAGTGCCAGCGGTCGCCGCTTCGATTTCGGCTACCTTTTCCCGCTGTTCTTCGGGTTTTAGTGATGCCAGTTGACGTGCCTGGGTAACTGTTACTGTGCCGGACTCTACCGCGTCTTTGACTGCCTGAGTGGCATCCAGAAGGGATAGCGTAGCGCGTACAGTGGGGACGCTGACGCCGAACATCAGCGCGAGGTCTTCCTCGTCATGCCCGCGCTCCAGTGCATCAGCCATCTTTTTGGCTCGGCCCAGCGGTGTATCGGCCTGGCGGATTTCGTTTGCGCTGACCATTGCCTGCGCCATACGAACAGCAGAACCGCGTTTAGTGACAGCCGGAACCAGCAGTGGGGTTTTTCCCTCTTTTGCCAGACGCCTGTTAGCTTCCAGGGTATGGCGGACACGCTGACGGCCATCGACCACACAGGACAGCCCCGTTTCCGGGTCTTTCCACACAATAATCGGCTCCAGAACACCTTGATCCATGATGTTCAGCACCATTGCCTCACTGAGAGGTAAGTGAATACGCTCATCGTAAAGCGGGTGAGCCTTGTCAGTGACAATATGCAGATTTTTCGGCTCGAACATCAGAACGTTTGTCTTGCCGCTGGCGCCATAAGCATCGATCGAGTTTTTAGCCATTTCTGTTTTCCTCGCTCAGGTTCGCTATCATCGCGGCCATAGCGGTGTTCTGGTCCATTGCCTCTGTAAGGGCGACAAAGGTCACATCCAGCCTTGACGCTATGTCTTGCATTAATTGTGCTGCTGCTGGTGGTAGGTCAGGTGCTGCAGCGTATGCTGCAGCAACCAATTCTTTCACTTTCACATGTGCCATTAGCGCCGCTCCATCAGTTGGTTAAAGCGGTTCATAAACATGCCGTAAGACTGACCAGGTCGGACGGGATTAATCACAAATTGGTCGGTAGGAATAATGCCTTCGAGCATCGGCCAGTGGGTGCCGTCGTCGATTTCAAAGTCGCGACGTTCGCTGGCCAGCATCACAAGGTCGGCATACTTCACGGTCGGGTGCTGCTCAGATGGCAGGCCAAATTTTTGACGGATAGCAGCATCAACCCGATCCTCAATGGCGCGGTAGTCCGGGAGCAGGCGTTTAAGCGGTGCTGGAATATCCTGCAAATAAGCCTCTGCGGCATCGTGCAGCAGTGCTTCAAGTGCAAACTCCTGTGGTACCAGGTGACTGGTTAACACGCTGTGCTGACCGACGCTGTAGAACTCCGGAAGATGGCCAGCAAAGCGGCAAATATTCGAGAGTGCGTTAGCGATATCTTCGATCTCAATGGCATCCAGCTGGATATCGAGATAGTTAAAGTGCTTGCCTGTGAACGTTTGAATAAAGCTCATCGTATTTCTCCATTTAATTGCGCTCTGCACAGCGCTGATTTTTGGGTGTAGGAATCCCTCGCCAGGTGGCGATTAATTGCAGGATTACGCTTTAATAAATCCCCGCAACGACGGGGATTTAATGGAGAGCAATCAGGCCTTGAAGTTGCCGATAAAGGTTTCTACCGGCTTGCCGGCGAACTTGCCAACCAGCAGATCACGGAACTCATTGGCGATCGCTTCTTCCTGGGCTTCCAACTGGACGATACGCAGGACGAATACCGGGTCATTACTTTTCAGCAGACTGTTGCGCAGACTGAAACGACGTTCGCCCAAGCCTTCATAGGGTACACACTTAAACTCAAACGCTACCGGCATAACCTCTTTACTGCTGGCTTCAATACTCTGCATCAGCGATTTTTTGCCACTGAAATCACCATCTTCATGGTCGGAGGCATTAGTTTGCTGGATGGTGACGCGGCGAACTGCCTGAGCGGCCTGGGCGATTTTCATCGTGTTACCGTCAGCATCGAACGCAGTGAGATAGTCGCTCCAGTCTTCAAGCCATTCGGCGATTTGCTTCTGATTAAGGTGATCGCCGTTGATCGCCAGTAACGCGCGGAAGGGCGCTGTTTTCTTTAGCTTGATCGAGGCGACGTTATCAGCGTGGCCGGGATTATCCAGCGTACCGATGTTGAAGATAGAACGAGCCAGCATGTTATCGGCATCAATAAAGCAACGTGCTTTTTCTTCTTCCAGGGCATAAGCGACAGAATAGCGAACGAAATCATCAATGCTAGTCGTGTCCATTGCACCGCGGAAACGGAAACGCTCAAGAGCAAAACGCTCCAGGCTTTCAATGCTGGTATTCTGCGGTAGCAGGGCGGTCGGACAGGCCAGGCCGGGGATATCGTTCAGGTGATAACCGGAAAGCACCAGATCTTTAACCTGCTGAAAAGTACCGCTGTCTAACTGAGACATAAAAATTCCTTATTAACTGATTAGCGAAGTGGTATCAGTGAATTTGTACGTGCGGTTCACTGAGCCGCTTTAAGCTTTCCGTCCACCGCGCCGGTGATACCGAAGAGTTGCCCCTGATCCTCCTGCAGGATTGTGAGCTTGCCACCTTTGTTAACCCACATTGGTGTTTCGGTGGTGTCCTCCTCCGACGCTTTGCCGCGGGGAGTTGGGGTGCTGTAGTTCAGCTTGTGCTTAATCTTGACGCGCTTCTCTTCAACAGAGTTGCCCATACGCTCAAAATCAAAGGTGCCCAGGGCTGAACCAGCGCGGGCTGTAGGGTCCAGTAGAGCCCCATAATCACCGT
>OJVY01000434.1_pt1 | contig 14457 bp, 10 predicted proteins | sample 1600301 | NCBI WGS metagenome assembly OJVY01 (sample SAMN04436925, study PRJEB24849) | human gut metagenome | biome: human gut; feature: NICU; material: stool | host: Homo sapiens | place: USA: Saint Louis, MO | collected 2012-05-22
CTGTTCGCAAATGGTCGGCCAGTCCAGCTTTTCGCGGTCATAGCGCAGGCCGGTAATGCCCATGTTATCCGCCAGCTGGATATCGGTCGCGCGGTCGCCAATCACGTAGCTGTTGGCGGTGTCCATCACCCCTTGCTCCAGCCACGGCAGCACCAGTTTGGTTTTCGGCTTGCGGCAGTCGCAGTTATCCGCCGGGAGATGCGGACAAATCAGCACCTCGTCAAAATTGACGCCCTGCGAGGCGAAAATCTGCATCATCAGGTTGTGCGGGCCGTCGAACTCGTCCTGCGGCAGGCTGGCGGTTCCCAGCCCGTCCTGATTGGTGATCATCACCAGCCTGTACCCTTCCTGCTGCAGCTTCAGCAGGGCCGGGATCACCTGCGGCTCAAACGCCAGCTTATCGAAGCGGTCTACCTGAAAATCAACCGGTGGCTCGGAAATCAGCGTACCGTCACGGTCAATAAAGAGAAACTTCTGGGTCATACATTCTCCGCAGTCAAAGCGTCAATGACGCGCTGGCTCTCTGCACGGGTACCGATAGTGATACGCAAACAGCCGCTTAATGAAGGTTGTTTATTCTGGTCACGTAAGATAATGCCCTGATCCCACAAAGATTTAAATACCGCGCTGGAGGCGGTGATCCGCGCCAGAACGTAGTTGCTCTCGGAATCGAACACCTCTTCAACGCAGGCAATGCTGCGCAGCTGGCTGACCAGATAATCGCGTTCGGCGAGGATCTGCGCCACGCGCGCCCGCATGGCGGCAATGCCTTCCGCGCTGAGCGCCTGGGCGGCGATGTCGGCGACCGGCGTCGAGAGCGGATAAGGTGCGATAACCTTCATCAGCACGTTAATCACCTCGGCGTTGGCGAGGGTAAAGCCGCAGCGCAGTCCGGCCAGGGCGAAGGCCTTGGAGAGGGTACGCAGAATCACCAGGTGCGGATACTCGTTGAGCCAGGTTGCCAGCGTGGCCTGCGGGCAGAACTCAATATAGGCTTCATCCGCGACCACGATGGCTTTACCGCGCGCCATTTCCAGCAGGGTGCGAAAATCTTTCGGGTTGATAATCTGCCCGGTCGGGTTATTCGGGCTGCAGACGAACACCACTTTCACGCCGTCAAGATTGGCCGCGATGCCCGGCAGATCCAGCTGCCAGTCGGCGAGGGTGGGCACCGTACGGCAGGTCACGCCGATGGTTTCGGCGCTGACGCTGTACATGCCGTAGGTCGGCGGACAGTAGAGCACCGCGTCCTGGCCCGGCTCGCAGAAGGCGCGGATCAGCAGTTCAATGCCTTCATCGGCGCCGCGGCTGACCAACACCTGCTCCGGCTTGACGCCCGCATACTGCGCGTAGCGTTCAATGACCGCTTTCGGCTGCGGTTCCGGATAGCGGTTCATCGTCTGCTCGGTCAGCTGAAACGCGACCGCGGTCGGGAATTCGTTGGCGTTCAGCCAGACGTCGCCTTTACCGCCCAGACGGCGAGCAGATTGATACGGCGTCAGCGCGCGGACGTTGGCGCGGGCTAAATCTTCGATGCTCATGCTTGCTCCTTAAGGGCTGCGACGCGCAGCGTAACGGCGTTTTTGTGGGCGTCCAGACGCTCGGCGGCGGCCAGAATCTCAATCGTTGAGGCGAGGGCGGCAAACCCGTCGCGCGACAGCTCCTGCACGGTCATACGTTTCTGAAAATCCGCCAGGCCGAGGCTGGAGCAGGTGGCGGTGTAGCCGTAGGTCGGCAGCACGTGGTTGGTGCCGGAGGCGTAATCGCCGGCGGACTCCGGCGACCAGTCGCCGAGGAATACCGAACCGGCGCTGGTAATGCCGTCGACCAGTTCGCGGGCGTTGCGGGTCTGAATAATCAGGTGCTCCGGACCGTACTGGTTGGAAATCTCCACGCACTGGGCGATATCGCGAGCCACGATGATGCGGCTGGCGGAGAGCGCCCCGCGGGCCGTTTCCGCACGGGACAGCGCGGCCAGCTGGCGCTCAACGGCTTGCGCGACGCGGGTGGCCATCTCGCTATCCGGCGTCAGCAGGATCACCTGCGAATCCGGGCCGTGCTCCGCCTGGGAAAGCAGGTCAGAGGCGACGAAATCCGGAGTGGCGCCGCTGTCGGCGATCACCAGCACTTCCGACGGCCCGGCGGGCATATCGATAGCCGCGCCGTCAAGACGCTGGCTGACCTGGCGCTTGGCTTCGGTCACGAAGGCGTTGCCCGGGCCAAAGATTTTATCGACCTTCGCCACCGATTCGGTGCCGAACGCCAGGGCGGCAATCGCCTGCGCGCCGCCGACGTTAAAGATATTGCGCACGCCGCACAGCTGGGCGGCATAGAGGATTTCATCGGCAATCGGCGGCGGCGAGCATAGCACCACCTGCTGGCAGCCCGCGATGCGCGCCGGCGTGGCGAGCATCAGCACCGTGGAGAACAGCGGCGCCGAGCCGCCGGGAATATATAAGCCGACGGAGGCGATAGGGCGGGTCACCTGCTGGCAGCGTACGCCCGGCAGGGTTTCCACATCGACGGCCTGCAGCCGCTGCGCGTTGTGGAAGGTTTCGATATTTTTGACCGCCACGGCCATCGCCTGCTTGAGCTCGTCGCTCAGGCGCGCGCCGGCGGCGGCAATCTCTTCATCGCTGACCTTCAGCGCCTTGACGTCGGTTTTATCGAACTTCGCGCCGTATTCGCGCAGGGCCGCATCGCCATTGTCTTTGACGTTATTGAGGATCTCCGACACCGTCTTGCTGATGCTCTCGGAGGCGGAAATGGCCGGGCGCGTTAAGAGTTGTTGCTGTTGTTCAGCGCTACAGCCGTTCCAGTCGATAATTGTGTTGAAGCTCATGGTTGTTTCCCCTGTTTATCCCGTGACCGACCCGCCGGTTTACTCCATCATCTTCTCAATCGGCAGGACCAGAATGGAGCTGGCGCCCAGCGCTTTCAGTTTTTCCATGGTTTCCCAGAACAGGGTTTCGCTGCTCACCATGTGCATCGCCACGCGCTGCTTGTCACCCGCCAGCGGCAGAATAGTCGGGCGCTCGGCGCCGGGCAGCAGGGCGACCACTTCTTCCAGGCGCTCGGTCGGCGCGTGCATCATGATGTATTTTGATTCGCGGGCCTGAATCACCCCCTGAATACGGGTCAGCAGGCGGTCGATCAGCTGCTGTTTGCTATCGGCCATCTCGCCGTCGCGCTGGATCAGGCAGGCTTTGGAGCGGAACATCACTTCCACTTCGCGCAGGCCGTTCGCTTCGAGCGTCGCGCCGGTTGATACCAGGTCGCAAATCGCGTCGGCCAGACCGGCGCGCGGAGCCACTTCAACCGAGCCGTTCAGCAGGCAGGATTTGAACGAGATCCCTTTCTGGTCAAGGTAGCGCTTCAGCAGGTGCGGGTAGGAGGTGGCGATGCGTTTGCCGTCCAGCGCCGCCGGGCCGTCCCAGGGTTCATCCGCCGGGGTCGCCAGCGACAGGCGGCAGCCGCCGAAGTCGAGACGGCGCAGGGTGAAGTAGCGCGGGTCTTCGCCCTGAGCGCGGCGGCTCAGCAGCTCTTCCTCCAGCACGTTTTCGCCGATAATCCCCAAATCGACCACGCCGTCCATGATAAGGCCCGGAATATCGTCATCACGCACGCGCAGAATATCGATGGGCATATTTTCCGCCAGCGCGATCAGGCGCTGGGTGTGCAGATTCACTTTGATGCCGCAGCGGCTGAGTAATTCGCGTGAATCTTCGCTTAAACGCCCTGATTTCTGAATAGCTATGCGTAAACGGCTGTTGTCTAACATTCTTATTTTCCTCTGTAACCCTGTCTGAATCTGTCCGAATTCGGTCCAAAAAAAAGCCCCCGGAAGTGAATCTTCCGGGGGCTCTCTTTGCGTTCATGCACCACTGGAAGATCCAAACGTCTTCCAGCACACATCGCCTGAAAGACTAGTCAGGATGATGGTGATGATGGTGGTTTTTAAATTGAACGCTGTTCATAAAATTCTCTGTGAATGACTATGCATTTGATGCCTTTTAACCTAAACCACTTCACTCGCATAAAGCAAGGGCTTTTTTCTATCATTAATTGATTTCATATTGACCTAAGAAATTGTCAGCTGCCGCCGGCTGGCGTAGCCTTAAGTCAGCACAGCGAAAATTCAGGAGCAAGGGGATGAAAAAGGTCGCAATTGTAGGTTTAGGATGGCTGGGTATGCCGCTTGCGCTGTCGTTGATGTCGCGGGGATGGCAGGTGACCGGCAGTAAGACCACGCAGGATGGCGTCGAGGCGGCGCGGATGTGCGGCATCGACGGCTATCCGCTGCGTCTGGAGCCGCAGCTGGTCTGCGACACCGAAGATCTGGATGCCTTAATGAACGTTGACGCGCTGGTCATTACCTTACCGGCGCGGCGAACCGGACCGGGAGAGGACTTTTATCTTCAGGCGGTACAGGAGATCGTCGATACCGCGCTGGCGCATCACGTGCCGCGCATCATATTCACCAGCTCAACGTCGGTTTACGGCAACGCCAGCGGCACGCTGAAAGAGAACTCGCCCCGCAACCCGCAAACCGCCAGCGGGCGGGTGCTGAAAGAGCTGGAGGACTGGCTGCATAACCTTCCCGGCACCTCGGTGGACATTCTGCGCCTCGCCGGGCTGGTGGGGCCGTCCCGTCATCCGGGGCGCTTTTTTGCCGGAAAATCCGCGCCGGACGGCCAGCACGGCGTCAATCTGGTGCATCTTCAGGATGTGATTGCCGCGATCGAACTGTTGCTGCAGGCTCCGAAAGGCGGGCGCATCTATAATATATGTGCGCCTAAGCATCCCGCGCGCGGCGTCTTTTATCCGCAGATGGCCCGCGAGCTTGGGCTTCCCGTCCCCGTATTCTCTGATAACCCGGAGAACGGTAGCGGTAAGATCGTAGATGGCAGCCGTATTTGCAACGAACTGGGGTTTGAGTACCAGTACCCCGATCCGCTGGTCATGCCGATGGAGTAATGCGCCAGCGGTGAATCGCGTACCGTAAGGGGGTAGCGATGAAACCACTGCTGGATGTGCTCGTCATTCTTGATGCCCTCGACAAAGAGGGCAGTTTTGCCGCCGCCTCGGCGAAGCTCTATAAAATGCCGTCGGCGCTGAGCTACACCATTCATAAGCTGGAAAGCGATCTCAATATTCAACTGCTTGACCGCAGCGGCCACCGGGCGCGCTTTACCCGTACCGGGCAGATGCTGCTGGAAAAGGGGCGCGACGTGCTGCACACCGCCCGCGAACTGGAAAAGCAGGCCGTCAGGCTGCAGCAGGGCTGGGAAAATGCGCTGATACTCAACGTCGACGCCACCTTTCCGTTCCCGCTGCTGGCTCCCGCGATCGCGGCGTTCTATCACCAGCATCACGCTACCCGCCTTGAATTCCGCCGCGATACCCCGGGCGCAAACTGGCAGATGCTGATGGAAGGGCGGGCGGATCTTCTGCTCGGCGTGCTGGGCGACCCGCCGGCGCTCAGCGGCTGCGGCTCTGTTCTGCTGGGAGAGGTGGCGCAGGCGTTTGTTGTTGCGCCCCGGCATCCGCTTGCGCAGATTGCCGGCCCGCTGGGCTGGCGGACGTTGCGCCGTCATCGGGCGATTGTAGCCGACGGCGCGTGGCCGCAGATTGACGCTCAGGATAGCCTGGCGGTATTCGATCTTTCCGCCCGGCTGACGCTGCTGTGCGCCGGACTGGGATGGGGCTATTTGCCGCTATTTCAGGTACAGCCTTTCATCGCCCGCGGCGAGCTACAAATATTAAAAACCACGGTGCCTGAACCGGTCAATCGCGCGTGGATAGGCTGGAATGAAGATATTTGCGGCCAGGCGGGCGAGTGGTGGCGAAAGGAGATATTAGCAAATAGTGCTATCCATCAGGTCTATAATACTAAAATCGTATGAATATTAATCTGTTAGAGAATCGCCGTAATTATTAAGCCTTGTAACATCTTGTCATCGTGCCAGTAGTTGTTGCAAAATACGCGTCCTGAAAATCAGAAACTGGCCGACGCTTTTTTAAAGTGTCGGTTATTTTTTTGGTTGAAAGACACATCATTCAATACCAAGAGGCCGGGCTTCGTACCGGATAGATATTTACTAAAAACCGACAGTGGTTGTCGCTGAGGAATACAAAGAAATGGGGCAATTTTTTGCTTACGCGCTGGCGTTCACCGTAAAAGGGGATAACTATGTCGCATAACGCTACTCCAAAAACCTCTCGCGTGGAATTACGTAAAACGCTTACGTTGATTCCGGTTGTCATGATGGGCCTGGCCTATATGCAGCCGATGACGCTGTTCGATACGTTTGGTATCGTCTCTGGATTGACTGATGGTCACGTTGCGACGGCTTACGCCTTCGCGCTGATCGCCATTCTTTTCACGGCGCTGAGCTACGGTAAACTGGTTCGCCGTTTCCCGTCGGCGGGTTCCGCTTATACCTACGCGCAGAAATCCATTAGCCCGGCCGTTGGCTTTATGGTTGGCTGGTCATCGCTGCTGGACTACCTGTTCATGCCGATGATCAACATTCTGCTGGCGAAAATTTACTTTGAAGCGCTGGTGCCTTCTATTCCATCGTGGATCTTCGTTGTCGCGCTGGTGGCCTTTATGACCATCTCCAACCTGCGCAGCATCAAGACCGTGGCGAACTTCAACACCCTGATCGTTATCCTGCAGATGGGCATCGTGGCGGTGATTGTTGGCCTGATTATCTACGGCGTTATGCACGGCGAAGGCGCGGGCACGCTGACCAGCACCCGTCCGTTCTGGTCTGAAGGCGCGCACGTGGTGCCGATGATTACCGGCGCGACCATCCTGTGCTTCTCGTTCCTCGGCTTCGACGGTATCTCTTCGCTGTCTGAAGAGACCAAAGACGCAGAGCGCGTGATCCCGAAGGCTATCTTCCTGACCGCGCTGATTGGCGGCCTGATCTTTATCGGCGCTTCCTACTTCCTGCAGCTGTACTTCCCGGATATCTCGCGCTTTAAGGATCCGGACGCATCGCAGCCTGAAATCATGCTGTACGTGGCGGGCAAAACCTTCCAGTGGGGCGTGCTGATTTTCTCCAGCGTCACCGTACTGGCGTCCGGCATGGCCGCGCACGCGGGCGTTTCCCGTCTGATGTACGTGATGGGCCGCGACGGCGTGTTCCCGACGCGCTTCTTCGGCTACGTGCATCCGAAATGGCGGACTCCGGCGTGGAACGTACTGCTGGTTGGCGCGATCGCGCTGCTGGCGATTAAATTCGACCTCGTCACGGCGACGGCGCTGATTAACTTCGGTGCGCTGGTGGCGTTCACCTTCGTTAACCTGTCGGTGATCTCCCAGTTCTGGATCCGTGAAAAGCGCAACAAAACGCTGAAAGACCACTTCAACTATCTGGTTCTGCCGGTGTGCGGCGCGCTGACCGTTGGCGCACTGTGGATCAATCTGGAAGAGAGCTCCATGGTTCTCGGCCTGATCTGGGGCGGTATTGGTCTGGTCTACCTGGCCTGCGTGACCAAAAGCTTCCGCAACCCGGTACCGCAGTACGAAGACGTTGCCTGATCGCATTTGGTGATGTGAAAAGCCGGAGGGAGACCTCCGGCTTTTTTGTTTCTGGCGTTCCGCAGGCCGGGCAGGAGCCCGGGTAACCGCTACTCAAAACAGGCGCTGCGCTCCCGGCACTCGTCGCAGCTTGGCGACCGGCAGATAACTTCCCCCTGCTGGAGCAAACAGCGCTGACGGTAAAAGAACTTTTTCCAGCGCATATTGTGTTCGTTCATCGCCACCAGCTGCGGAAAGCAGTCGATCATCAGCAGGCGCAGTTCGGCGCGCGACGCAAGGCCCAGATCCTGCCAGAGATGGTTAAACGCCAGCGAAACCTCGGCGATAATCTGCGCCATCGGCCCGGCCTCCTGCTGCATCCAGCCCGCCAGCCACGCGCCCAGCTGCTGGCGCTCCTCCTCGCGGGTAGCGTTGAGTTCGCTCATCAGGCGGCGGCGGGTTAGCGCCTCGCCGTCCAGCGGCGTCTCCGCCTCGCCCAGGCGTCGCCGCAGCGCCTGCCAGTCGCGCGCGCTAAGCCCCATGCGCAGCGGAAAGCTGCCTTTCCCCGCGTGGTACAGCAGCCATAAGCGCCGCAGCCAGTCGAGCGGCGGCATCAGGCGACCCCCTTATGCGGTAGCGCGGCAGGCCAGCTCCCCCGGCGCTGCTGCCACCACGCGGGCAGCACTTCGGAGACCGGCCGCCACGCGCCGTCAACGCACGGTTCAATGCCTTCCTGTTCCAGCATTTGCCACGGCGTATGGCCGATACGCACGCAGAATACGGCTTTAACGTCCGCCAGCAGTTCGAGGATCGCCGCGAACCGGGCCGCGTTATCCTGCGGCTCGCACTCTTCGCGCCCCTGACAATATTTGGGCGTAAACCGTTCGTTGACCAGCACCATGCCGGCGGCCGAGAGGCTGTAGATAGAGAACCGGTCGGTGTGGCCAAAGTGGCAATCAATCACGTCCCCGCGGCTTGACGCCACGGCGACCAGGCAGGCGTCATCGGCTTCAGATTCGCCGCGGGTGGCAATGCTGGCGTGCAGCTGCGCGCGCTGGTGGAGGATCGGCAGCCAGGCCGGGAGGCTCTCCGGGGCCGGAAGCTGGGTAAACTGCTGGCTGCGGTCTTCGCCAAGCATCCCGATGGCGTCGGCGCGGCACTGGTGGCAGTGGGTCATCTGCGGCATCACTTCTCCGCACCGGCTGCGGGTGGCGGCGAGCGTCTCTGCGTCCGGCTCCGGCTGGCCGTTGAGGCCAAACACCGTGCCGTGCTCCGGCCTGGCGATCAGCGGCATAATATTATGGATAAACGCGCCGCTGGCCCGCAGCGCGCGGCTCACGTCGGCCATGCCGCTATCGTTGATCCCGGGGATCAGCACCGAATTTATTTTCACCAGCACGCCCTGGGCGGTCAGCCTGCGCACGCCCTCCAGCTGACGAGCAATCAGAATCTCTCCCGCTTCGCGTCCGCTGTAGCGCTCGCCGTCCAGCCATAGCCAGGCGTAGATTTGCGCGGCAATCTCCGCGTCGAGGGTATTAATGGTGACCGTGACGTGGTCAACCCCGACGTCCAGCAGGCGGTCCACCGCGTCGGGCAGCATCAGCCCGTTGGTCGACAGGCATAACTTCAGGTCCGGCAGCTGTTCGCGGATCAGCTCCAGGGTACGGAAGGTGCGGGCGATATTGGCGAGCGGATCGCCGGGGCCGGCGATGCCGACCACCGAAAGCTGCGGGATCGCCTGTGCGACCTGACGCACTTTGACGACCGCCTGTTCAGGCGTGAGCAGCGTTGACGATACGCCGGGGCGGGACTCATTGCTGCAATCGAATTTGCGATTACAGTAATTGCACTGCAAATTGCAGGCGGGCGCGACGGGCAGATGCATCCGCGCGAAACGGTGATGCCCATTACGAGAGTAGCAGGGGTGCGCGGCAGCTTTATCGGCCACAAGCGGCGTCAGGGCGCTGTCATCCGCCGGGCGGCAGGCTGGGCCGCCAGAAAAAGAGGAGCAGGAAGTCATGGTCATACCTTCGTGGTTGGGCGATACCTTCCTGCTGCAAATGCTATACCAGAGGGATTTTTTACAACCCTATGAAAAATAAACGCTTTAACTGACGGCCGGCCAGGTAAAATTGTCGTAATTCCGCCGCGCTGGCGACAATGTCCTGAATCTCACATAACGCTTCACAGCCGCGGCATGGTGATATCCATGATCTGAATGCGATACGCCACCTGACGCGGCGTCATCCCGAGCAGCCGCGCCGCTTTGGCCTGCACCCAGCCCGCTTTCTCCAGGGCGGCGATCAGCCGCTGGCGCTCGTCGAGGCTGTTGTCGAGCCAGCCGTCTTCCGTCTGGCCGCCGTTGGGCAGCGCTTTCGGCGGGTTATCGCGATGGTTGAACAGAATCACGTCCCGGTCGATCAGGCCGCTTTCCGACATCACCGCCGAACGTTCGAGACAGTTTTCCAGTTCGCGGACGTTTCCCGGCCAGCTGTACTCCATCAGCAGGCGAATTGCCCCATCGCTGATGCGCAGCGTTCGCCCCTGGCTGTGGGCGATTTTACGTACCAGAAAATGCGCCAGTTCGGCGATATCCTCCTGGCGCTCGCGCAGCGGCGGCAGCGCGATAGGCATTACGTTCAGGCGGTAGTAAAGGTCTTCACGGAAATGCCCCAGCCGCACCTCCTCTTCCAGATGGCGGTTGGTCGCCGCGATGATGCGTACGTTGACGCGCAGGGTTTCATCGCCGCCGACGCGCTCCATCTCTCCTTCTTGCAGAATTCGCAGCAGCTTGGCCTGAAACGAGGCGCTGCTTTCACCGATTTCATCCAGGAATAGGGTGCCGCCGTCCGCCAGCTCAAAGCGGCCTTTCCGCTGGCGCACCGCGCCGGTGAACGCGCCTTTCTCATGGCCGAACAGCTCGCTCTCCAGCAGATTGTCCGGCAGCGCCGCGCAGTTAAATTTGACGAATGCGGCGGCGGCGCGCGGGGAATTATGATGAATGGCGTTGGCGATCAGCTCTTTCCCGGTGCCGCTCTCGCCGCGCACCAGCACCGTGGTATCCCAGCGGGAGACCTGACGGATAATGTCCATAATCTGCCGCATCGCCGGGCTTTTGCCGACCATATTCTCCAGGCCGAAACCGCGCGAAGGGGTACAGGCGCGCGGGCGCTCAACTCGGGAGCTCTGCTGCGCCGGCTGCGCGGCGGAGGTCGGCAGAATCATCAGGCGTATCGTCTGGGCCACCAGATTGGCGACGGTTTCGAGAAAGCGCGTGCAGGCGGGTAGCCGCTCTTCCTGACGCGCCATCGGCTGCGCCGCCAGTACGCCGATGGGCCGGGAATGAGGGCCCATCAGCGGAACGGCGATAAACGGCAGGTCGTAATCGTACAGGCTCAGACGATCGAGAAAGCGCTGGTCATCGGCGACGCGCGGCAGCACCAGCGACTGGCCCTGCGCCAGCACGGTACCGACCAGTCCTTCTCCCGGCCGGTAGCGAATTTGCGTACTGCCGGGCAGCGTCTGGTTTTCCGTTTGCTGCAGCGCTTCGATGCTCAGGATCTCCTGCTGGCTGTCGTACAGGCAAATCATCCCGTGCTGCATAAACGCATCGTTATGTAAAACGCTCAGCACCTCCTGCAGGGTTTTGCTCGCTTCGGTGGCGCGGCTCAGCACCACGCTTATCCGCTGCATGGCGGTAAACTGCTGGGAGAGATCGAAGCGCCTGACGGTGGTGTCCGAATCGGATTTATGGATCATTGCTCACCTCCGGTCAGGGTATCAAAGAGCGGGAATCGCAGAACGAGGCTGGTGCCCCCCTGCGGGCGCGAAGCCAGTTCAATCGCGCCGCGGTGGTAGGCGACCAGCGTTTGGATCAGCCGCAGCTCCATCCCTTTGCCGGGAGAGTTTAAGGCATCGGGTGAGTGGGCGTAGCGCACCTGCAGCAGCGGTACATTGTCGTTGAGATACAGCGAGAGCCAGCCCTCGTCCTCTTCGGCATAAAGCTCGATCTCCAGCGGTACGGAGGGCAGTTCAGCGGCGAGGGCCAGCGTCCGATCGAGCCATAAACTTAAGCAGGCCAGCATCTGGGTACGCTGGCCGAAGCCGACCAGATGCGGCGATGCCATGTCAACCCGCAGCCGCGCGCGGTCGTCAAAGCGGGTGCGGTAGAGGGCGTACAGGTCGTCAAAGAAGGGCTGAAGCGGCCAGACGGCGCTGCTTTCCAGCTCGAGAGAAGGGCGGCAGCGCTGCAGGCGCGCCATGGCCTCTTCGCCTTCGCGCCACGCCGCGTCCAGCGCCACGTTGCCGCTGCCTTCGCCGTTCAGCCGACGGGCCGCCGCCAGCATATTGATCGGGCAATTAAGCTGAATCAGCGCCGCGTCCAGCGACTCGCGAATGGCGGCCAGCAGCTTTCCGGCGGTCATCTGCTGCTTCAGACGGTCGAGACGGCCCTGCTCCTGCTGCTGGCGCTGCTGGGTGCAGTCGGCGATCACCACCAGCGTGCGCGCCGGGGCGCTGTCGACAAAATAGCGGCTGGCTTCTTCGCTTACGCCGGGCAGCGCCCAGCAGGTCACCGACAGCCAGCGCACCGCGCCGCGAACCACCACCGGCAGGATTTGCTCCGCGCCGGGCCCCATTTTGCGCGGTGAAATCTGGAGCTCGACCAGCAGCTCTTTTCCGCCGCAGTCCGCGCAGTACGTTTTGTAGGCGAGATTATCCATCACCACCCGATCCTGCTCATCCACCACGACCACGGCGGCGGGGATGTTGTTGAGCACCGCCTCCATCAGCGTCATATGATTGCGCAGCCGCTGTTCCAGGGTATAGCTGACGCTGATATCCCGCTGCATCGCCAGATAATGCTCCAGCTCGCCCTGGGGATTCAGCACCGGCGTGATGTCGATATCCACCAGATACAGGCCGCCGTCGCGGCGCTGATTAATCAGCTGGCCGCGCCACGGCTGGCGCTGAAGCAGGGTTTGCCACATCTGCTGGTAGATTTCTCGCGGCGTCTGGCTGCTGGCCAGCAGGCGCGGGTTTTGATTGAGCAGTTGCGCCAGCGAATATCCGCTCTGGCGGCAAAACGCCGGGTTGGCGTAGATAATATTCGCCCGGGCGTCGGTGAGGGAAATGGCTACCGATGCCTGTTCGACCATCGTAAAAAATAGCCCCGGATGTTGTTGAGTCAGCGCACCGGCAATCGCCTCGGGTACGGCGTTATCGAGCATCATATTCAGGGTCATCGCAAACTCCTGTGTCGCAGTTATGACAATTTGTCCGACACCGTGACGAGAACGCCGCGGCGTTTGTCGAATCTCGATAACCATGCAAAGCGTGCGCCCTTATCGGCGTGATAAGCAGAAACATTGATCCGGTAGGGGAAAACCCAGCGCTTTTTTCATTTTAAGCGGCCCGCCGGCCCCGCTGCGGGCGGCGGGCGGGCGCGGAAGCGATCGTTTTGGGGCAGGGGTGAGTCGCGATAGTGCAAAGAAACCTGGCACAGCCTTCGCAATACCTCTGCGAGAACGCGTGTTTTTAATCCCCCTTTCCGACAGGAGCGCAATATGGCGAACATTGGTATTTTCTTTGGCACCGATACCGGTAAAACCCGCAAAATCGCGAAAATGATCCACAAACAGCTGGGCGAGCTGGCGGATGCCCCGGTCAACATTAACCGCACGACGCTGGACGACTTTATGGCCTATCCGGTGCTGCTGCTGGGCACGCCGACGCTCGGCGACGGCCAGCTGCCGGGGCTTGAGGCCGGATGCGAAGGCGAATCATGGAGCGAATTCATCAGCGGCCTCGACGACGCCAGCCTGAGCGGGAAAACCGTGGCTCTGTTCGGCCTCGGCGACCAGAAAGGCTACCCGGACAACTTCGTTAGCGGGATGCGTCCGCTGTACGACGCTCTGCGCGCGCGCGGCGCGCAGATAATCGGCAGCTGGCCAAATGAGGGCTATGAATTCAGCGCCTCTGCGGCGCTGGAGGGCGAACGCTTTATTGGGCTGGTACTGGATCAGGATAACCAGTTCGACCAGACCGAAGCGCGTCTGGCGAGCTGGCTTGAGGAGATTAAACGCGCGGTGCTGTAGGCGTTAACGGGTAGCCGCGAGGCTACCCGCACAGGCCCGGCTGACGGGAGATCGTTTGTTCCAGCCACTGGCGCTGATGGCGCTGCTGGCTCTGCTGCCAAAGATAATCGCGCGCACTCTCCAGCGCCTGCTGCGGCTCCATGGGCGCGGCGGGACGAATTGCTTCACACCATAAAAGATGCCACCCCAGCTCGCTGGCGACGGGGAGGCTCAGGGCGTTTTCCGCCAGTGAAAACAGCGCGGTCTCGAGCTGGGGATAGAGCAGCCCGCGGCTAATCCAGCCCAGACGGCCCTCTTCCAGGGCGCTTGGGCAGTGGGAATGGCGGCGAGCCAGCGGAGCAAACGCGTCCCGGGAGGCGTTGATTTGCCGATACAGGCCGAGGATCCGCTGATGTACGGCTTCGCGGTCGCCATCGACCGTCAGCAGCAGGTGGCGGGTCAGACGCTGCTCCGGGCGCATAAACTGCGTCTGGTGGCGCAGATACCAGGCCTGTACCGTGGAGAGATCCGGCTGCGGTGCCTGGCGGGCGATATCGGTAAAGCCGACCTCCAGTCGGGCGTGATGCAGCACGATGGCTGCGCGCTCCGGCGGCGTAAATTCCCCCTCGTCGAGCCAGACGGCAAGGGAGGCGGCGATATTCTCCAGCAGCGCCGCCGGAATATCGCTTTCCGGGACCCGCGCGACGATCGCCTGCTCCATGCGGCACTGACGTTGCCAGGCCTGTTCAAAAGCCGGCGTATCGGCCGGCTCCAGGGCCGTGGGGTCGCTATTCCAGCGGCTGCGCGCCAGCCGCTGCCGGGCAAAACGTTGCCATGCGTTCATTCTTCTCT
>OJVY01000474.1_pt1 | contig 13543 bp, 13 predicted proteins | sample 1600301 | NCBI WGS metagenome assembly OJVY01 (sample SAMN04436925, study PRJEB24849) | human gut metagenome | biome: human gut; feature: NICU; material: stool | host: Homo sapiens | place: USA: Saint Louis, MO | collected 2012-05-22
TTTCATTTTTCATCCCTGCCACAATGGCCCGTTAGCAACGTCGAATAATTATTATCTTCCTCCTGCGCCAGCCAGCCGAGCATGTCGTACATGCTCTGATCGGAAAGCGTATAAAACCCATCGAGCAGGCGCTCCATCGCGCGGCCCACGAAGCCGGACGCGCGTCCTACCGCCAGACCGTCCGCCGCCGTTACGTTATCAATGCCCAGGTCCTGCACCGCGATTTCATCGTGCAGACCGGTGTAAACGCCCAGCAGCATGCACGGGGAGTGCGTGGGCTCTGCGAAGAAGCAGTGAACGTTATCGCCAAAGGCCAGCTTCAGGCCAAACGCCACGCCGCCGGGGCCGCCGCCGACGCCGCACGGCAGGTAGACGTACAGCGGATGATCGGCATCCACCACGCGGCCCTGAGCGGCAAACTGTGCTTTCAGGCGCTCGCCCGCCACCGCGTAGCCCAGGAACAGGGTGCGGGAATTTTCATCGTCAATGAAGAAGCAGTTCGGATCGCTTTCCGCCGCTTTGCGTCCCTGCTCCACCGCCACGCCGTAATCCTGCTCATATTCCACGACGATGACGCCGTGGCTGCGCAGTTTGGCTTTCTTCCACTCGCGGGCGTCGGCGGACATATGTACCGTCACCTTAAAGCCGATGCGTGCGCTCATGATGCCGATGGACATCCCCAGGTTGCCGGTTGAGCCTACCGCAATGCTGTACTGGCTGAAGAAGTCCTTAAAGCGCGGCTCCAGCAGGATGCTGTAGTCATCCTCAACGCTCAGTAATCCGGCGTCCAGCGCCAGTTTTTCCGCGTGGGTCAGCACCTCATAGATACCGCCGCGCGCTTTAATCGAGCCGGAGATCGGCAAATGGCTGTCTTTTTTCAGCAGCAGCGTGCCGGGAATGGATTTGCCAGATTCTTTCTCCAGCCGCGCCCGCATTGCCGGAATGGCGACCAATTCAGATTCAATAATCCCGCCCGTTGCGGCCGTCTCCGGGAAGGCTTTCGCCAGATACGGCGCGAAGCGGTTGAGGCGCGCATGGGCATCGTCCACGTCGGCTTTGGTCAGCCCGACATAGGGCAGCCCTTCTTCAAGCGTGGTGGTGTTCGGGTTAAGCCAGGTGGTTTCTTTCAGGGCAATCAGATCCTCAACCAGAGGAAACTGTGCGGTTAAAGTGGTGATAGTTGCGTTTTCCATAATACGTCTCTTCGCGCTCAGATAATGAAAGAAAGCAGGAATGTGCCGCCAAGTGCAAGCACCGAGGCGATAAACGTCGCCGTCGTATAGTATTTGAAGGTCTCATTCAGGGTCGCGCCGCAGTATTGCTTCACCAGCCAGAAGAGAGAATCGGTCACGATCGTGCAGCCAATGGCGCCGGAACCGATGGCAATGGTGATGATCTCCGGGCTGACGTTCGGGTAGAGCGGCAGCATCGGCGCGACGATGGCCGTGGCGCCCATCATCGCGACCGTGGCGGAGCCTACGGCGGCATGCAGCACCAGTGCCACCAGCCAGGCGAGCAGGATAGGGTGCATGTGCAGGTTCGAGAGAATTTGCGCCAGCGAGTCCGCAAGTCCGCTGGTTTTCAGGATGGCGTTGAACGCGCCGCCCGCGCCGATAATCAGCAAAATGTTGGCGATAGAGCCAAAGCCGTGCTCCGTATGGGTCAGCATTGCGCCCATGCCCATGTGCTGGCGGATGCCCAGCAGGTAGTAGGCGACAAACACGGCGATAAACATGGCGGTGATGGGGTTGCCGATAAACTCCAGCAGCGTATACAGCGTGCCGTCTTTTGCCATATTCAGTTCGGCGATGGTCTTCACCAGCATCAGGGCAATCGGCAGCAGCACCGTCAACAGCGTGGCGCCCAGCGATGGCAGGGTATGCTCTTCCCGCACCTTCAGGTCTGAAAATTCCGCCGGAACCGGTTTAAACGGCAGACGATTGCCGAGCAGCTTCAGGAACAGCGGGCCGCCGACCAGAGAGGCCATCAGGCCGACCATCAAACCGTAGACAATGACTGTTCCAACGTCCGCCCCTAATTTATTGGTCACAAACAGCGCGGCCGGATGCGGCGGCACCACGCAGTGCACCGCCATCAGCGCGGTACAAAGCGGAATGGCCAGCTTGAGCAGCGACGTGTGGGTCTTTTTGGCGATGGAAAACGCCAGCGGGATCAGCAGGACCACGCCCACTTCCACGAACAACGTAATGCCGCAGATCAGGCCCACCAGCACCATAATCACGTCTGCTGACAGCCAGCGGCAGCGCTGCAACGTAATCCCGATGCGCTCTGCCGCGCCGGAAACCTCCATCATCTTGCCGAGAATGGTCCCAAGACCAATCACGGCCGCCAGGAAGCCCAGCGTGCCGCCAATCCCGCTCTCAATGGCGTTTACCATATCCAGCGGGCTCATTCCCATCATTGCGCCGACGAAAAAGCTCGCCAGCAGCAGCGCGAGGAACGGGTGAAACTTCAGCTTAACGATGGTTAAAACAATCAACACAATGCTGACCAGCAGCGTTGCCACAACCCAGACCTGAGATCCCATATCTCACCTCACCCTTATGTCATCTGGGGGTATTGGACGAAAAAGCGGCGTGGGCTGACAAACGATATAAATTGGCGTTCAGGTGAGCCAGATTGAATCAACTGAGTGACTGCGCTCTAAAAAACGCACTTAATCCGCATTAGGTTCACATAAATTCACCCATGAACGGTATGCTGGGCGCAGAAAACACGCGTGAGAATTGTGATGACCGATGCAAATGAAGCCAGAAACCGACTATTAAACGGCTGGCAGCTGTCGAAAATGTACACCTTTGAAGTGGCGGCCCGGCATGAATCCTTCGCGCTGGCGGCGGAGGAGCTGTCGCTCAGCCCCAGCGCGGTGAGCCACCGCATCAACCTGCTGGAAGAGGAGCTGGGTATTCAGCTGTTTGTCCGCTCGCACCGTAAAGTCGAGCTGACGCAGGAGGGAAAGCGCGTTTACTGGACGCTAAAATCGTCCCTCGACACCCTGAATCAGGAGATCCTGGACATCAAAAACCAGGCGCTGTCCGGCACGCTGACGGTCTACTCCCGGCCGTCGATCGCTCAGTGCTGGCTGGTACCCATGCTGGGCGACTTTACCCGCCGCTATCCGTCAATATCGCTTACCGTCCTGACCGGCAATGATTACGTCAATATGCAGCGAACGGGCGTCGATCTGGCGCTCTATTTCGACGATAAGCCGCCAAACCATCTGTCTCATCACTTCCTGATGGACGAAGAGATTTTGCCCGTCTGCTCGCCGCAGTATGCCCGCGAGCATGAGCTGCTGAAAAACCCCGATAACCTTAGCCACTGCACGCTGCTGCATGACCGTCAGGCCTGGAGCAATGATTCCGGTACGGATGAGTGGCTGAGCTGGGCGCAGCACTTTGCGGTGAATATGCCGCCATCGTCGGGCATTGGTTTCGATCGTTCGGACTTAGCGATTATTGCGGCCATCAACCACGTCGGCGTCGCGATGGGCAGAAAGCGGCTGGTGCAAAAACGGCTTGAACGGGGCGAACTGATCGCCCCGTTTGGTGACAAGACCCTGAAATGCCATCAGCACTACTATGTTTCGACGCTTTCGGGCCGACAGTGGCCGAAAATAGACGCCTTTATCGGCTGGCTGAGAGAACTGGCAGGTTGAAGAATTATTACGCTTTCGCGCTACACCAAATGTGAAAAAGCGTGCTAAATACAGGTAATGCTTTCGATTTATCCAGGGTAAACCGTGTTAAAGCCTCTTATAGCGACCGCGTTACTGATCTCTTCCGGCTGGGCCATTGCCGCTGAGCCGCCGCTGACGGCTGCCCGTTATGCGCAGCAGCTTGGCGTCGGGATGGATGTGGACTGGGCGCGCACCGAGCGCGGCATACGCGAATTCGACCCGCTGGTGGTCCGCGATTTTCGGGCTAAAGGCATTACCCACGTGCGCATCCGCGTGGCCGACGAGCCGACGGAAGCTCGGCTGATCCACCTGCGCAAGCTGGTAGAAGCCTGTGAGCAGTATGGCGTGATCCCGATAGTCGCGTATCAGGCTGATGAATATAAAAACGACCCGAAAGCCGATAACGAGAAAGAGACGGTCAACTGGTGGATTGCCGTGGCGCACTATTTCGGTCAAAGCTACCCGTTGCTGGGTTTTGATCTCATTTATGAGCCGGCCGACAAGCTCAACCACAATCTGGCGTCGCTAAACCGCGTGTATGAAAAAACCGTTAAAGCGATCCACGACATCGACCCGCAGCGCATGATCTTCATTGCGCCACGCCTGCGTGCCGCGCCGGAGGAGTTATCCAGCCTGAAGCTGCCCGCGCACAGCCAAACCTATCTGCTGGCGGAGTGGCATATTTTCCCGTGGGGGCCGCTGAAAAATGGCGGTAAATACCCGTGGACGTCCGGCACGGCGGCGGAGAAAGCGGCTATCCGTAACCGCATCAATGCCGCGCTGCACTGGCAGCAAAAAACCGGGCACGTTAGCTGGGTCGGGGGCTGGGGCGTGGGGGAGTCAAGTCGCTTAACGCCAACCGCCTCGCAAATGGCCTTTGCCACCTATATGGCCTGCGAGCTGCAAAAGGCGAAAATTCCGTATGCGCTTAACGCGGACTTCCAGTTTTACGACGGGGAAGAGGGGGCCTGGCGGCCAGCGCCAGAGCCGTTACTGCAGGCGATGATTGCGCCCGTCTGTGAAAAGCCCGGCGAGAAGCCGGGCCATCATGCGGTTAAACCGGCTGCTCGTGATGCGGGACACGCGACGCCAGCGGCAGCCAGCACAGTAAAATCAGCAGCCCCATCAGCGTCATCAGCAGGCCCAAACTAGCCTGCCCGGTCTGCGGCATCATCGCCGAGAGCCAGGCCAGCGCGCCGGAACCGATGTTCTGCAAACCGCCCACCAGCGCGCCCGCCGTACCTGCGAGGAACGGGAACGGCTCCATCGCGCCGCTGGTGGCGAGCGGGAACAGCATCCCCGCGCCGAAGAAGAACAGCGCCGCCGGGATGAGCAGCGTCCAGACGGTCATCACGCCAAACAGCCCCGGGATCCACATCATCAGACCCGCCAGCAGACAGCTGATCACCGACTGCCACATCAGGGTGGAGAAGCGCTTGTTTGGTCGACCGGCAAACCACGCGCCGAAGAACGCCGCCGGGATCGGCAGAATAAACAGAATGCTCACCACCATGCTGCTCAGGCCCAGCCCCGCGCCCAGCAGCACGCCGGAGCAGGCTTCGAACACCGCGATGCCCGCCAGGCCGCCGATGAGCATCAGCAGGTAGCAGGTGAACGCGCCGTTGCCGAACAGCGTTTTATAGCTGGCGATCAGCTTCGTGCGCGGCGCGTCCTGCGGGCGCGTTTCCGGCATCCAGCGCGCCATGCTGAAGGTGACAATGATGCACAGCACCAGCAGGAAGGCGTAGCAGGCGCGCCAGGACCACATCGTGTCCAGCAGGCCGCCGATCAGCGGGGCCAGCAGCGGGCTGACCAGAATCCCCATATTCAACAGGCTGTTGGCATGGCGCAGCTGGGTACCCTGATACATATCGCGCGGTAAGGTTCGCGCCATCACCCCGCCAACGCCGGTCCCAACGCCCTGCAGGGCGCTGGCGGCAATCAGTACGGTCAGGCTGTGGGTGGTAATGGCAATTACCGTCGCCACCATGAAAATACTCATGCCCACCAGGATCACCGGGCGACGCCCGACGCGGTCGGAGAGCGGGCCGTAGAAGAGCTGCGAAACGCCATAGGTCAGCAGGTAGGCCGCCATTACGCTCTGTACCGCGCCCTCGCGGACGTTCAATTCCTTTGCCATGTCGGCAATCGCCGGAATGTAGATGGTTTGCGCCATCTGACCGACGGCCACCAGTAACACCAGCATCAACAATAAGTTAACGTTCCGTTGCTTTTTCATGTCGCTGAATACTTTTGCCAAAAGAGAAAAATAAAGAATAAGTGACTGCGCATTCCCATAAATGCGCGAGGAATCTACCACAGAGAGATGACAATTTAAGCATTGTCGCGGTGAATGAAAAAACCGGTAAAGGCAGGATTTGTAAACAAGAACGGCAACTAATGTTGCCAGTGCTTTACGCCAGGCGCAGCAGAATGGCGCCGCCGGCGATACCCAGCGCTGCTGCAATGCGCAGGCCCGCAACCTTCTCTTTTAAAAGCAAAAAAGCGATCAGCGCGCCAAAGAGTATGGAGGTTTCACGCAGCGCCGCGACCACCGCCAGCGGCGCCTGCGTCATCGCCCACAGCGCCAGACCGTAAGAGCCCATGGTCCCCACCCCGCCAAGCAGCCCCTTTTTCCAGTGCAGACGCAGGTAGCCGGACGCCTCGCGCCGACGCGCGACCATCGCCCAGCCGAGCAGGCAGAAGCCGTTCATAAAGAAGGTCCACAGCGTATAGCCCAGCGCGGTGTCCGACAGCCGCACGCCGGTGCCGTCCACCAGCGTATATCCCGCAATAAAGCAGGCGTTCAGCAGCGCCAGCCAGATCCCCTTGCGTGACTGCATGCGCCCGTTCATTGCCATCGCCAGAATCGACAGGCAAATTACCCCGATGCCGGACCAGGCGAGCCAGGAGAGACGATCGCCGAGCACCAGCACGCTGATCAGCGCCACCAGCAGCGGGGCGGTGCCGCGCATCAGCGGGTAGGTCTGGCTCATATCGGAAACCTGATAGGTCTTCGCGACCAGCACGGTGTAGACCACCTGTAAGGCACAGGAGACGATCAAAAACGGCCAGCTTGCGGCAGAGGGCTGTGGAGAGAAGGGGAGCAGCACCAGGGCAATCAGCGTGGCGGAGCCGCTGACGCTGATTGCAGAATAAAGCTTGTCCGTTCCGGCTTTGACGATGGCGTTCCAGCTGGCATGCAGCAGCGCGGCGAAGAGTAAAATGCAGAATACGGTGAGGGTCATGGCGTATCGGGTGATGAGTTGTCACTCAACTGTAACATTCACGTCCTGAAGCTGCCAGCCGGTTACACCGCACAAAAAAGGCGGTGCGTCACCCGCGGTTCGTCCGAGACCAGCGTAAACCCTGCCTGGCGATAAAACCCGTAGGCAGCGTCCGGCGCATGGGTATTGAGGAAATCGAACCAGATGCTGGCATCGGCCATCACGACGGTTAAAAGCTGCTTGCCAATCCCCAGCCCACGGCACTTCTCGCTGACGTAGAGATGGCGAATACGCCCGGCGCGCGGCTGCTGGCTGAACGGATCGCGATTCAGACCGCACACGCCAACCAGCTTGCCGTTGAGAAACGCCCCCAGCAGCTTTTCACCCGGCGCGTTAAAGCGGTTCTCACCCCGCTGCCAGCTCTCTTCCAGCCTGCGTAGCATGTTGAAATTCAGTGCGATACTTTCCGCCTTCAGGGCGATATACCCCGGCTCGTCGGGCGTGACAGGCTCAATTAACAGACGCGACATAGCATTCCCTCGTTATTAAAGAGGGGCGGTTGCCCGCCCCTCTCAGGTGCGACTTGAACCTGAATTACCGAACGAATTTCAGGACAGCATCAAGCAGTTGCAGTACTGCAACAATGAGTTTGAGGATAAGTATCACCATATCCACTACGCTCATACGCGTCTCCTTTTGGTTAAAAGGAGCACGATGCTGGCGTACCTTTCCGCCGCCTGTTGCCAGCACCTGGATTGACGTAACACAGTGTGCTCACTTCAGGGGTTAAGGCACTGACGGCACCACCCGTTTCAGCCAGGACTTCGTTGCGCCGGTAGAACTGCGGCCCCCTCGCTCACTGCGAACACCCTCAGTATAGATAAATACTGTACGTATGAACAGTATTTTGTGGACAAAATCTGGAAGGCGATCCATACTCAAAAACGTCAAAATCCGTGCCGGAATTGCGCGTTCGTCTTCGATCGCGTATACTTTTTGCGTTGACGTAACACAGTGTGTTCTGCGGCGACCAACCGCAAAACCCTGATAAAAACCTCGCTTCGGCGGGGTTTTTTGTTTTCAGCCCCCAACAAACGAAACGTGATCCCTGACGCATTTTTGCGCAGATGAAAATATTTCCATTGTCACGCCCGAAAACCTGTGTTTGTATAATTTCCATCAATGATTCCAAACACAGGTCCCCAATGACTTCATCCCTCTTCACTTCGACCCTACTAAAAACTGCGCAACCAGCCGCAGTGGTCGTCGTGCGTGTGGTGGTGGTCGTCGGCAATGCGCCGTAGGGACTGGATCAACACACGAATCCAAAACCCCGCCGGCGCAAACCGGGCGGGGTTTTTCGTTTAGGACCCTCCCCGGAAAGTCGGCTCAGAAGAAAAGGACTGGAGCATGGCAAGTTCGGGCACAACATCCACCAAGACGCGTTTTACCGGCGCGCAGCTGATTGTTCATCTGCTGGAGCGACAGGGCATTACCACGGTTGCGGGCATCCCCGGCGGCACGGTGCTGCCGCTGTACGATGCGTTAAGCCAAAGCACGCAGATCCGTCACGTGCTGGCACGCCACGAGCAGGGGGCAGGCTTTATCGCTCAGGGCATGGCGCGCACGCAGGGTAAACCGGCGGTCTGTATGGCCTGCAGCGGCCCGGGCGCAACCAACCTGGTCACCGCCATCGCCGACGCGCGTCTCGACTCCATTCCGCTGATCTGCATTACCGGCCAGGTGCCGTCCTCGATGATCGGTACCGATGCGTTCCAGGAAGTGGATACCTACGGCATCTCTATCCCCATCACCAAACATAACTATTTAGTTCGCGACATCGCCGAGCTTCCTCAGGTTATCAGCGATGCGTTCCGCATTGCGCAGTCCGGCCGCCCGGGCCCGGTGTGGATAGACATTCCTAAGGATGTCCAGACCGCAGAGATCGAGATCGACGTGCTGCCGGAGCCGGGCGAGCGTGCCCCCGCGCCGGAGTTCAGCGCTGAGAGCGTGCGCGACGCCGCCGCCATGATTAACGCCGCCAAACGTCCGGTGCTGTATCTGGGCGGCGGGGCGATTAACGCCGCGGATGAAATCCGCCAGTTTGCGGAAAAAGCCAACCTGCCGACCACCATGACCCTGATGGCGCTCGGCATGCTGCCAAAAGCGCACCCGCTGTCCCTGGGGATGCTGGGCATGCACGGCGCGCGCAGCACCAACTACATCCTGCAAGAGGCGGATTTGCTGATTGTGATGGGCGCGCGTTTTGATGACCGGGCGATTGGCAAAACCGAGGAGTTCTGCCCGAACGCGAAAATCATTCACGTGGATATCGATCGCGCCGAGCTGGGTAAAATCAAGCAGCCGCACGTGGCGATTCAGGGCGACGTAGCCGAAGTGCTGGCGCAGTTGATCCCGCAAACCGACGCGACCGATCGCGCCGACTGGCGCCAGCTGGTGGCCGATCTGCAGCGCGAGTTCCCGGGCGCGATCCCAACTGAAGGCGACCCGCTGAGCCACTATGGTCTTATCAACGCCGTTGCCGCCTGCGTGGACGACAGCGCGATTATCACCACCGACGTGGGCCAGCACCAGATGTGGACCGCCCAGGCCTACCCGCTGAACCGTCCGCGCCAGTGGCTGACCTCCGGCGGCCTCGGCACCATGGGCTTTGGCCTGCCTGCAGCAGTAGGTGCAGCGCTGGCGAATCCGGACCGCAAGGTCATCTGCTTCTCCGGTGACGGCAGCCTGATGATGAACATTCAGGAGATGGCGACCGCGGCCGAAAACCAGTTAGACGTGAAAATCATCCTGATGAACAACGAAGCGCTGGGGCTGGTGCACCAGCAGCAGAGCCTGTTCTATAAGCAGGGCGTGTTCGCCGCGACCTATCCTGGCATGGTCAACTTTATGCAGATCGCCGCCGGTTTTGGTCTGCAAACCTGTGATTTAAATAACGAAGCCGATCCGCAGGCGGCGCTGCAGGCGATTATCGACCGCCCGGGTCCGGCGCTGATCCACGTGCGTATCGATGCCGAAGAAAAAGTGTATCCGATGGTACCGCCGGGTGCGGCCAATACTGAAATGGTGGGGGAATAAGCCATGCAACAAGCGACTCATGAAAACGTTATTCTACAGCTCACCGTGCGCAACCACCCTGGCGTGATGACCCACGTTTGCGGCCTGTTTGCCCGCCGCGCATTTAACGTGGAAGGCATTCTTTGTCTGCCGATCCCGGACAGCAACCAGAGCCGCATCTGGCTACTGGTCAACGACGATCAGCGCCTCGGGCAGATGATTAGCCAGATCGAAAAGCTGGAAGACGTTGAGAAGGTGGTGCGCAATCAGTCCGATCCCTCTATGTTCAGCAAAATCGCGGTGTTCTTCGAATAATCGCTCGCGGCTTGATCCGCTGCGCGCGATAAACAAAATCACTCAAGCCGCATCAGGGCGGCAACTCTGAGAATCCCCCGGGAGCTGAGTGAAGTCAGTGACTGGGGGGAACAGAGGCAGCTTGAAGGATGACGTTTATACCGTTAAGGTAAGCGCGTTTTTTATCCTCCCCAGGAATCACCATGACCACAATCGCCCTTATTGACGATCATCTTATCGTCCGCTCCGGCTTTGCCCAGCTGCTGGGGCTGGAAGCCGATTTTCAGGTCGTCGCCGAATTCGGTTCCGGGCGCGAAGCGCTGGCGGGGCTGCCCGGCCGCGGCGTGCAGGTCTGTATCTGCGATATCTCGATGCCGGATATCTCCGGGCTTGAGCTGTTAAGCCAGCTACCGAAAGGGATGGCGATCGTGATGCTGTCGGTGCACGACAGCCCGGCGCTGGTGGAGCAGGCGCTGAACGCCGGCGCGCGCGGCTTTCTCTCCAAGCGCTGCAGCCCGGATGAGCTGATCGCCGCCGTCCGCACCGTGGCGGCCGGCGGCTGCTAACTGACGCCGGATATCGCCATGAAGCTGGCGGCCGGGCGACGGGATCCGCTCACCAAACGCGAACGCGAGGTGGCGGAAAAGCTGGCGCAGGGGATGGCGGTAAAAGAGATTGCCGCCGAGCTGGGCCTGTCGCCAAAAACCGTGCACGTTCATCGCGCTAATCTGCTGGAAAAGCTGGGCGTCAGCAACGACGTCGAGCTGGCGCGCCGCATGTTCGATAGCTGGCAATGAACGCCTTTCTCTCCCGGCTGCTCTCGGTTATCGGTTGTTGCTTTATCTTTTCCGCCGCGTGGTTTTGCCTGTGGAGCATCAGCCTGCACCTGGTGGAGCGTGCCGATCTTGCGGTGCTGCTTTTCCCCTTTGGCCTGCGTCTTGGCCTGATGCTGCAGTGTCCGCGCGGCTACTGGCCGGTTCTGCTGGGCGCTGAGTGGCTGCTGATCTTCTGGCTGACGCAGGAAGTGGCGCTGGCGCACCCGATAATATTGATGACCGGAAGTCTGTTGACCCTGCTGCCGGTGGCGCTGATCTCACGCTATCGCCAGCAGCGCGACTGGCTCACCCTGCTGCGCCAGGGAGGGGCGCTGATCGCCGCTGCGCTGCTCCAGTCGCTGCCGTGGCTGCCGGAAGGCAAGGAGGGGCTGAACGCGCTGCTGCTGACCCTGACCGGCGGCCTGACGCTGGCGCCTACCTGCCTGGTTATCTGGCACTACCTTACCAGTACCGTCTGGCGGCCGCTGGGGCCATCGCTGGTCTCGCAGCCGGTAAACTGGCGCGGGCGGCATCTTATCTGGTATCTGCTGCTGTTCAGCGTCAGCCTCTGGCTCCAGCTGGGGCTGCCCGCCGAGCTCTCGCGATTTACGCCCTTCTGCCTGGCGCTGCCGATTATCGCCCTGGCCTGGCACTACGGCTGGCAGGGCGCGCTGATCGCGACCCTGATGAACGCCATCGCGCTGATTGCCAGCCAGAGCTGGCACGATCATCCGGTGGATTTGCTGCTTTCGCTGCTGGCGCAAAGCCTGACGGGCCTGCTGCTGGGCGCTGGCATTCAGCGGCTGCGCGAGCTGAATCAGTCGCTGCAAAACGAGCTGGTGCGCAACCAGCGGCTGGCGGAACGCCTGCTGGAAACCGAAGAGAGCGTGCGCCGCGAGGTGGCCCGCGAGCTGCACGATGATATCGGCCAGACCATCACCGCCATCCGTACTCAGGCGGGGATCGTCCAGCGTCTGGCGCCCAACAGCGCCAGCGTCAGGCAGAGCGGCCAGCTGATTGAGCAGCTTTCGCTCGGCGTCTATGATTCGGTGCGCCGCCTGCTGGGCCGCCTGCGCCCGCGCCAGCTGGACGACCTGACGCTTGAACAGGCGGTGCGTTCGCTGATGCGCGAAATGGAGCTGGAGGACCGCGGTATGGTCAGCCATCTGGCGTGGCGTATTGATGAGTCGCTGCTGAGCGAAAACCAGCGCGTCACCCTGTTCCGCGTCTGCCAGGAAGGGCTGAATAATATCGTCAAACACGCCAGCGCCAGCGCCGTCACGCTGCAGGGCTGGCAGCAGGAGCAGCGGCTGATGCTGGTGCTGGAGGACGACGGCTGCGGCCTGCCGCCGGGCTCCGGTCAGCAGGGCTTCGGCCTGACCGGCATGCGCGAGCGCGTCAGCGCGCTGGGCGGCACCTTAACCATCTCCTGCACCCACGGCACCCGCGTTTGCGTCAGCCTGCCGCTGCGCTACGCCTGAGGAGCGACGATGTTTGCCTTTTTGAAATCCCCGCCCGCGGCTCCGCCGATTACCGACAAACCGGCGCTGGACGCGCGCTACCGCTACTGGCGTCGGCATATTCTGCTGACCATCTGGCTGGGCTATGCGCTGTTTTATTTTACGCGTAAAAGCTTTAACGCCGCCGTGCCGGAAATCCTCGCCAGCAACGTGCTGACGCGCAGCGATATCGGCCTGCTGGCAACGCTGTTCTACATCACCTACGGGCTGTCGAAATTTTTCTCCGGTATCGTCAGCGACCGTTCTAACGCCCGCTATTTTATGGGCATTGGTCTGGTCGCTACCGGCGTGGTGAATATTCTGTTTGGCTTTTCCACTTCGCTGTGGGCCTTCGCGCTGCTGTGGGCGCTGAACGCCTTCTTCCAGGGCTGGGGCTCGCCGGTGTGCGCCCGTCTGCTGACGACCTGGTATTCGCGCACCGAACGCGGCGGCTGGTGGGCGCTGTGGAATACGGCGCATAACGTCGGCGGGGCGCTGATCCCGATGGTGGTTGGCGCGGCGGCGCTGCACTACGGCTGGCGAACGGGGATGATGATTGCCGGCATGCTGGCGATCCTCGCCGGGCTGTTTCTCTGCTGGCGGCTGCGCGACCGGCCGCAGGCGGTAGGACTGCCCGCCGTGGGCGACTGGCGGCACGATGAACTGGAGATTGCCCAGCAGCAGGAAGGGGCTGGCCTGACCCGTAAAGAGATCCTCACCAAATACGTGCTGCTGAATCCCTATATCTGGCTGCTCTCGCTGTGCTACGTGCTGGTGTACGTGGTGCGCGCGGCGATTAACGACTGGGGCAACCTGTATATGTCGGAAACGCTCGGCGTCGATCTGGTCACGGCGAATTCGGCGGTCACCATGTTCGAGGTGGGCGGCTTTATCGGCGCGCTGGTGGCTGGCTGGGGCTCGGATAAACTG
>OJVY01000483.1_pt1 | contig 13258 bp, 10 predicted proteins | sample 1600301 | NCBI WGS metagenome assembly OJVY01 (sample SAMN04436925, study PRJEB24849) | human gut metagenome | biome: human gut; feature: NICU; material: stool | host: Homo sapiens | place: USA: Saint Louis, MO | collected 2012-05-22
GGATACATTTTAATCAACACGCCCCAGGAACCATGGTCAAAGCCCCAGGCTTCTTTATCCAGCGTCACCGGCACCGGCGCCAGCAGCTCGACCAGACGCTGGGCCAGCTCAGGCGAACCCGGCGCCGGATAATGCGTATCGTAGAGCGCCTGGGGAAAACCGCCAAAATCATGAATCGTTTTCGGCGCCTCCATCGCGGTCACTCCTGTACCGCGAGTGAACCAGTGCGCGGAGATCACCACAATGGCTTTAGGCCGCGCCAGCGTCTCGCCCAGATGCCGCCAGGCGCGAGTATAGATGTTATCTTCCAGCACGTTCATCGGGCTACCGTGACCTAAAAACAGCGCGGGCATGCGGGTACGGGACATAGTGATATCCTTTATTAAGAAAGTTGATGTATTTACATTACGCTCTTTCTATGGAGGATAAACTCAGATAAGCATGATGATGATCGTCAGAAAATTTGAATGTAAGCGGCGGTAAAGAGTGAATCCGCGCGCTCGCGATCGTCAATGGATCACGATACTCTTAATAAGAATTATTTTCATAAGGAGGTGAATGTTGTCCTCACCCGTCATTTTGACCCTGCTGGCAGGGAGCGCTACCTTTATTGGCGCCATTTTCGGCGTTATCGGGCAGAAACCCTCGAATCGCTTACTGGGATTCTCACTGGGATTCGCCGCCGGGATCATGCTGTTGATTTCGTTGATGGAGATGCTGCCCGCCGCGCTGGCTACCGAAGGCATGTCCCCCCTGCTCGGCTACGGCATGTTTATTATCGGCCTTCTGGGCTACTTTGCGCTTGACCGCATGCTGCCTCACGCCCACCCGCAGGATCTGATGTCTCCCGGCATTTCCCGCCCGCGCAACCTGCGCCGTACGGCGATTTTGCTGACCTTAGGCATCAGCCTGCATAACTTCCCCGAGGGCATTGCGACCTTCGTGACGGCCAGCAATAATCTCGAGCTGGGCATGGGGGTCGCGTTAGCCGTTGCACTACACAACATCCCGGAAGGACTGGCGGTAGCCGGACCGGTATATGCCGCCACGGGCTCCAGAAGTAAAGCGGTGTTCTGGGCGGGTCTTTCCGGCATGGCGGAAATCTTCGGCGGCGTGCTGGCCTGGCTGGTGCTGGGCAGCGCGATATCCCCGGTGATGATGGGCGCCGTTATGGCCGCGGTTGCCGGTATCATGATTGCGCTGTCGGTTGATGAGCTTATGCCGCTGGCGAAAGAGCTCGATCCACAAAGCAACCCGAGCTATGGCGTGCTGTGCGGGATGTCAGTGATGGGATTAAGCCTGGTGGTTTTGCAAACGGTGGGCATTGGCTGAGTCAATGCCCCCATTATTTCACTTGTCAATTCATTACATGAATTCATCATTAATGATGAATTGAGAACAGGTATTAAATTTAACCTTTAGTCAATTAAGACCATGCGTAAATAGCCTTTTCACAGCATTCGCCCTCATTGCCTTGGCATTAATTTGACGTTAATTCTGCGGGTATCAAACGAAATTTATTCACATCAACAATCAATACAGGTAAAGCCACCGTCAAAAGAGATATTACATTGCGAAATATCCTAAAAAAAGCGCACTAAAATGCATACATTAAGGAAAACTGCGAGTTACCTTTAATTACAATTAACATGCGTAACAGTGAGCAGCATGATAGTTTTTACGCGTTGAATTAATATTAATTCAAGCAAACCCAATCCCATACCAGTTGTCGTAAACCTCATATTTAATATTGATCATCTATAAAGGACTATATTCCATGTTTAAAAAAACGCTGCTCGCTGTTGTCACTACCGCTGTTTTTTCTGCGACTGCTTTTAATGCCAGCGCTGAAGATCAGGGCCACGGTATTGTCACCTTCTCCGGTACCGTTATTACCGCCCCTTGCTCTGTGACACCGGAAAGCTCTCAGATTGATGTCGATCTCGGCCAGGTTGCCGATAGCGTACTGAACGGCGGCCAGTACTCTCAGCCTGCAGATTTCTCTATCAAACTGCGCGACTGTATTCTGAGCACAACGGATGATAAAGGCGTGAAAACGACAACGGATAAAGTGAACGTGACCTTCACTTCTGCCAACGTCGACAGCAATGACGCCAGCCTGATGGTAAATACCAAAGAAAGCAACTACGGCGGCGCTACCGGCGTTGGCGTACGTATTATGGACGCAGGTTACAACACCGTAACCCTGGGATCCGCAGTGCCGGTAGTGTTTACCGATACCAACCCGACTCAGAACCTGGACTTCCACGCCCGCATGGAATCTAAAGGTAAAAATGCAACCGAGGGTGATGTTTACGCTCAGGCAAACTACGTCCTGGCTTATAAATAATTATCGCTTTCGCTTAATTTTTATCGATTCAAGCCGGTGATGGATTCACCGGCTTTCCTGGTCTATTTTATTAAAAGAAACGGATTTTATGCGCACTATTATTCATAGCGGTTTAATGCCAGGAAAGTTATTCCTTTTAATAAAGCATACCCTTTGCTCAGTATGTTTTACCGCATCACTATCAATGCCGCTTTATGCAATAGAATTCAATACCGATATGATTGATGCTGAGGACAGGAAAAACATCGATCTCTCGCAATTTGAAAAAAAAGGCTATATTCCTGTCGGCACCTATGTAGCACGCGTACAGATCAACAAAAATACCTTACCAAAAGCCTATCACCTGGAGTGGATAAAAGCTGATAACGAAAGCGGATCTCAGCTTTGCCTCACTAAAGAGCGCCTGGCAGAGTTCGGCTTTGCCGATGCGTTTATTGAACCGCTACAAATGTGGAATCAAAAAGGCTGTCTCGATCTCAGCCATCAGCCAGAGCTGATTATTCGTCTGGATAAAGCGAACATGGTACTGACGTTAACCGTACCCCAGGCATGGATGAAATATCAGGCTAAAAACTGGACGCCGCCGGAGTACTGGGACGACGGTATCGCGGGGCTTATGCTGGATTATAACCTTTACGCCAGCCAGTACACGCCGAGCCACGGCGACAGCAACCAGAGCGTCAACTCATATGGCACACTGGGTTTCAACCTCGGTGCATGGCGCTTACGTAGCGATTATCAGTACGATCAATCGTTTACTGAGCGGAAATCAACGGGTACCAGCAGCAGCCTGCCGCGTACCTATTTATTCCGCCCGATTCCGTCCCTGGCGTCAAAATTCACGATGGGCCAGTACGACCTGAGCTCAGGCCTCTACGATACTTTTCACTTTACCGGCGCCTCTCTGGAAAGTGATGAACAAATGCTGCCGCCGGATTTACGCGGCTATGCGCCGCAAATAAGCGGCATCGCGCAGACCAACGCTAAAGTCACCGTTACGCAAAACAGCCGCACGCTCTATCAAACGACCGTCTCCCCCGGGCCATTCACCATCGCCGATCTGGGCACAACCTTGCAGGGGCAGCTGGATGTAACGATCGAGGAAGAAGACGGACGCAAAAGTACGTTCCAGGTTGGTTCCGCCTCTATCCCTTACCTGACGCGTAAAGGGCAGGTACGTTATAAAAGTTCAGTGGGTAAACCCACATCAACGACCCACAATGATGTGAATAACCCCCTTTTCTGGACCGGGGAGGCTTCCTGGGGCTGGTTGAGTGATGTTTCTCTCTACGGCGGCGCTATCGTCACCGCCGATGACTATCAGGCGGCAACCGGTGGGGTTGGCTTTAACCTTAACCGTTTTGGCTCATTCTCCCTTGATATTACCCGCGCCGAGGCTAATCTACGTAATGACGATCAAGGTAAACAGCGCGGCTTCAGCTATCGCGCTAACTATGCCAAACGTTTTGAAGAAACAAACAGTCAGGTAACCTTCGCGGGTTACCGGTTCTCAGATAAAGAGTACGTCACGATGAGCGAATATATCAGTTCGCGCGATGGCTCCGACTCCAGCTCCAATGAGAAAGAGAGCTATGTGCTCTCCTTTAATCAGTTCGTTGCGCCGCTGGAGCTAAATACCTATCTGAGTGTCACACGTAATACCTACTGGAACAGTGAAACCAATACGAACTACTCGTTTTCTCTGAGCCGGAGCTTTGATATTGGTGCGTTTAAAAATATTTCAGCTTCATTGGCGATGAGCCGCGTGCGCTGGAATGATGATGAAGAGAATCAATATTACTTTTCACTCACCCTGCCGCTGGAAAATAATCGCAATATTATGTACAGCCTGCAGCGCTATGGCGACGACGCAACGACGCAAACGGCAACCTGGTACGATGGTTCAGATCGTAATAACCCGTGGAATATGTCCGTTTCAGGCACAGATAAAGAGTTTGGCGATGGCGAAGCGGCCATGCGCGGATACTATCAGCACTATTCACCCTATGGCCGGTTGAATGTAAACGGTAGCGTGAAGCCAAGCAGCTATCGCTCGCTCAGCGCTGGCTGGAACGGCTCGTTCACGGCAACCCGTTACGGTGCGGCATTACATGATTACAACACTGGCAACAGTTCTCGCGTCATGGTGGATGCGGATGGAATAGCCGGTGTTGAGGTAAACAATCATCGTAGTATGACCAATATGTTTGGTATTTCCGTGGTTCCGTCAGTGGGTAACTACACAACGGCGATGGTGATGGTGAACAACAACAACCTGCCGGATGGCGTGGATGTAACCAACTCGGTAATCCGCACCACGCTGACCGAAGGCGCTATTGGCTATATGCCCCTGAGCGCGACCAAAGGCTATCAGATCATCGGCGTCATCCGCCTGGAAGACGGACGCTATCCACCGCTGGGCGTGACCGTAACAGACAAAGCAACAGGTCGCGATATAGGTTTAGTCGCTGATGACGGCTTTGTATACCTGAGCGGAATACAGGAAAACAGCATCCTGACGCTAAAATGGAACGACAACGTGTGTGATTTGACACCGCCTAACCATAGCAATCTCGATGGTCAGGCCATTATTTTACCATGTAAGCCCGCACATTAATTCAGGATGAATGATGATGAAAATTAAGACATTTGCGAAAGGACTATTCTGTTTGTTGAGTACCAGCTTTGCGGTAAATGCCGCCGTGTCGCCCGACAGAACCCGCATTATTCTTAACCAGTCGGATAAGAGCGTCTCCGTGCGCTTGACCAACCAGAGCACAACGGCCCCTTTCCTTGCCCAATCATGGATTGAGGATAAGGATAATAAAAAATCCCGAAACTATATTACTGCTGTTCCGCCAATGGTGCGCCTCGAGGCGGGTGAGCAAGTACAGGTTCGCCTGATTCCTCAGCCAACGTTGACGCAGCTTCCGGCGGACAGGGAATCGCTGTTTTATTTCAACGTGCGCGAAATTCCGCCGCGCTCGGAACAGAAAAACGTCATGCAAATTGCCATGCAGAGCCGCATTAAAATTTTCTGGCGACCAAAGGCAGTCGAAGTGAAGAACGGGCAGGTGAATCTGACCGGTAAATTCGATATTAGCCGAACGGCCAGCGGGTTAACGTTAAAGAACAACTCCCCCTACTTTATCACCGTGGGTTATATTGGCACGAATGGCAAAACGCTGCTGCCAAAAACATCCAGCATGATGGCTGAACCGTTTGGCCTGGCGTCGCAGGAGATTAAAGACCTGCCGGCTAATTTCCAGGTAGGCTTTATTGGCGATTACGGCGGCCTGAATATGTTTAAAGTCAGCTGTAATTCTGTACAAGTGGTCTGTCAGTCTGAACCGGTGAAAAAGGGATAATAATGAAAAGACTACTAAGTTTTTTAACGTTATTAATCAGCCTGTTTTCTGTGCCATCATGGGCAGTAAATTGCTATCAAAATAACGAAGGAGGAGCGCTTTCTTACATTGCTACACTTCCTTCCTTTACCATTCCTAACGACATTACGCCTGGCAAGAAAATTTGGGAAAGTTCCGACATTAATATTACCGTGTACTGCGATAAAGCCTCCCACTGGAGTCGCGCTGCCCCAACGGAAGAGCTTTATGCCTGGATAAAACTCTCGGCGTTTAATAGCAGTGAGGTACTCAATAATCCTTATTTTACTTTTGGCGTAACATACGATGGTGTCGATTACGAAGGCATTAATCAAGGCATCAAGACAGGCGCCTGTCTGGATAGAATAGATCAGAAACCGCTGCCAAATATCTATCATGACCCGGTATGTAATGGTTCGGTACTGCAAAAAAATGTATCCTTTAACGCCCGCTTCCGCCTGTATATTAAAGTTAAAGCGATTCCTCCCGATAGCTCAACAGTCTATAATTTTGGTGACATTAACGTACTGCAATTTGATGGCGAAGGGGGAGCAAACCTGCTCAGTGATGCCAAAAATTTACGTTATTATATTACTGGATTAGATAACGTGCGGTTTTTGACCTGTACAGCTTCCGTTAAGCTTTTCCCTGAAAGTCAGACAGTGGATTTTGGCGTCATTCATGCTTATAAAACCGACATGCCAGCGCTGAAAAAAACGTTCAGCCTCTCCACCATCCGGGATCAGGCGGCAGGCTGTACTGAACAATTCGATATCACGACCAGCTTCTATACTAATGATACCCTATACGATATTACTCATTTGGATATGAATAATGGCTTTCTATTGAATATCTATGATAGCACGGCTAGTACTAACGTTATATTCAACCAATATATGCCATTCGCTACCTATATTCCGGGACGACCATCAACCGTCACGCATAACTATATTGCTGAGCTGACCCAAAATCCCTCCGTCTCAGTCAAGGATGGCCCTTTTAGCAAAGATGTGATTATAAAGATTAACTATCAGTAGCTTTCTTTTGGAGCTATTCAACAATAAAGCCGGGATATCCCGGCTTTCTCATTTTTTAGCGCAACTTTTAGCGCAACGACTGCAATCAGCTGGCTTTACGCTCGTGTTCGCGACGGTAGGCCACTAAATCTTCAATCGTGACCACTTCCATATTGTGCTGCTGAGCAAACTCGATGCACTGCGGCGCACGCGCCATAGAGCCGTCGTCGTTGGTCAGTTCACACAGTACGCCCGCCGGTTTGAGGCCAGCCAGCGTGACCAGATCGATGGTTGCTTCAGTATGGCCGCCGCGGGTCAGAACCCCGCCCGGCTGCGCGCGCAGCGGGAAAACGTGTCCAGGGCGGTTCAGGTCGGACGGCTTCGCGCCATCGGCAATTGCCGCGCGCACGGTGGTCACGCGGTCAGCGGCGGAAACGCCGGTGGTCACGCCTTCAGCGGCTTCGATGGTCACGGTAAAACCGGTACCGTAGGCGCTGGTGTTGTTCTCAACCATCATTGGCAGGTCGAGCTGTTTACGGCGATCTTCCGTCAGGCACAGGCAGACAATGCCGCTGCCATGGCGAATGGTCAGCGCCATCTGCTCAACGGTCATGGTTTCAGCGGCGAAAATCATATCGCCTTCGTTTTCACGGTCTTCATCGTCAAGCACCATCACACCGCGGCCTTCGCGCAGTGCATCCAGAGCACGTTCTACACGTTCAAAAGCGGTACCAAAAGAGGAAAGTAGCGTCTGATTCATGGTAAAAAAAACCTCATTAATTGTATGGTTACCAGAATCAGGGCAGTCTTAGGAGCGCCGGTTTAGCGGCAAAAGTCAACGCAAGCGGGTACAAACCCGGCTGAGCCGTTACTCTCTCCCATCCGGACTCTAACCGTCGGCCCCGGAATTACACCGGATCTGCTGACCTTTCTGCGTTCGCAGAAAGCGCTCGCGGGCTTTCAACGCTATGGTTGATTTACCGCCGGTGGGGAATTTCGCCCCGCCCTGAGAATAAGCAAAGCAACTATAACGCTATTGACTATCGTCGGCAATGCATAAGCTTCAAACATTTATGGTTTATAGGCGCCGACGATCGCACTACAATGAGCGGATAACCGACCAGAGCAGGAAACCACCATGATTGACCCGAAAAAAATTGAACAAATCGCCCGTCAGGTTCATGAATCAATGCCGAAGGGGCTCCGCGATCTGGGGGAAGACGTGGAGAAAAAAATCCGTCAGGTGCTCCAGTCGCAGTTAACTCGCCTGGACCTGGTAAGCCGCGAAGAGTTCGACGTGCAGACGCAGGTGCTGTTGCGCACGCGTGAAAAGCTGGCGCTTCTGGAGCAGCGTCTTAACGATCTGGAAAACCGTTCGCCGAGCGCGCCGGCAGCGCCGGACGTCGAAGAGAAGCCGTAAAACAAGCAACGGGCCGTCAGGCCCGTTGTCGTATCTGTACTGCGGTAAGTAGATTAGTGCTCCAGCTCCGCTTCTGGCGTCATGGTTTTATTCGCCTCGCGGCAGTAAAGTTCATAGCGTTGACAAAACCATTCGCGATGCGCTTCATCCATATTACCAACAATGGCCTGAAGATCGACGGGCTGACCTTGTGCGTTCATTCTGGCGAAGCTCTGGGCCAGAAAATCAAAATTCTTCATTAAATACATATCGTTTTTCTTCATACGCATACTCCTTCAGCCGTTGGTGTTCTGATTGGTCATATGCTTTTTACTGACTTCAGTATTTATCCTTACCTTAGCTTTTTTTGTACGAAAAATGCGCCTCAAATGGCGATTTGTTGAGCCAAATCATTTATGCCGTCATTAAATAAAAAGAGGCCCGCGATTAGGCGATCGCGGGCCTCTTTTGTCCTGTTTCGCAGCGTTATCGCTGGTTACGCCTCGATTAGCGCGATAATTCCGGACATACCGCCGCTACGGTGCGAAGAGAAAACATTACTCTTTGTTATCTTTCTGGATCTTCTTGATGATGTTGGTCGTCGAGCAGCCATCTTCAAAGTTGAGCACCAGCACCTCGCCGCCGTTTGCCCAGACTTCTTCGCTACCGGCGATCTGTTCCGGCTTATAGTCGCCGCCTTTCACCAGCAGATCCGGCAGAATTCCGGCAATCAGACGCTGCGGGGTATCCTCTTCAAAAGAGACCACCCAATCGACAGCTTCCAGCGCGCCCAGCACGATCATCCGCTGATCCAGCGGGTTGACCGGGCGAGAGTCGCCTTTCAGACGCCGGGTTGACGCGTCGCTGTTCACCGCAACGATCAGCCGATCGCCCAGCTTGCGCGCGTTAGCCAGGTAGGAAACATGGCCCGCGTGTAAAATGTCGAACACGCCGTTGGTCATCACCACTTTCTCGCCGCGCTTGCGCGCCGCGGCAACCGCCAGCTTCAGCTCTTCTTCGCTCATCACGCCAAAACCGGTCTCGGAGCGCCCGCGCACCGCGTTCTCCAGTTCGATAGGCGAAACGGTAGAGGTACCGAGTTTACCGACCACGACGCCCGCCGCCGCGTTGGCAAAGTAGCAGGCCTCTTCCAGAGTATTGCCGGAGGCCAGCGTCGCCGCCAGCACGCCGATGACCGTATCACCCGCACCGGTAACATCATAGACTTCCTGGGCCTGAGTGGGCATATGCAGCGGCGGTCGCCCCGGCTGCAGCAGCGTCATCCCCTGCTCGGAACGGGTCACCAGCAGCGCCGAGAGGTCAAAATCGGCGATGATTTTCATCCCACGCTCAACGATCTCTTCTTCATCCTTACATTTACCCGCGACCGCCTCAAACTCTGAGAGATTAGGCGTCAGCAGGGTGGCGCCGCGATAGCGTTCAAAATCCGTGCCCTTCGGGTCGATAAGCACCGGAACGCCCGCGTCGCGAGCCAGCTTAATCATGGTCTGGACGCTGGTCAGCGCGCCTTTGGCGTAATCAGACAGTACCAGCGCGCCAATGGAGCTCAGCGCCTGCTGAATACGCTCGTGCATCGGCTGCGGATCGACGCCGGAGAAACCCTCTTCAAAATCGAGACGAATCAGTTGCTGGTTGCGCGACAGCACGCGCAGTTTGGTAATCGTCGGATGGGTCGGGACGGACACAAAGTCGCACTTCACGTTGACGTCCGCCAGCGCCTTGCTTAACGCGCGGGCGGCATCGTCAATCCCGGTCAGGCCAACCAGACGAGAGGTCGCGCCGAGCGACGCAATGTTCATCGCCACGTTTGCCGCGCCGCCAGGACGTTCTTCGATATTTTCCACCTTCACCACCGGCACCGGCGCTTCCGGCGAAATACGGCTGGTGGGACCATACCAGTAGCGGTCCAGCATCACATCGCCAACCACCAACACTCCTGCACGTTCAAACTCTGGCAGCGTTACTTTCATTCCTCTCTCCTGCGAGACGCAAACTTTGCGCGCGATAATAGCACACCCGGTTTTTTAGTTAAGCCATCAACCACTTCTGCCAGCTGGCGCTGACCTGTTCACGCTCCTGGCTAAACGCTTCTGGCGCCACGTTCCCCGGCTGCTCCTGCAGCGCCAGGTGATGGAGCGCATCGCGCAGCGTGGTGTAAGCGTGAGTTAACGCCCTCGCCTCTGCCTCGTCCATAATGTCGTTCTGCGCCAGCAGTTCCAGAATACGGACGTTATCGGACCAGCGCGTGAGCTTCGGTTTATCACTGGCATAGCGTAGGACCAGATACTGGGTAATAAATTCAATATCCGTGATACCCCCGGCATCGGCTTTAATATCAAAGCGATCGTGATGCTTATTCCCCAGGTGAGCGCGCATTTTTTCGCGCATTTCCCGCACTTCGGTCTGCAGTTTTTCGCCTTCTCGCGGGGTCGTAAGAATATCCCGACGAATGGCGTCAAAGCGCGCCTGTAGCTCAGGATCGCCATACACTACGCGGGCGCGAACCAGCGCCTGATGCTCCCAGGTCCATGCCTCATTTTGTTGATAATCAGCAAAGGCATCGGCGGTGGTCACCAGCATGCCCGCCGCACCAGAAGGACGTAAGCGAGCGTCCACTTCGTACAGAATGCCCGACGAGGTGCGAGTGCTGAAAAGATGCATGATGCGCTGCGCCAGCCGCAGATAAAACTGACGACCGTCGATTTCGCGCTCGCCGTCGGTCATCACCTCCATCGGACAATCGTGGAGGAACACCAGATCGAGATCGGAACTGTAGCCCAGCTCCCAGCCCCCCAGCTTACCGTAGCCAACCACCGCAAAACCGCGCCCCTGGCGATCGTGCAGGTGCGTCGGCTGCCCGTAGCGGGCCACCATCTGCAGCCAGGCCTGCTGGACCACCGCGTCAATCATCGCCTCCGCCAGCCAGGTTAAGTGATCGCTCACTTTCATCACCGGCAGAGTTCCGGCGATATCGGCCGCGGCGATATGCAGCAGCTGCGCCTGCTTAAACTGGCGTAGCGCCTCCAGCTGCTGCTCTTCATCATCTTCCGGTACGCGCAGCAGATACTGGCGCAGTTCATCGCGATAGGCATCGGTGGCCGTTGGCTGATAAAGCGTATTCGGGTCCAGCAGCTCGTCCAGCAGCAGCGGATGGCGAGCCAGCTGGCTGGCGACCATCGGCGATGCCGCGCACAGGCTAATCAGGTGCTTTAACGCGCCGGGGAATTCGCTCAGCAGCTCCAGATAGGTTGTGCGGGTGACAATCCCGGTGAGCAGCGGCGTAATGCGCGCCAGCGGCACCGGGGCATCCGCGCGCGAGCAGATTTCGCTGAGCAGATGCGGCATGAGCTGGTCGAGTACCTGACGGCCGCGCGGGCCAATCGTGCGCCGGTCCAGCTCTTTACGAAAATCGGCGATCAGCGCCAGCACGCTGCGGCGATCGCTGTCGGCGAGATGCGCCAGCGCCGGGCTGGTATCATCCTCCTGCAGCGCGTCCTGCCACAGTTCGCGCCAGTACTCTTCAAGCTGTTCATCCGGCGACTGGGTTTCATCGTCGCCGATCAATTCATTAAACACGCGCCGCACGTTGGCCATCTGCTCCGCCAGCCGCGCGCTGAGCGTATCCCAGTCGGCAGCCCCCATCCCCCAGGCCAGCCGGGCGCGATTAAGTTCATCCTGCGGCAGGGTTTGCGTCTGCTCGTCGTTGATGCTTTGCAGCAGGTTTTCCAGGCGACGCAAAAACAGATAGGCTTCGCGCAGCCTCTGCGCATCCCCTTCCGGCAGCAGGTGCAGCTCTTCGATGGCGGCCAGCGTCGGCAGCAAAGCCCGCTGTTGCAGCATCGGTTCGCGTCCGCCGCGAATCAGCTGGAAGACCTGGACGATAAACTCCACTTCGCGGATGCCGCCCGCGCCGAGCTTGATATTGTCCTTCAGTCCCCGACGGCGCACCTCACGGGCGATCATTCCCTTCATGTTACGCAGAGACTGAATCACGCTGAAATCAATATAGCGGCGGAAGACAAACGGCCGCAGCATGGCGCGCAGCTCGCTGGCGTAAACGCCATCGTTATCGCCCATGATTCGCGCTTTCACCATCGCGTAGCGTTCCCAGTCGCGCCCCTGCTCCTGGTAATAATCCTCCAGCGCGGCAAAGCTCAGCACCAGCGGGCCGCTGTCGCCAAACGGGCGCAGGCGCATATCCACGCGGTAGACAAAGCCATCCTGGGTGGGCTGATCCAGCACCTTAATCAGGCGCTGCCCGAGGCGGGTAAAAAACTGGGCGTTGTCCAGCTCGCGACGGCCGCCGCGCGTGGCGCCATGCTCCGGCCAGGCGAAAATCAGATCGATGTCGGAGGAGAAATTCAGCTCGCCGCCGCCGAGCTTGCCCATCCCGAGGATCAGCAGCGGCTGCGGCGTACCTTCAGCATTACACGGAGTGCCCCATTCACGGCAGCAGGCGGCGTATAGCCAGTCGCGCGCGGCGACGATTAAGGTCTCCGCCAGCGCGCTTAGCTGCTGCAGGCTGCTCTCTTCGCTGACCAGCGATAGCGCCTGGGCCCAGGCGATACGCACCATGATCCGACGGCGAAACTGGCGCAGCTCGCGCATCAGCGCGGCTTCATCATTGACCTCGGCCAGGCGAACCTGCAGCCAGTCGGCATAGTGATGCCACTCCTGCGCCTCGGGGGGCGCACTTTCAAGCTCCGCCAGCCACTGCGGCTGCGCGATCAGACTCTGTTCGACGAAATCGCTAAAGGCCATGACCGATTGCGCCCGATCGCTCAACGTCGATACGGGAAAATCCGCTGGTAGCCGGCCTGCGACCGTCTGCCAGTGCTGCTGTAATTGCGAAGAAAGCGGCATCTTAGGGGCTCCCTGGCCTGAAATTATCGTTTTCCACTATGCAGCCAGAACGGCTCCGCGGCCAGCGCCTGGCGACGAAAATATTCGATAACGCTGCTGTCGTTATGCGCTATCGCCCGGCGGGTTTCTTGCCAGTTTTCCAGCCACGGCGCGGCAGCGTCGATATAAGCGCCGGATAGCAGCTGAACGGTGTCAATTTCACGGGTCAGGCGCGGAAGCTGAT
>OJVY01000486.1_pt1 | contig 13227 bp, 8 predicted proteins | sample 1600301 | NCBI WGS metagenome assembly OJVY01 (sample SAMN04436925, study PRJEB24849) | human gut metagenome | biome: human gut; feature: NICU; material: stool | host: Homo sapiens | place: USA: Saint Louis, MO | collected 2012-05-22
CGCTGTATGAATCCCGCCTGAAGGGAAAGCTGCACGTAATCAGCAAGCGATATACGCAGCGAATTGAGCGGCATAACCTGAATCTGAGGCAGCACCTGGCACGGCTGGGACGGAAGTCGCTGTCGTTCTCAAAATCGGTGGAGCTGCATGACAAAGTCATCGGGCATTATCTGAACATAAAACACTATCAATAAGTTGGAGTCATTACCCTGATCTCCCATCAATAGGATGGTAATGTACGATGGAGTATCAATGGAGGATATTTCATGGCTATTATAAAAGTACATTACGCAAACTTTCCTTATCAAGAAATAACAACTGGTTTTGGTGTTATATCAATAAAAACATACGCCCTTCAAATAAAAGGAGAAGTTATTACCGGTGATAAACTTCTCTCTTTGCAAATATGTACTGAAAATAATGTCAAAAAAATAGGTGGTGCATTGGGATGGGGTGTTGTTGGAGGAATGCTTGCTGGTCCAGCTGGAATTATTGCAGGAGCATTTCTGAGTGGAAATAAAAAGGACGTAACTTTCATTGCTGAAATGAAAGATGGTCGTAAATTTATGGGGACCACAGATAGCAAAGCATATACTGACCTGACTGCATCAAAGCTCAAATTTGACGATATTATAAACATATCACATGATGATGATGATGATGAAAGCGAATATATCCCCACTTATGATGAGGAAATGATGATGAAGGCCAATAGAATGTACAATGAGCCTGATTATATGGCATGGAAAGAACGTACAGGAGAGGCGGAGGTAATTCGCGCTTGGATGGCAAAGACTGGATATTACCCGCCGGGTTATCACGAATAAATACAATTCATTTGAAATAAGCCCGCTTTGGCGGGCTTTTTTAATGGGTGAAATATGGCAACATTACGCGAACTCATTATTAAAGTTTCTGCTAACTCTCAGTCTTTCCAGACCGAGATAGCCCGCGCGTCACGTATGGGGGCTGATTATTATAAGACAATGCAGAATGGTGGCAGGCAGGCTGCGGCTTCAGTTCGGGAAACTCGCCGTTCTGTTGCAGAGCTAACCGACCAGATGGAGTCAGCAAAGGCTACCGCACTGGGATTAACCGGGGCATTTGCCAGCGCTTTTGCCACGGGTCATTTAATATCCCTGGCTGATGAATGGAATTCAGTAAATGCCCGCTTAAAACAGGCATCTCAATCAACTGATGATTTTACCGGTTCTCAAAAACAATTGATGGATATCAGCCAGAAAACGGGAACATCTTTTTCTGACAACGCTAATTTATTTTCCCGTTCAGCAGCCTCAATGCGGGAATATGGTTATAGCTCCAGCCAGGTGCTTGATATTACTGAGGCTATATCTACTGGTTTAAAACTTTCTGGCGCGAATGCTCAAGAGTCCAGTTCGGTCATCACTCAGTTTAGCCAGGCTCTGGCGCAGGGCGTGCTGAGAGGCGAAGAATTCAATGCCGTCAACGAGAGTGGCGACAGGGTTATACGGGCGCTTGCAGCAGGTATGGGGGTTGCGCGTAAAGACCTTAAATCTATGGCGGATCAGGGGCAGCTAACCATTGATAAAGTAGTGCCAGCCCTCATTAGCCAGCTTGGTAAGCTCCGAAATGAATATGGTGAATTACCGCAGACCGTTTCATCGTCGGCAACCAAAGTTGAAAACGCTTTTATGCAATGGGTCGGGGGAGCTAATGAAGCGAGTGGAGCCACAAACACCCTGACCGGCTTACTTGATGGCGTAGCCAGAAATATTGATCAGGTCGCCACTGCAGCCGGAGCGCTTGTTGCCGTTGGCGCAGCCCGTTATTTGGGAAATCTGGCTCTTGGTGCCAGCTCTGCTACGGCTGGGATTATTAGCGCAGCAAAAAGTGAAATAGCTTTAGCTGAAGCCCAAGTAAGAGGGACGCAGGTTTCGACAGCTCGCGCGCGTGCTGCAGTTTATCGTGCCCAGCAGGCACTGGCAACTGCGCGGGGTACAGACCTGCAGGCCGCCGCAGAAAAACGGCTCTCACTAGCGCAGGAGTCGCTTAACCGTAATATTCAGGCCAGAGTATCTGCTCAGACTGCACTGAACTCGGTTACTGCTGTGGGTTCCCGGCTCATGGGGGGAGCATTGGGCCTCGTTGGCGGTATTCCTGGGCTGGTTTTACTTGGTGCCGGCGCCTGGTACACGATGTACCAGAATCAGGAGCAGGCCAGATTATCCGCTCAGGAATATGCAAAAACCATTGATGCAGTCCGTGAAAAGACAAAATCAATGTCCCTGCCTGAAGTTTCTGATAATGAGAACAAAACCCGTCAGGCGCTGGAGGAGCAAAACCGTCTTGTTGATGCCCAAGCATCAAAAGTAAAAAGCCTGAAGGAAGAGATCGCGGGCTATCAGTATGTCCTGTCCAATTCTGGACCGACAACCAGTGGCGGTTTCATGATAAACCACCTGACTTCGGTCGAAACGGTCACTCGTGGTCTGGAGGAAGCGACTTCCGCTCTGGCCGTTGAACAGGAGAGATTAACTCAGATGCAGGCTAAGTCTGAGTCGATCCAGTCGGTACTGGAGGGGATAGAGAACAGGCGAATAGCATTAATCCGGCAGCAGGCCGCAGAACAGAATTCAGCTTATCAATCGTTAATAATGATGAATGGTCAGCATACAGAATTTAACCGTCTTCTGGGGCTGGGTAATAATTTACTGATGGCACGACAAGGGTTGGTTAATGCTCCGATGCGGATTCCGCAGGCTGACTTAACATCACAACAAACAAATGCTCTTGAGAAAAGTCGCCGAGATTTAGCATTATCGAAACTTAAGGGCGAGGCAAAAGAGTTAGCCAGACTTGGTTTTGCCGCCGACGATTTGGGATTGACTAGTGATCCTCAACACCAGACAGGAAGGCAGGAATTAATTAATAATGGAATTGCTGAGTGGAGAAATAATGAATCCAATAAACCCGCCCGGAAAGCGCCCAAAAGCGAAGAATTAAAAGCCGCTGAGAAGACAGAAGATGTTTACAAGCGTCTTATTAAACAGCAGGAAGAACAAATTGCTTTGGGAAGCCAGAATACCGAACTGGCTAAAGTAAAATACCAGGTCACGCAGGGTGAGTTAGCCTCTCTTGAACAAGCTAAAAAAGAAACCCTTCTGCACAATGCTGCGCTTATCGATCAGAAAAACATTGCTGAACAGTTAAAAACGTTCCGTGAGGGGCTCGCTGACAGCAACGCTGCTGCGCGTGATCGGGGGGATATTGATTTTCTTGGTGCCGGGATGGGGGATGAGGCCCGCGACCGCATGAAGGAAATGGCGGATATTCGCACTGATTTTCTCAAACAGCAGCGGGACCTGCAGCGGGATTTCAGCAAAGGTCAGATTTCTGAGGACCTGTACAAACAGCAAACGGAAGCGCTACAGGCGGCGCTTACTGAACGGCTCCAGATTCAGGAGGACTACTACAAGAAAACCGATGAACAGCAGTCAGACTGGCGGGCTGGGATCAGCGATTCACTGATGAACTACGCCGATCAGGCTGCTGACCTCAGTTCAATGGCAGCATCAGCGACCAGCGAGATTCTCAATAACACCACGAACTCCATTTCCAACAACCTGACCAGTGTTCTGACTGGCGCGACTTCGTTCAAAGAGGGGATGTCGAATATCTTCAGCTCTCTGGGTGAAACGGTGATTAAGACGCTGATCCAGATGGCAACACAGGCGTTAATCACCAAAGCGATTATGGCGTCGTTCGGCGGTGGGGCTGGTGGAATGTTCGGAAGTCTTCTTGGCGGAGGTGGGGGAGGTGGTAGCACCGGGACGGCCATTCAGAGCGCTGGTGCTAATCTTTCGTTTAATGCTCTGGGTGGTGTCTACGATTCACCTTCACTTTCCGCATACAGCGGCGGTGTATACAGCACTCCGCAGTACTTTGCCTTTGCGAAAGGCGCGGGCGTGTTCGGTGAAGCGGGCCCGGAAGCGATTATGCCCCTGACCCGTGGCGCTGACGGTTCGCTGGGGGTTCGTGCGGTTGGACGTGAGTCACCGGCAGTCCAGGATGCTGCAAGGCAGATTGAGGCGCAACCACGAATCGCGGTCAGTGTTGATGCCCGTAGCACGTTTAGCGGGCAACCTGACGACGCAACAATGCTGGCAGTAGATCGAAGGAATGCTGCACTGGAACGACGCATCATCAACACACTCACTGCTGAAGTAAATAACCCCCAGAAGAAATTCGGACGCGCCATCTACTCCAATCTACAGCCCAAAAAACCAAGATAGACTGCCCGGAGGGAAAGTTAATGGCGGATATTATCTATCCAGATGAGTACCTGCCCATGCCACTTATGGACGGGTACGGTTTTAAGCCCATATCACCTTTACTGCGAACGGAAATGACGTCCGGTCGCGCAAGGCAGCGGCAGCGATACACCTCAACACCCACTCAGGCATCAGTGAAATGGATTTTTCAGACTGATGCGCTGGCGCAGGTGTTTGAGGCCTTTTTCCGGGACGCACTGAAAGACGGACAGTCCTGGTTCTATCTGAGGCTCCAGACCCCGATCGGGGTAAAGCCCTACAAAGCCAGGTTCATTGATATTTACGAAGGTCCGACACTTGTCGCACCGAAATACTGGCAGTACAGCGCAACGCTGGAGTTATGGGAACGTCCATTACCGCCTGCCGGGTGGGGCAATTATCCGGAATGGCTCGCTGGCCAGTCATTGCTCGATATTGCATTGAATAAGGAGTGGCCAAAGCATGACGATTCTTGAGCAACTTTATGCCAGTAGCGGCTCTGAAGTCATTCACGACACGTTGCAGATCACGGCAGGTGATCAGAACTACTGGCTTACCCGTGGGTGGGACAATATCGCTGTCACATTAGAAGACGGGCAGCAGGCAACTTTTGAGGGATGCGCTATCGATATTGCGTTACCTGCAAGGAATGCCGATGGCACACAAGACCTGAAATTTGCCATCAGTAATATTGACGGTGTGGTATCTGATGCGATTGACAGAATTCTGGACGAAATGAAATCGGCAACACTGACTTTTCGGCGGTATATCTCCTCTGATTTATCTGCACCTGCGGCATCGCCTTACACCCTTGATGTGAAATCCGGATCGTGGACGGCAACTGCGGTGCAGGTAACTGCCGGATATATGAACATCCTTAAAACCGCCTGGCCGCGTAATCGTTATAACCTGGCTGAACATCCCGGTCTTCGTTACATGTCCTCCTGAGGTATTCACATGTTCCATTCTGATAAATACCTTTCGGTCAAATGGCTGAAGGGCGGGCGCGTTTATCCTGAGCTCGACTGTTTCGGCATTATCAATGAAATCCGCGGCGATCTCCTTCTCCCGTTATGGCCGGATTTTTCCGGCGTGACAAAAGATGAGGGAGGGCTCGATCGTGAGGCCAGGAAGTTTATGAAATCCCTCACACGCTGTGAGCCTTGTGTCGGGGCCGGGGTAGCTTGTTATTCAGGATCAACCGTGACGCATGTTGGTATCGTAGTTTTACTGGATGGCCAGTTGCAGGTTGCAGAATGTAATCCAGGAACCAATGTCACCTTTCTACCTCTTCCGCGATTTGTCCGTCGGTTTAACCGTGTGGAGTTCTGGCAATGACGATAAGAATTTACCCTTCCCGGCTCCCCGGAGAACCGCTTGAAACTCATGAGCACGGCAATATTTCGCTGCATCAATGGATGGTCAGAAATGTTCCTGGGTACAGCCAGGACAGATCGCACCCAGTTGCCGTTGAATTAAATGGCCGCACACTTCCTCCCGATGAGTGGCCGCTTTGCCAGTTGAGCCCTGACAGTGATGTCAGAATTTATCCTGTTCCCTACGGAACGGGGCTGGAAATTGCTGTCTGGGTTTCTATTGCGGTATCAGTTGCCTCTGCTGCCTATTCATTATTCTTTGGGCCGAAACTCGATATTGGTGGTTATTCATCGGGTAGTGGTCGTTCGCTGGAGCTAAACCCTGCAAAAGCTAACACAGCGAAACTTGGAGACCCGATACGTGAGGTGTTTGGTCGATGCCGCATCTATCCTGATTATCTGGTTCAGCCGGTTACCCGTTTTGACCCGAATGATCCAACGCGAATGACGGTCGAAATGTTTCTTTGTGTCGGGCAGGGAAAGTTTTCGTTTACGGGAGGAGATAAACGGATAGGAGAAACCCCTGCAGCCTCGCTGGGCGATGGTTTCAGCGATAAAGTGTATCAACCTGGAGAGGATGTATCTTTCGATACACGAAGCGAAAACTGGTTCAACTCGACAGAAGTCGGCGGAACATCAAGCGGAACAGGGCTGGATATGGCCCAGACCTCGCCTGATTCCGACGATATTATTGCTGACAGCATGACTGTTTCTGGTGCATCCGTAACGTTCACAGGGCTGGACACGGATGATGGTGACGATGACGATGATAACTCTCTGCCTGCAAGTTGGGTCGCAGGTACTATCGTTGAGATTAAAGCCCCCACCAATTTCCTTATCTCCACCTCATCAGGTTACAGCGTATTTGCCAGCAAGCTACTGACTGAAATCGCGCCTGTGGTTGGGATGCCGGTGACGCTGAGTTTTAACAGCGTTGATTACGATCTCTTTATTGCAGCCTATACGCCGGGGCAGGATGCCATTCCGGGGGAGGGTGGAAGTGCGGCTAAAATTCAGTCCAGCGCGGCACCGACGACTTATGATTTCTCGCTGGGCAGCACAACGTTTACGGTGACCTGGAACGGTACAACTTATACCGTCTCTCTTGTTGCTGATTATGTGAATATGTCCGGCCTTCTGGCAGCTATCACTGAGGGACTGACGGGATCAGGACTGGTAGCGCGTGACAATGGCGGAACGGTGCTGATCACTGAAGAAGCGAGTCCGTTTGCAGGTGGAGCGATAACATCTTCTTCGCTTCCGTCCTCTGTGTTTGGAGATGCTCCTGTTTATACCTCTGGCAGCGCGTCAACTGGCGGTAGCGCTGCAATTACTGCGAATGTGACCCTTGCTTATAACAGTGCCACCGGGACTGCGTTCGCCGGGGTACCGGAGGGCACTCAGCGTCTTTCGCTCGCACATCGGGGCAATGAATATCAGGTTGTTTCTGCTGATGGAACGACGGCAACTGTCACTCGTCTGGTCAACGGTTCGACTGATGCTTCGTGGCCAGGATTTTCCAGCAGAACGATGATTGACTATGAAGCCACGGGGATTAACGACACGCTGAGCTGGCTGGGGCCGTTCCTGGCTTGTCCGGAAAATGAAGTTGTGGACGCCTTTGAGGTGAATTTCTCCTTTCCTAACGGTATCTGCGGTTTTGATAATAAGGGCAAGAAACGCATCAGGCATGTTGAGTGGGAAATTCAGTATCGGGTATATGGCACCGGCTCCGGGTGGCTTAGCAAGCAGGGGGAATACGCGCTCAAAAACATTAATGGGCTGGGGTTCACAGAAAGATTTTCGCTCGACTCTCCCGGCCTGGTTGAAGTGCGGTGTCGTCGCCGGAATGAGCAGGGCAGTAATAACGCCCGCGACAATATGTACTGGCAGGCTTTAAGAGGGAGGCTTCTGGCAAGACCTGCCTCCTACTCAGATGTAACAACCTGGGCAATTACCGTTGAAACCGGGGGGAAACTGGCGGCACAGTCTGACAGACGAGTCAGCGTGGTCGCTACCCGTGAATATGAAGGAGGGGGGAACAGAACCATTAGCGGCGCATTTCGTCATGTAGCAGGTAGTCTTGGTTTTAACCCAAACCAGATCGACACCTCTGCGATAAATGCTCTTGAAACCGCCTGGTGGACGCCAAGGGGAGAATATTTTGACTATGAGGCAAGCAGCGACAGTGCTTCAGCAAAAGATATTTTCGACAAAATCACTGAAGCAGGCATGAGTTATTTTTTGTTGTCAGACGGGCTCTTGTCTGCCGGGCGTGAAGGCGTCAAAAACTGGACCGGGATCATTACCCCTCAGGATACGGTTGAAGAAATGCGGACCTCATTCAGGGCCCCTTCCGATGATGATTATGACGGTGTTGACGTCACATATATCAATCCGGTTACCTGGGCAGAAGAAATCGTTCAGTGCCGGACTGCTGATAATCCTGTGCCACGCAAAGTGGAGTCGTACTCGCTGGGCATTGTAATGACTGCAGATCGTGCCTACCGGATAGGTATGCGCAGGCTCATGAAATATCTGCACCAGCGCAGGACCTATGAATGCACAACTGAGCTTCTTGGCTGGTGCTATCAGTTTGGCGATCACATCATTCTTTCTGATGATATTCCTACTGGTAAAACAATTAGCTGTCTGATCGAAGATATGGCATTCGATGATGAAGTTATCACGTTAACAGTCACTGAGTTTCTGGACTGGAGCTACGCTAATCCGCGCTGCTGGATACAGTTTCAGGACGGTCGGCCATCAACCCGCTTATTAACCCCGACGCGCGTCGATGACTTTACTCTTTCAATACCGTACCACGCCGATCTGCATCCTGAAGACTGGACGATGGATGACCCGGATGTGGAATTACCTCGCTTGCTGTTTTGCGACAGCGAGAAGGGAGCACGACATGGAATTATTCAGGAAATAGTCCCCTCGGATGACGGAACCTGTCAGGTGACCGCGCCGGAATATAAAGAAATTTTCTACGCCTACGATGACGCCAGCTACCCCGGCGACGTCGCGTAATACCCCATAAAAACCACTTATTAACTCTTTTCGCTCAAACCCTCGTTTGCGCGAACGCCTTTTTTGGAGCAAAAAACATGGCCTTTAACCCGGAGCTGGGGAGTACTTCTCCGGCGGTGCTGCTCGATAATGCCGAGCGCCTGGATAAGCTGGTGAACTCGGACGCTCTCACCGTGCCTGATCGCGCGGGTGTTGATCTGGATACCTGGCGCGGATTCATGGCGAAAAATGATGCGGTCCGACAGAACATCATTCCGCTGAGTAAGCAGTACATGACGCTTGAAGCGGCTCAGGCTGATATTGCAAACATCCCGGATGGCTCAACAACCTATGTACGCAGCCCTGATGGCGGCACACTGGCGGATGAGTATATTAATAACGGTGGCACGCTGGCGGCTACGGGCAGAGCTATGCCGTCGATGAGCGCTCTGAAAACGGGATACATTACAGAGGATGCTAAAAGCGATGCGGAAATTGTTGCCGGGCTGGTGATGTATGCTGACGGCTCTACGCAGTCAAACGCATCATGGAATGCTTACTATCTCAAGGCGCGCGAGGGGGAGACAGTCACCTACAGCGGCACGGTGGGTTCTAATACGGTGGGTGAGGAGATGGCGTATCTCATCCAGCTCGACAACAACAAATCGTTCGTCGCGCCGCTTGCCTACTGGACCTCAACGGGGAGTTCAACCGACAAATCCACATTATCGGCGACGGCTACTCAGGACGGTTATATATACGTCAGAGTGCGAGACACGGCCGAATTCACCCTGACGCAGCGTAAAAAAACGATTCTGGTTGAATCTGATATTGATGTCGCTGGCGGGGTTGCCGGTTATGCTACTGATTCTGTTTTATTTGGCTACGAGGGCGTTGATGCTGTACCACTGGCCACTGAAGTTAACGGTATTGTGTTAAATGCCGATGGCACAACGACTCCTGCGTCCGCTTTTTCAATGTATTACGTCCCGGTTAAGAAGCATCAGGCGGTTGATTTCACCGGGAAGCTGGGCAGCGCATCGTACAATGAACAAATCCCACAGATAATACAGTGCGATGCTGATAAAAACGTTGTCTCTGTGTTGAAATATTACGTATCAAAAGGGGTTACCGAAGACGGTTCGATGACGGCGATCGCTGCGCAGGACGGTTTTATCGCTGTGCGCGTGCGAAAATCCGACGCGTCAGGGATTCTGGATTTTTCCATCGTGTTACGCAAGGCGCGGACATTCACGGAGGAAACAGCAGACCAGTCCGGCGGTGCTGCCAGTTCTGACCGGGTGGGGATGATTGAAAAAAACCTCGGATATTTTGATATCTCAAAATCCCAGGATAATGAATTTGGGATTTTCTATGCTCTGAATGCAGACGGGACGAAGACGGCAACCGAGTCGTTTATTACGTTATACGTTCCCGCCAAATCAGGCGATAGCGTGAAATATCGCGGCCCTGTCGGCGTCAATTCTACAGGAAATGCCGAATGGATGTTCCAGGTTGACGAAAATAAAAACTTCGTTTCCGTCCTCACATACTGGGCCTCTACTGGAGCGATAGTGGTTCGTGAACTGGAGGCTACCGCCACGCAAGACGGGTATATTGCCATTCGTCATCGTCTCGGCACCAGCCCGTTCGTCCTCTCCAAAAAACTGTCCACGTTCGCACCCGGCGATGAATACCGCGAATCCGTAGACGAACTGGATGCAACTCAGGGGCTGGATAGTCGGGTTATCGCTGACTATACCTGTGATGAAGCGGTTCTCACTAAGGGTCAGGTGATGAACAGCGATGGGTCGATTACTACTGCCAGCGGATGGTGGGCTTATTACATCCCTGTCTCGGCCGGGGATGTAATCCGGCTGCGTGGCTGGCTGGGTGCGTTATCAACAACAGGAACGTATGCGCCGATAATTCAGTGTGACGCGTCCAAAAATTTCGTCGGTGTTCTCGCAACGTTCACTAACGCAGGACGACTGGTGGACGCCTCTGTTGAGGGCACGGCAACCCAGGACGGATATGTGTATGTTCGCGTGCGAATGACGGCGGCACAATACTACGACCACAAAGTAGAAAAAATTAAACCGGAGTCAGTGTTAGCTCGTCGGGTTAACGCCCTGAGTTCAGTCCCGGAAAACCGCATGCAGGCGACAATTGAGCGCCTGCCGTTCGAGCTGGACAACTACGCCGACTACAATTTCAACCCGGTCAGTCAGGACAACGTTGTTATTGCGGGGGATTATGTGTACGTGGTGGGTGTCTCTCTGGGGCGAAACCCGATGATTTTGCAGCGCAGTATTTATGGTGGTGCGTGGCAAAAATTTGACCTCAGCACGATTGCAGGTAATCCGTTCCACTCTCCGAACGAACCCGACGGACACAACCTGTTTTCGCTAGTCGTGACGAAAGAGGGGTATGTGATTGTTGCGGGCAATATGCACGCGCACCCATGCCGGGCGGCTATCACCACAAACCCGCACGACATATCGGCATGGGAAGCGATTTCTTTTACTGCATTTGACCTTATCACGTATCCGCGATTCGTCACGTTCTCTGACGGCACCGTTTGTGCGTTTTATCGTGTAGGTCGTTCCGGCGATGGCGCTTACTACATGTCAACGTTTGACGATGCGACGAAAACGTTTATCAATGAAACAAAAATCATTGATGCAACGGACTCGAACCCGTATGAACAGCGCATTGTCGTGGATGATAACGACAGATTGCATCTCTGCTGGGGCTATCGTCAGAGCGCGGGGAATGCTGACACAAACTACGGGATGTTCTACGGGGTCTCGGCGGATAAAGGTCAGACGTTTACCAGCGCAGCGGGGTCTGCGAGTTTTGCACTGCCGATGACTGAATCAAACTCGGAGCGCATCGCAAACATTGCGCAGTCATCCGGCTACGTCAACCAGTGCGGCTCCTGCACTGACGTCGAAAACCGGTTCCAGACTGTCATATGGCAGCATCAGGCAAACGGTCGCACTCAGGTTGTGCGTATCCGCTGGACGGGTTCGGGTTGGGCCACAGATATTCTCACTGACTATGAATTTACAGTCATTACCGCAACGAATATCCTGGTTCCGATTGCCAGTCGTCCTGTACTGGCTCGGTCCCGCTATGGTCGCGTTTTCATGCTCTATCACACAACACAGATGGGGCGTGAAAATCAGATTCGGGCCGTTGATTGTACCGATCCCGATAATCTGGTTGAGTGGCTGGTAGGCACCTACAACCCCGGTGCGCAGGAGCTTGTGGTTAATACGTCTATCGCGCGGGAGCATAACCAGCTCATGATTATGCTCAGTCGCGGGCCGAGCTATACAGGTACGGATACCTCAACCGAACCATACACGGCAGAACCGGCACACCTGCTGACTGCTGTACTACCCTCATAAGTTCGTTAAACATTGCGGCTGTCATGAGAATTGATAGCCGCAATGTGTTCCTGAACAGACTATAGGGTATAAATGTTGGCTGCATAGGTAGAAACGGTTGTGATTTCCTGCGCTGTCAAAAGACGCTCCCAGATAACCATTTCGGCAAACTGCGGTCCGGTATTAGATGAGCCTCCCGAATCTTTACCAAACCGCAACCGACGTTGTTCATCTGCAGAACCACCGCGGGTGATAATGCCAGAAACACTAACAGCGGATGAGCCCGCACCAATCAGGCGCAACGTTACGGCGGCTGCGCTGTCAACAGGGATAGTCAGAATAGCGGCATAGCGACGTGCGGAAATAGCCACACCTCCGGCAGCCGGATCGTTGGAAATGCTCAGTGTTGTCCCTGCAGCGCCGGACATTTTGGACAGACCCCAGCTGGCGCTTGCCCGGCTGAACCGCAATCCTCCGATGGTCAGAATGGAGTGGGATGCGGAGCCGTGTACTTCATACCATACCGCCAGCAAACTGACGTCACCGAACTTACGGTTAATGTCTGTCAGCGCTGCCAGCGCTCCTGTTGTGGCACAGTCGACCATGCGAACACCAGACTGATCGACAATGACTGGCGGATTCGTTGTGTTTCCCGACAAAACATTATCCGGCACCAGGGGACTCGGATAAGCGATAACGGCGTCTCCCGTAATGCTGACTGAAAAATCCAGCGCCGGACGCCAGCGGTCGGTATAACCGGTCACGCCAATAGCGGGAGCGTAGGGGGCATAGTTTTTAATGGAAGGGTCGGGACTGGTCAGGTTTCCAGGAACAACTTCAAGGGTCATGATTAAACGCTCCGGTAAATAGCGGCAAGGCTGGTGTAATGTGCATTGGTGGCACGCGGACAGGTCAGCGGGTTTTGCATACGATCAGACATACGGATATAGCTCAGGAATTCGCCAGGCTGGGAAGAACCATAGACTGGCCAGTTAAACGCCCCGGCGGGCAGCGCCCCGGTAGTGTCGTCCTGCTGCCCGGCAAAAATCGCCAGGCGGTGCAACAGCGTATCGATATAGTCCTGACGCGGCTCGGCAAACATGTAGGCAATCGCCGGTGCATAGGACAGTTCGCCGACAGGCTCCCTCC
>OJVY01000493.1_pt1 | contig 13087 bp, 10 predicted proteins | sample 1600301 | NCBI WGS metagenome assembly OJVY01 (sample SAMN04436925, study PRJEB24849) | human gut metagenome | biome: human gut; feature: NICU; material: stool | host: Homo sapiens | place: USA: Saint Louis, MO | collected 2012-05-22
GTGTGTCCAAGGCGAATGTCCTCTTAGCGTAATCGTGCGCGCATGTTACGCCAGCGCAAAAACGGCGTCAACACGCAACGGAACGCTAAAGAGCAAATCAAGCTCCTTAACGTATAAAGGTAGCAGAATATTACAAAATAATGATATTTTTCTTACTGTTACACTGTTTCAAGCCGGGCATACGCCGCGACCAGCCATTTAATCCCCTGCCCCTGAAACGCAACCTGCAGGCGGCTGTGTTCGCCGCTGCCTTCGAGGTTCACGATCGTGCCTTCGCCAAACTTGGCATGGCGCACGCGCTGGCCCAGCTTATAGCCGGTGTCGTTTTCCGCCATCGGCGTCCCCATCCGCTGATGGCTGACCGGACGGCTCACCGTGGCGCGCAGCCGCACCTCTTCCACGCACGACTCCGGCAGCTCGCCGATAAAGCGCGACGGACGGTGATAAACCTCTTTGCCATACAGGCGGCGGGTTTCCGCATAGGTCAGCGTGAGCTTCTGCATCGCACGGGTGACGCCGACGTAGGCCAGACGGCGTTCTTCTTCCAGGCGGCCGCCCTCATCAAGCGCCATCTGGCTCGGGAACATCCCCTCTTCCACGCCGACGATAAAGACCTGCGGGAACTCCAGCCCTTTCGCCGAGTGCAGGGTCATCAGCTGTACCGCATCCTGCCAGGTATCCGCCTGCCCTTCTCCCGCTTCCAGCGCCGCATGCGAGAGGAACGCCTGCAGCGGCATCAAATCTTCATCTTCTTCGTTGTAGCTGAACTGGCGCGTTGCCGTCACCAGCTCCTCTAAGTTTTCAATGCGCGTCTGGCCTTTCTCGCCTTTCTCCTGCTCGTACATCATGCGCAGGCCGGAGTCTTTAATCACCCGGTCGGTCTGCACGTGCAGCGGCATATCGGCGGTTTCCTGCGCCAGGGCGTCAATGAGTTCCATAAAACGCTGCAGGGCGCTGGCGGCGCGTCCGGCAAGCACTTTATCTTTTAACAGCTCGCGACAGGCCTGCCACAGCGTCAGCTGACGGTCGCGCGAGGTCTGGCGCACCACGTCCAGCGTGCGATCGCCGATACCGCGCGTCGGGGTATTCACCACGCGCTCAAAGGCCGCGTCGTCATTACGATTGGCGATCAGGCGCAGATAGGAGAGCGCATCTTTGATCTCCTGGCGTTCGAAGAAGCGCATGCCGCCATAAATACGATACGGCATGCTGGCCTGCAGCAGCGCCTCTTCCAGCACGCGCGACTGGGCGTTGCTGCGATACAGAATCGCGCACTGCTCCAGCGCCCCGCCGTTTTCCTGCCAGGTTTTGATGCGGTTGACGACAAAGCGCGCCTCATCAAGATCGTTAAACGCGCAGTAGAGCGAAATCGGCTCGCCGTCGGCACCGTCGGTCCACAGCTTTTTCCCCAGGCGCCCGCTGTTGTTTTCAATCAGGGCGTTGGCCGCGCTGAGGATATTGCTGGTCGAGCGATAGTTTTGCTCGAGGCGGATAGTTTCCGCGCCGGGGAAATCGTTGAGGAAGCGCTGGATGTTCTCCACCTGCGCGCCGCGCCAGCCGTAAATGGACTGATCGTCATCGCCGACGATCATCACCTTGCCGGTATCACCCGCCAGCAGGCGGATCCACGCGTACTGAATGTTGTTGGTATCCTGAAATTCGTCCACCAGGATATTGGTAAAGCGCTCGCGGTAGTGCTGAAGAATGTGCGGCTTGTTGAGCCACAGTTCGTGGGCGCGCAGCAGCAGTTCGGCGAAATCCACCAGCCCCGCCCGATCGCAGGCCTCCTGGTAGGCCTGATAAACCTTCTGCCAGGTCTGCTCAACCGGGTTACCGTAGCTCTGTATATGGTGCGGGCGCAGCCCTTCATCTTTCTGGCCGTTGATGTACCACATCGCCTGACGCGGCGGCCACTGCTTCTCATCGAGATTCATCGCCTTAATCAGACGCTTGAGCAGGCGCAGCTGGTCTTCGCTGTCGAGGATCTGGAAGTCCTGCGGCAGGTTGGCGTCAAGGTGATGAGCGCGCAGCAGCCGGTGCGCCAATCCGTGGAAAGTGCCGACCCACATACCGCCCTGGGTGGTACCCATCAGTTGGCCAATACGATGGCGCATTTCCGCCGCCGCTTTATTGGTAAAGGTCACCGCCATAATGGAGTAAGGGGAACAGTGCTCAACGCTCAGCAGCCAGGCGATGCGGTGTACCAGCACGCGCGTCTTACCGCTGCCCGCGCCTGCCAGAACCAGCATATTCGTACGTGATGCCGCAACGGCTTCACGCTGTTTGTCATTAAGGCTGTCGAGCAGATAAGAAACGTCCATTGGCACCGCCGGAAATGAGACGCCCGGCAACGTTCAGTCCACCGGGCTACTGTTAATTTATACAGAACTACTGACGATTATATCAGCGAGGTCAGAGATGCCAACCGTGAAATTTCGATGTGCGGTAACAGGCGGCTGTCGGCGGTGCGCATCAGGTCTGCGCCCTGCGGTTTGATCCAACAGGCCTGCATGCCGCAACGAATGGAGCCCGCCACGTCGGTCGTCAGATCGTCCCCGACGTGCAGAATCTGCCCCAGCGGCAGCGCCAGCCGCTCGGCTGCGAGATGATACATATCGGCAAAAGGCTTAGAGCGCCCGTCCGGACCGGCGCGCAGCACGAAGCGGAAGTAGTCGCTCAGGCCAAAAAGCTCCGGCTGGGCATTACCGTTGGTAATGGCCACCAGCGGCCACTTTTCCGCCAGCTGCGCCAGCGTATCGTGCGTCTCCTGCGGGACATCGATCAGGCTGCGCCAGTGGGCGAAGTTCGCCATCGCTTCCTCGGCCCCCGTTTTCGCCATCGCCGCAGAAAGCCCGGCGTTGATCATCCCCAGCTCCAGCGCGCGGCGGCGCCACTCGGTGACATCGTGGTAAATTTCCGGCTCTGACGCCAGCAGCGTCTGGCGCAGCCGGTTGAGTTCGCTGGCGTCAAATTGACTCAGCGACGGGTGGTAGCTGCGCACAAAGCTCAGCGACTCATGCAGCGTTCGGTCAATCACCGGACGGTTGTCATAAAGGGTATCGTCCAGGTCAAATGTCAGTGCTGAAATCTGGCCCAGAGGTCGGTAAAAACGCATTATTTCCCCCGTTTGGCGCGCGGATGCGCCGCATCGTACACCGAGGCAAGGTGTTGAAAATCAAGATGGGTATAAATTTGAGTGGTGGACAGATTCGCATGACCCAGCAGCTCCTGCACCCCGCGCAGATCGCCGCTCGACTCCAGCATATGGGTCGCGAAAGAGTGGCGCAGCTTATGCGGATGCACGTGGCTGTTGAGGCCCTGCTTAATGCCCCATTCGGCAAAGCGCTTTTGCACGTTACGCGCGGAAATTCGCTTACCCAGCTTTGATAAGAACAGGGCGTCTTCATCAGCGCCGAACAGGCCGCGCAGGTCGAGCCAGTGCTCAATCCACACCACCGCGTTGCGGCCAATCGGCAGGCGGCGCTCTTTGCTGCCTTTGCCCATCACCCACACCTCGCCGGATTCCAGATCGAGGTGCTTAATGTCGAGATTAACCAGCTCCGAGAGACGCAGTCCCGCACCGTACATCACTTCCAGCATCGCCCTGTCGCGTACCGCCAGCGGATCGTTAAGATCGATATCCAGCAGTCGGTTAACGTCGTCGACGTCGATATTTTTCGGTAAATGGCGCGGTGTTTTCGGCGCCGAAATCCCCTTCGCCGGATTCGCGGCCAGTTCGCCCTGGCTCACCAGCCAGTCAAAGAAGCTGCGTAAGGCGGAGAGACGTAAAGCCAGGCTGGCTGGCCCCAGCCCCTGGCGACGGCTGCGCACCGCCAGGCTACGGACCTGGGCAGCATCGCACTGCTGCCAGCTTTTCAGCCCGGCGCTATCCGCCAGCGCGATAAGCGTCTCAAGCTGGCGGCGGTAGTTCAGCAGCGTTATCGGGCTCAGCTGACGCTCCACGCCGAGATAGCGTAAAAAGCGTTCTACGGGCGTAAACAGCGGCGAGTCGGTCATGCGCGCTCGATCCAGCGCTCCAGCAACCCCGGGAGCATCGACGCAATTTCCTGCAAAAGCTGCGTTCCCTGACCTTGCTGATAGTGCTGAGGGTCGCGACTGCTGAACAGCATCACGCCGGGCGCTTCATCCCCTCCCAGCAGCGACATCGCCACCGAACCCACAGCTTTTGCTTCCGGCAGCACCACCAGCAGTTCCGGGCCGTTTAATGGGCCAAGATAATGGCGCTGTTGCCCAAGACGCTGAATGCGAATAGGCTCAAACGCCTGACGGCTTATCGCCAGATGAGTGAATTTGGAGGGCGCGCCGAGCCGCCAGCTGTCGGGAAACAGGCGCACCGTGGCGCCCGCCAGGCCCAGCTCGCGCGCCCAGCGATGAAAGCGGTTCAGCATTTCATCAAGGCTATCGGCCGCCGCCAGCCGCGTCTGGAGATCAAACAGGCGCTGAAACAGGCTTTCGTTAGCCGTCGCCTGGGCCATCAGCAGCGTCATATTCTCTTCCAGCACGTTGATATGGTTCCGCGCCCGCGCCATGTGCCATTCCACCAGCGAGACCGAACCACGTACCGGATGCGGCACCGACATATGCTCCACCAGCGCCGCATTACGAATAAAGAATTCAGGATGTTGCAACAGATAGTCCACCACTGCGCGATCGTTCAGCTCGCTGGCGAGTTCCTGCTGTTCTTCCCCGACTTGTTTCATAAATGAATAAATCCGTCATAGACATGTGCCGCCGGGCCAGTCATATACAGCGGTTGGCCCGGACCTTTCCAGGCGATATCAAGACGCCCGCCGGGTAATTCCACGCGGACCTCCTCGCCCAGTAACCCCTGCTGGATACCGACTGCCGCCGCCGCGCAGGCGCCGCTGCCGCAGGCCTGCGTTTCACCCGCGCCGCGTTCATACACGCGCAGGCGAATATGGGAGCGGCTGACCACCTGCATAAAGCCGATGTTCGCCCGCTCCGGGAAGCGCTCGTGGTTTTCCATCACCGGGCCGAGCGTTTCCACCGTCGCGGTTTCCACATCATCGACCTGGATAACGCAGTGCGGGTTGCCCATCGACACCACGCCGCACAATACTGTCTGTTCAGCGGCGCGCATGATATAGGTCTTTTCCGCTTTGTTGGCGCGGAACGGCACCTGCGACGGTTCGAAGTTTGGCTCACCCATATTCACGCGCACCAGATCGTCTTCCGTTACGCTTAATACCATACGGCCGTTCGAGGTACTGACGCGGATGTCACGTTTATTGGTCAGGCCTTTCAGCCGCACAAAGCGGGCGAAACAGCGCGCGCCGTTGCCGCATTGCGCCACCTCGCTACCGTCGGCATTGAAGATGCGATAGTGGAAGTCGAGCTCCGGATCGTAGGGCGGCTCAACCACCAGCAGCTGATCGAAGCCCACGCCAAGATGCCGATCCGCCAGACGACGAATCAGTTCCGGTGAGAAAAAAACATTCTGAGTTACCGCGTCAACAACCATAAAGTCATTGCCAAGGCCATGCATTTTAGAGAACTGCATCATCTACTCCAGCAGCGCGGAACTGTCAGTAATTCACCTGGGTCGGACCACCGCTATCACCGCGATCGTTACGATCCGGCGTAGAGCTCTGGATACCGCTATCAACCGGTTTAGTCGGCGGAGGCGCCGTTTTATCCGCTGGCGGGAAATAGAGCGGCCCTTTCAGACCACAGCCGGTGAGGCTGAGGACCGCAAATAAAACGGCAAGCGCTGGGAAAACGTTTTTCATGGATAGTAGCCCGTAATTCATTCTTTCTGTTTTCTATCATCGCAGGAGAAGACGTAAAAGCAAGCGTTTAGGGCAGCTTTATGACATCTGAAAAGCGGCTTTCCACCAGGGTTACAGCGCAAACGCGTTGGTGGATATACGCTGAGTATTCATTTTAGCAGGGTCACTGCCAGCATTTTTTTAGCACCTGTATCGACTGCACAATATCCGCTTCCATCACGCCGGCAAATCCCAGCACCACGCCGTAATGATGGCGGCTTTCAGGCGTACCGGGGATCCACAATGCGCTCAGCGGCGTAATTTCCACGCCTGCCGCCTGGGCCTGGCTAACGAGACGGGTTTCTGTTTCAGCATCATCCAGCGTAATCGCCGCATGTAGCCCCGAGGCCACTTCCGGCATCACGCCAATATGGCTCAGATGCTGATTCCATTCGGCCAGCAGCAGATCGCGACGGCTTTTACTAATTCTGCGCATTCGCCGGATATGGGGCTGGAAATGACCCTCCGAAATAAAGCTCGCCATCACCTGCTGGTCGTTCATTGGCGGCTGGCGGGTGGATAGCGTACGCAGCAGGTTCAGCGGTTCCACCAGCTGTTGCGGAACCACCATGTAGCCCAGGCGTAGCGCGGGATACATCACTTTGGAAAACGAACCGATATAAATCACCCGATGGCGGTTATCCAGCGCGGCGAGCGGCATCAGCGGCGTGCCGTTATAGCGATACTCGCCGTCGTAATCATCCTCCATAATCCACGCCTGATGCTTTCTGGCCCACTCCAGCAGCGTCATCCGCCGCGATAGCGAGAGCGTCGCGCCCGTCGGGTACTGGCATGACGGGCTCACGTAGACCATCCGGGCGTCGGGATAATCCGTCAACTGCGCCGTCTGAAGCCCCTCATCATCAACGTTAATCGCTTTAATATTCAAACCAAGGCAGGAGAATACGCCCGCCGCCGCCCAGTGGCAGGGGTTTTCCATAATGACGTCCTGCCCGACGCGCAGCAGCAGCGCGGAACAGAGCATTATCGCCTGTTGTGCGCCAAGGGTAATAATCACCTGAGCCGGATCGCACTTCAGGCCGCGCGAGGTATGCAGATAGCTGGCGATAAGCTCGCGCAGCTGTAAATCGCCCGCCGGAACGCCGTAACCCATTTGCGCAATGGGTCGCCGCCGCCAGAAGCGGTTTTGCAGGCGCGACCAGGTATCAAACGGGAAATGGTCAATCGCGGGCATGCCGATGCGAAAAGCCTTCGGCGGGCCATCGTGCACAAAATGGCGATTAAACCGCGCCGTCAGCGGCAGGCGCGAGTCGACGCGTAAGGCAGGAATTTCAGGGACGTCGGGGCCTTCGTCAACCTCCTGCCCGCGATAACGTATATAGGTGCCGTCGCCCTGTCGGGTTTCAATTAAATCATCGGCATATAAACGCTCGTAGACCGAGACCACCGTATTGCGAGAAACCCCCAGCAGCCGCGCCAGCTCACGCGTCGCGGGTAGTTTAGCCCCGTGAAGACCGGGCGTATTCACCATCTTCTCTCTCAGGGCGCGATAAAGCTGCTCGCTACGCTTTCTGCCAGCATCCAGCTTTATACCCGTTAAATCAAAAGGCAGAGCAACCGACAAATTGGCACCTTAATATCGTGGGTTTTTGGTCCTGTTATACATCCAATATGACAATTAGCATAGGCGCATTAATACTCATGATGAAAGCGACGCCTTTCATCGCTCTCTGAACCCTGAATGATTGAGCCTACTATGTCAGCATCAGAAATCACGATTTTTGCCGCTAAAAAAATCATTACGATGTGCCCGAACCGCCCGGAGACCACCCATGTCGCGGTGCGCGGCGACCGTATTTTAGGCACCGGCACGCTTGAAGAACTCACCGGCTTTGGCGAATACCAGCTGGACGAGACCTTTGCCGATAAAGTGTTAATGCCCGGCCTGATTGAAGCCCACTCGCACGTCACCGGCGGCGGTATGTGGCAATTCCCCTATGTGGGTTACTACGATCGCCCGGACCATACCGGTAAAGTCTGGAAAGGCTGCCGCTCTTTTGACGACGTCGTCAGCGCGCTGCAGGCGGTGGAACGTGAGATGACCGATCCGCACGCGCCGCTGATCGCATGGGGCGTTGATCCCATTTATTTCGGCAGCGAAAAGCTGGGCCGCGAACATCTGGACCGCGTCTCAACCACCCGTCCGGTCGCGGTTATCCATATGAGCATCCACCTGATGGGCGCCAATACCGCCGCGCTGCACGACTGCGGAATATTTGACGACTGCCAGATCGAAGGCGTGGTGAAAAATCAGGACGGTACGCTGCACGGCGAGCTGGTGGAGTTCGCCGCCATGGGGCCAATCCTGAATAAATATGGTTTCTGGGACGAACTCACCACCGAAATCGCCATCGCCAATTTCGGCCAGGAAGCGTTTCGCGCAGGCTGCACCAGCGCAGCCGATATGGGTCTGACCGATTTCAGCAATCCCGAGCTGATGACCAACTACATCCGCATGACCCGTGAAGAGGACTTCCCGATTCGTCTGCTGGTGGCCTACGGTCCTCCTTTCGTCAAAAAACCCTTCCAGGAAGCGCTGGATTTCGCCCCGGACGTCATGCGTCACGGGCACGAAAAAATGCACTTCGGCCCGATGAAAATCTTCCTCGACGGCTCTATCCAGGGTGGGTCAGGACGGATGCTGGAGCCCTTCTATTATCTGGATGGCCACAACGGCGCGTGGAACGCCACGCCGGAAGAGGTGGAGCAGCAGGTCTACGACATCATGTCCCGCGGCTACCAGGTTCACTGCCACTGTAACGGCGACGAGGCCTCGGAAGCGTTCATTAAAGCCGTCGAGAAAACCCTGAATCGTATTCCGGCAGTGAACCACCGCGCGGTGATGCAGCACGCGCAGATGCTGCGTGAAGATCAGTTCAAACGCATCAAAGAGATGGGTATGGGCGTGAACTTTTTCAGCAACCACGTCTATTACTGGGGCGATCAGCACTACAGCCAAACCATGGGCCCGGAGCGCGCAATGCGTATGGACGCCTGCGGCAGCGCGGTGCGCCACGGTATTCCTTTCGCCTTCCACAGCGATTGCGGCATCACCCCCATCAACCCACTGTTCACCGGCTGGTGCGCGGTGAACCGCCTGACGGCATCCGGGCGCGTACTGGGCGAAGCGGAAAAAATCTCCGTCGATCAAGCGCTGCACGCGATGACCCTCGGCGCGGCATGGACCATGAAAATGGACCATCTGATCGGCAGCATCGAATGCGGTAAATATGCCGACTTCACCGTGCTGGAAGAGGATCCGCAGGCCATCGAGCCGGTTCAGCTTAAAGATGTGAAGGTCTGGGGCACCGTGCTGGGCGGTAAGAAACAGCAAATCCAGTAATCCTGTTGCGAACATTATCCACCCGGCGGCGACGTCGGGCGGATAGCTATTGCACAAAATCATTCACATTGCATCAAGGCGGCACCTGAGAGAATCCTCGGTCACTTATTACAGTAAGCGACCGGGGTGAACGCAGGCAGCCAGCACAGAGGCAGCTTGAAGGATGATGTGTAGATTGCCTGAAATTAACCACAGAACACGATCATGACGACAAATTCAGTAATTAACTCTCCCGGCATGTCGCGCAACGCGGCCGCCGATACGGCGATGAAATGGTTGCCGCTGCTGGTGCTGTGCCTCGCTCAGCTTTCGACATCCGGCGATAATGCCACGCTGAGCATCGCTACCGGCGCGCTGGTCAAAGACCTGCACGCGTCAATGGATCTCATCAGCATCGCCAACGCGATGTATTCGCTGGCCGCGGGCTCTCTGATGGTCGCCGCCGGGATGGCCGGACTTATCGTCGGCTGGAAGAAAACCTTCCGCATCGGCTGCGCGCTGCTGTTTCTTGCCGAGCTGACCGCTTATTTCTCACCGAACATGCTGGTCTTCACCTACGGCGCCCGTCTGCTTTCCGGTATTGGCGGAAGCTTTATGATCCCTTCGGTGCTGGGGCTTATCGCCAGTAACTATAAAGGCCGCCAGCAGGCGATCGCCTTTGGCGCTATCGGCGCAGCTAGCGGCGTCTCCTTCGCCGCCGGCCCGCTGATTTGCGGCCTGCTGGTTGACCACCTCGGCTGGCGCGCCGCGTTTGCCGCTATCGCCGGCCTGTGCATCGTGATCTTCAGCGGCTCTTTCCTCGTCCCTACGCCGGCAAAACCTGAACGCAAAGTGGTGTTCGATCTGCCGGGCGTCGTCCTGACGGTTATCGGCCTGTTCAGCGTGATCCTCGGCTTCCTGAAAGTCTCGAGCTGGGGTCTGTTTACGCCGTTTAACGCGCCGTTCACCGTCATGGGTCTTAGCCCGGCGCCGTTCCTCGTCCTGTTTGGCCTGATCGTGCTGGCGATTATGCTGAAGTGGGAGCGCCATCGCGAAGCCACCACCGGCAGCGCGCTGATCCCGCTGTCGTTCCTCGCAACGCCGCAGGTGCGTAACGGTCTCTATCTGACGGCGTTTATCTTCCTTGCCTACGGTTCCGGTATTTTTGTGACCGTGAGCTTTGTACAGGTGGTTGCCGGGCTGAACGGTATTGAAACCGGCTTGCTCATTCTGCCGTTTGCGCTGGGCGTCGTGGTCTTTTCGCTGGGGCTGCCGATCGTCTGGAAAAACGCGAATCCGAAACGGATGTGCCAGAGCGCGCTGCTCATCGGCACGCTGGGCTCCGTGTTGTGCATCTTCGGCTTCGGCCCGTCCGATTTCAGCATGATCGTGCCGATAGGGATGTGTCTGATTGGCATCAGTATGGGCATCGTTTCCGCCTATTCCAGCTATATTGTTACCAGCGCTCTGCCGGCGCGCGATGCGCAGCAGTCCGGCGGCGTGCAGGCGACTTCGCGTAACGTCGGCCAGGCAATCGGCGTGGCAGTTTGCGGTATGGTGATGCTGACGGCGGTCACCATGACGGTACAGGATATGGCCAGCCACGACTCTTCGCTAAGCCAGGATACACAGCAGAAGGTGGCAAATCTTTCCGTTATTCCTTATCTCAGCGATACGGGTTTCTCAACGCTGATGCTGGACCAGGGCGTGAATCAGAAGGATGTAACGGAACTCAACCAGGTCTATAAAACCGCCCGCCTGAAAGCCACGCGAGCGGGGATGGTCGCCACCGCGGTCATGACGCTGCTGTTTTTATTCGGGACGCGCAATCTTCCCGTCCGCGCCAGGGGTTCTGATGACGCAGCAGGAGAAGAGCCGCGTGCGAAGAAGTCGAAAATCTGAGTTAAGATCGAAAGATAACTAACAATAACGCGCCCCTCCCGCGAGGAAGGGCGCGTTTTGTCGTTTCTATCAAAAAGGAACACGCTGTGACCACCAACCCTACACCGACAAACTGGTTACCTTTGGTTGTCTTATGCTGCGCACAGTTTCTGGCTTCCGCCGATAACGTGACGTTAAGTATCGCCACGCAGGCGCTAATGAACGATCTGCACGCCACGCTTGGGCAGGTCAGTACAGCGAATACCATGTATCCGTTGGTTGCGGGCACGTTTATGGTGGCAGGCGGAATGCTGGGGTGTATCTGGGGTTGGCGGATGCTGTTTCGCATCGGCTGCCTGATTTTTATCCTCGCCGAAGCCTGCGCTTTTTTTCGCCATCGATCGCGCTCTTTACCTGGGGCGCGCGTCTGACCGCCGGGATAGGCGGTAGCCTGATGATCCCCGCCGTTTTTGGCCTGATCTCTGCCCTGTATCAGCAGCGACGACGGGTTGCCGCCTTTGGCGCGCTGGGTGCCTCCAGCGGCATTTCATTCGCCTGTGGTCCAATTGTATGCGGATATTTGCTGGACCACGTCGGCTGGCGCATCGCGTTTGCCTCGCTTGGCCTGCTGGCGCTGCTTATCCTGCTCTGCTCCGTCATCATCCCGGCATCAGAAAACAAACGCGCCGCTATCGCCTTCGATACCCTGGGCTTTCTGTTAGGCACCCTGGGGCTGTTCCTGACGATTTTCGGTATTCTGCGCATCCCGGTCTGGGGGCTGGTTATGCCCTTCGACCCGGCAGTGAGCGTTCTCGGCCTGAGCCCCGCCCCTTTCGTTATTCTCTGCGGCCTGATGGTGCTGATGATGATGCTGCGCTGGGAACGTCATTTTGAAGCCACCACCGGCCACGCTCTGCTCCCCGCGGTTTTCCTGAAAACCCGCCTGGTGCGCCACGGGCTCTATCTCACCGGTTGGATATTTTTTGCCTACAGTTCGGCTATTTTTACCGTGGTGAGTTTTGCGCAGATTGTTAAAAGCGTATCGGCGATGGAAACAGGGCTGCTGATACTCCCTTTTGCGATATGTCTCGCCGCCTGTTCGCTGGGCCTGCCGCTGTTTATTCAGCAGCGAAACCCTCGCCGCCAGTGCCAGATGGGGCTGACGGCGGGAATCGCCGGCGCTCTGGTCGCCGCCGCGGCGCTGCACGTAACGGGGTTTACCCCTGTACTGATGGCGTCAGGGCTTTGTTTAATCGGCGCGGGGATGGGCACCATCGCGGCCAATGCCCCGATACTGGTTACCACTGGCGCAGGGAATCGGCACGCCGAACAGTCCGGCGGCGTTCAGGCCGCCTCGCGCGATATCGGGCAGGCATTAGGAATGGCGTTAATCAGTACCGTCATGCTCACGGTGTTGACCTTCCTGATGAAATATCAGGTACAGCACGACCCGGCAATGGGCCTGGCCGCCCGACAGGCCATCGGCCATCTCACGTTTATCCCCTGGACGAGCGATCGGACTTTCCATCAGCTTATCCAGACACAAAACCTGGCGCCCGGCGATCTCTCTGGCCTTCTTCAGCATTATCAACAGAGCCGGATGCTGAGCGCGCGTTACGGGCTGCTGGCGATGGCGATCGTGACGTCTCTACTGCTGATCCGCCTTCGCCATCTGCCGAAGTCATCGTAGATTGCGCTATACTGCCGCCACGATCAAAAAAGCGGGAAAGAACCATGAACGACAGTGAATTCCATCGCCTGGCCGATACCCTGTGGATGACCATCGAAGAGCGTCTCGACGACTGGGATGGCGACAGCGATATCGACTGCGAAATCAACGGCGGCGTGCTGACTATCAGCTTTGAAAACGGCAGCAAAATTATTATCAACCGCCAGGAGCCGCTGCACCAGGTGTGGCTGGCGACAAAACAAGGCGGCTACCATTTCGACCTGAAAGGCGACGAGTGGGTATGCGACCGCAGCGGCGAAACCTTCTGGGATCTGCTGGAACAGGCGGCGACCGCGCAGGCCGGTGAAGCGGTGAGTTTTCGCT
>OJVY01000526.1_pt1 | contig 11951 bp, 7 predicted proteins | sample 1600301 | NCBI WGS metagenome assembly OJVY01 (sample SAMN04436925, study PRJEB24849) | human gut metagenome | biome: human gut; feature: NICU; material: stool | host: Homo sapiens | place: USA: Saint Louis, MO | collected 2012-05-22
CAGGTGAAAAGTGAAATCAGCAACCAGCAGGGGCTGCTGACGATTCATCAGATGCAGGGGAGCCTGGACGGTGGACGACTCTCGCTCCCCGGCTCGCTCGACGCGCGGGGCGCAACGCCGCATGCCTCTTTCCAGCCGCAACTCGACAACGTCGAGATCGGCTCGATTCTGAAAGCGTTTAATTATTCGATAAACCTCACCGGCAAGCTCTCGCTGACCGGCGAGTTCTCCGGCGGCAAGATTGATGCCGACGAGTTCCGCCGCAGCTGGCAGGGGCAGGCGGTAACGCAGCTCACTGATACGCGCACTGAAGGGCTCAACTTCCAGCAGCTGGTACAGCAGGCCGTCGAGCGCAGCACTAACGTTCAGGCGCAGGAAAATTACGACAATGCGACCCGACTGGATTCTGTCAGCACCGAGTTTGCGCTGAATAATGGGCTGGTCACCTTGACGCATATGCAGGGCCAATCTGACATGATGGCGCTGACCGGTCAGGGTGAGCTCAACCTGCTGAAAGAAGATTGTGATATGCTCTTCAACGTCCGGGTACTGGGCGGCTGGAAGGGCGAAAGTAAGCTCATCGACAGGCTCAAGCAGACGGCGATCCCTTTGCGAATTTATGGTAACTGGCAGACGCTGAGCTACAGCCTGCAGGTTGACCAGATACTCCGCAAGCAGCTGCAGGATGAAGCCAGGAAACGGCTTAGCGAATGGGCTGAACGCAATAAAAACACCCAGGACGGCAAGGATGTGAAGAAGCTGCTCGACAAACTATAAGTTAGCCAGGAAAAGCAGAAGAAGCGCATCGTGCTAAGATTGCCGGCAATGCGCATTCCTCTGGAATTGCCGGCGGCGCTTCGCCTGCGCGGGCCTACGGCTAACGAGGGATGTGTTGAGAATTTAGGTTTTGTCGGCCGGGTAAGGCGATAGCCACTACCCGGCAGAAAGATTAGCAGACCCTTAAAAATCGATTAACCCGCCTGCGTCCGGCTTTTGATGCTTCATCGAAGAGAGCATCACACTTCATAGTCCAGTTCATCTTCATACTGCGCCGGCGGCACTATCAGTACTTTTTGTACCCGATGGCTGTCCACCTGCAGCGTGCGCAGCACGTAGCCGTCAAGTTTCACTTCTTCACCTTCCTGCGGCACATGCTGCAGGTACTCCATCAGCAGACCGGCAACCGTATGGTATTCACGTTTCTCATCCAGCGGCAGAGGAACGGACTGGACCAGGTCTTCCAGCGGCATATGCCCGTTGACCGTCCAGCTCCCGTCGCCGTTTTTGTGAATATCGTGACGGGCATCGATCTCTTCTGCTTCATTAGGCAGATTTCCGGCGATGGTCTCCATGACGTCGCTGAGCGTCACAATCCCCTCTACGGAGCCAAATTCATCGACCACAAAGGCGAAGTGGGTTCTGGCTCTGCGGAACTGCTCCAGCGCAGGAAGCAGCGGCAGCGTTTCCGGGAACACCAGCGGCTGACGAATCAGAACCTGCAGATTGAGCGGTTCATGACGTAATGATTGCTGCAGAAGATCGATCACGTGCACGACGCCAAGCATATCCTCGTCATCATCGCCGCCGGTAACCACGAGGCGGGTATGCTGATTTTTGTCGAGTAAGGCGCGAATCTCCTCTTCCGGCGCGCTGAGATCAATATGTTCAATGTCATGACGCGAGGTCATGATGCTGCTGACGGTACGCTGATTGAGATTCAGTACCCGCTCAATCATCCGCCGCTCTTGCGGATTGAAGAGTGGGTTATCGTCGCGATCGGCAACCAGCGAGGCGGTCTCGCTATCCAGTTCGCTACTGTCTTTGCGCCCGCTCAACAGATTCATCACCGCTTCGGTGGTTCGCTGGCGTAGGGTCAGGTTGGCCGAGAGAAAGCGATGGCGGTTAAAAATCGCCAGCTGGTTGAAGGATTCAATCATGACCGAGAAGCCGATAGCCGCGTACAGGTAGCCTTTAGGAATAGGGAAACCAAAGCCTTCGGCAATCAGGCTAAAGCCGATCATCAGCAGGAAGCTCAGACAGAGAATAACGATGGTCGGATGGCTGTTAACAAAGCGGGTGAGGGCTTTACTGGCCATCAGCATCAGGCTAATGGCAATAATCACCGCAGCCATCATGACCGCCAGGTGGTCAACCATGCCGACCGCGGTTATCACCGAGTCGAGAGAGAAGATGGCATCAAGCACCACGATTTGCGCTACCACCCCCCAGAACCTGGCGCCTTTGCGCTGGGTCGGGTTATCGCTATCTTTCCCTTCCAGCCGTTCGTTAAGTTCAACGGTGGCTTTGAAGAGGAGGAATAATCCGCCAAACAGCATAATCAGATCGCGGGCGCTAAAGCTCAGATCGTGCCAGGTCATGAGCGGTTTGGTTAGCGTGACCAGCCAGGAGATCGAAGCCAGCAGCAGCAGGCGCATCACCATTGCGAGTAGCAGACCGGTGACGCGGGCCCGGTCTCGCTGTGCGGGAGGAAGTTTTTCCGCGAGAATGGCAATAAAAACCAGATTATCAATACCGAGTACCAGCTCAATAACGACAAGAGTAATGAGCCCGGCCCAGATAGAGGGGTCGGCAATCCATTCCATATTCAGTTAAAACCTTTACAACCTAAGAGTGCCATGAATCGATCATGGATAAGCTATAGATAAAATGCAATATTTTCTGCTGTTAATTAGCTCAGCCCCGAACCCGCTTCCCAATAAACCAGCAAATAAAAGAGTCAGTTGTGCAGCATATAACCTTTCCACAATGCGCTTATGGGATGGTACTTATTAATTAACGCGCGAAATTTCAGCGATACGGGCGGAGACGGTACGCTCGATTGTTAAGCCAGATGTCACCCTAGCGGTGAAGGACCATGCTGCTCTGCAGCAGAAGGCGGATACGTTACTTAGATAACGCGAGAGTCAATCAATAGATTTGATGTATATATCAACGATTTTCTTGAATTTGGATTTTTATACTACTTAATGTCGTGGCTTGCCGTAGATCAATTTTTGCAGGACGATGTAATGAGCGTTATATGTGATGGCGAGCGGTAAAAACAGCAGCGAAGAGGGTTTAAGTCAGCGGACTGCCCGTCGTTTTTTTCAGCAATATCATTGCTGACCGTGAAGTCAAGCGTGACGGGTAATTGGCTGCAATTCAGGCGCTTTTGTACGTTAAATAATTTTATTATCAATATAATTGATTATTTGGGCTGGATTTTTATTTTTTTGCAGTCACTTGTTCTGTGTCAATTCATGATGAAAGATTACAAGGTATTAAAAGAGAAATGATGGAGAAGCGATGAGCGTCATTACGCTACCTTATGAATAAAATAAGGTGCTGCTGGTGAGTAACTCATTGTAATTAAATGGAAATTCTTTAGAAAGTATGCGTATAAGAATTTTCTTAAAACTGTCTATTGGTATGTAGACTTTGCGTGTATTCTTAAATTCAGCGTGTAATTTCAGAATTTGACGGACAGAATGGCAGGTATCAAGCGTGTATCATCACTGATAAATGCCAGTGATACATACAAACTGACAGGATCAAAAGGTTTATAACCATACGGGTGGATATGAAAATGGTGAGTTTGAAAGCAGTTATACCGGTAGCAGGATTAGGGATGCATATGTTGCCCGCCACCAAGGCCATTCCGAAAGAGATGTTGCCGATCGTCGACAAGCCAATGGTGCAGTACATTGTTGATGAAATTGTAGCTGCGGGTATCAAGGAAATCGTGCTGGTGACGCATTCATCCAAGAATGCCGTAGAAAACCATTTCGACACCTCCTACGAACTGGAAGCATTGCTTGAACAGCGCGTAAAACGTCAGCTTCTGGCGGAAGTGCAGGCTATCTGTCCTCCTGGCGTAACGATCATGAACGTGCGTCAGGGCCAGCAGCTGGGTTTAGGTCACTCCATTCTTTGCGCGCGCCCGCTGATTGGCGATAACCCGTTTGTGGTGGTGCTCCCGGATATCATTCTGGACGACGCCAGCGCCGACCCTCTGCGCTATAACCTTGCCGCGATGGTGGCGCGTTTCAATGAAACGGGTCGTAGCCAGGTGCTGGCCAAACGGATGGAAGGCGATCTCTCCGAGTATTCCGTTATCCAGACTAAGGACGCTCTGGAATCGGCGGGGCAGGTTGCCCGAATCGTTGAGTTCATCGAAAAACCTGATGAACCGCAAACCCTGGATTCCGACCTGATGGCGGTAGGGCGCTATGTGCTTTCTGCCGATGTCTGGGCTGAACTGGAGCGTACCGAGCCGGGCGCCTGGGGACGTATTCAGTTAACCGATGCGATCGCCGAGCTGGCGAAAAAACAGTCAGTCGATGCGATGTTAATGACTGGCGACAGCTATGACTGCGGTAAAAAAATGGGCTATATGCAGGCTTTTGTCAGCTACGGGCTGCGTAACCATAAAGAAGGGGCAAAATTCCGCGAGAGTATTAAGAAGCTGCTGGCGTAGTTTTCGCGTCAGTGCTTATTAGCGCGTGAGAGTGAACGGTCCGAATTATCTGATGACGAAAAGAGGATTCGAGGCCGTTCACAACGTCAGATTCACAATATCAGATACTGCGCGTAGAACTGGTTAATAGCCCTATAAATACAATGAGTTAGCTGATTTTATTGTTATAGTGTATCGCTTTTGAACGCAGCAAATGTTCGGAGACTTCTGGTAGTCGAATAAGACGTAGCATGATGAAATGGTCAGACAAGCAAAATTTACTCTTTGCTGATAATTACTTACTAAGATTTTTCTTAAGTAAGCGGCCCTTAGTCAAGGCGTAACATGAAAATAAAACTTGACTGAGATCATGTTTGCGCATTAAACAACGGTAGCGTGTGCATATTAATGTGAACTTAAGAATTGCATATGCCCACACAAATGTCGCGGGAAAGGCGTTGCGAACTGGAGAGATCGTCAAAGGATGAAAGATAAATGAACTGGCAGGTTGTCACTTTTTTTGGCGATAGCACCGTACTGTTACCCAGTGCGGCAGTATTGTTTATCGTGCTTTTTCTGCGAAAAGATTCAAAGCAGCTGGCCTGGCACTGGGCGCTGCTGTTTGGCATAACCGGCGCAATTGTCTGCGCATCAAAACTGGCATTTATGGGTTGGGGTATTGGGATTCGCGAGCTGGACTTCACTGGCTTTAGCGGGCACACCGCATTATCTTCAGCTTTCTGGCCAATCCTCTTATGGCTGCTGTGCGCGCGTGCTACACCAGCTCTTCGTTTTACTGCTGTCATAGTGGGTTATGCTCTGGCCGGACTGGTTGGCTACTCCCGACTGATGATCCACGCACATTCAACTTCTGAAGTCATTGCCGGCTTACTGCTGGGAGCCGCAGGCAGCGCAATTTTTCTGCTGCTACAGTCACGCGTTCGCGCCACTCATACAGCGCGGTTATCCTTTGGCAGTCTGGCGAGCATGGTGATTATCCCGGCGCTTCTGCTGAATACGGGGGCGAAGGCGCCAACCCAATCTTTGCTGAACGAGATTGCGGTGAAGATTGGCCCACTGGAAAAACCTTTTACCCGAGCCGATCTGCATAAGCGATTTTACTGATTCAGACAAACGTGGAAAAGATGAAGGATTCAGAAAGAATCATGTCGTGTTCACATTGTATGCAATATGAAATTTATGATGAAAGTGTCAGTAGCGGCGATATTTCATATCCATGAAATAAATTTGTGATGGGTCATTCTGCGCAATAATTAGCGCAATGATAATCAGCCAGGATGTTTCCTAAATAAGTTTTCTGGCTAAATATCGAATTTATTAATGATAACAACAGCGTGGCATACTTCTTTTTACTATCAATTTTTGTAGTTGACTAACTATAATTAACTTGAAGCTAAGTCAACACACTTTTTGTGGTGAAAAAGGCAATAAAATCATAAAGTTGAGATTATTCAGTTGCTTTGTACTGGTTCCATTTTTACGTGAAGAGCAGAAAACAATAGCGTTATCGGCAATTGGTTCGTGGCGCTGGCAACGTAACTGATAATGTGAGATTACGCTCCCAATTGAGGGTAGAATCTCGTAAACTTATGGCCGCGAAATTGTTTGCTTTGATGGATTAATCGCCGATTTATCGGAATCTACGATCGAATTTACAGGGAAAGAAGTACAGTGCATTGGTAGCTGTTAAGCCAAGGGCGGTAGCGTACCTGCGACCAGGCCTTTTCTCTATATCACATCTCATTTTATGCGACAGAAATTCCTAAAGTGGACTCCATGCAGGTGATTCTCTTCGCAACCTGTATATACTAGCGAGTTGTCATCAAATCAGGACGTATTCGTCTTGAGGCGGGCAGATAAACTGCGGGTATGAGGTGCGATGGAATAGCCTTCAATAACAATTTCGCATACATTGTGTACTGCAGGTAGCCTGCGAGTAGAAAACGAGCTTTAGCACGGCGTTCCGATCGGCATGCTTTCGTTTTCTCGGGCCAATACCTGTAGACCAAACATAGCAAAGGTTGGCGTCAGAGGGCGCTGCATCTATCAGTGTTCCCCTTGTCGCGCCAGCTTGCGAAAACGGGGCTTTAAATGGATCTTGTACAATGATAAAAATTGCGCGAATCGCACTCGCATTAGGGCTGCTTACTTCTGCCAGCTCACTTGCCTATGCCTCCGGGTTAGTGATGAATGACAACGAACTGCGCAACGATCTGGCGTGGCTCTCCGATCGAGGCGTTATTCATCTCAGCCTGTCGACCTGGCCGCTGAGCCAGGAAGAGATTAACCGGGCCCTTAAGAAGGCAAAACCCTCTTACTCTTCCGAACAGGTTGTTCTGGCGCGAATCAACCAGCGCCTCGACTCTTTAAAAGCGGATTTTCGGGTGAGCGGCTATACCTCAACGGATAAGCCCGGAACGCCGCAGGGCTTTGGTCAGAATCAGCCTGCGGATAGCTCTTTATCATTAGCCTTTAATAACAGCGGCGAATGGTGGGATGTGCACCTGCAGGGCAACGTTGAAGGTGACGAACGCATCAGCAACGGTTCACGTTTTAATGCTAACGGCGCCTATGGCGCGGTTAAGTTCTGGAACCAGTGGCTCTCATTTGGTCAGATGCCGCAGTGGTGGGGGCCGGGTTATGAAGGCAGCCTGATCCGCGGTGATGCGATGCGGCCAATGACCGGCGTTTTAATGCAGCGTGCTGAACAGGCCGCACCGGAAACCTGGTGGCTGCGCTGGATTGGCCCGTGGCAGTATCAGATTTCCGCCAGCCAGATGAATCAATATACCGCCGTACCGCATACCAAAATTATCGGCGGTCGTCTGACGTTTTCTCCTTTCCAGTCCCTTGAACTTGGTGCATCGCGCATTATGCAGTGGGGAGGGGAGGGAAGACCGGAATCGTTTAGCAGCTTCTGGGATGGTTTTACGGGTAAAGATAACACCGGTACAGCGAATGAACCGGGTAACCAGCTAGCGGGTTTTGATTTTAAATTTAAGCTAGAGCCTACGCTTGGTTGGCCGATTAGTTTCTATGGGCAGATGATTGGTGAAGATGAATCTGGCTATTTACCTTCAGCGAATATGTTCCTTGGCGGCGTCGAAGGACATCATGGTTGGGGCAAAGATGCCGTCAACTGGTATCTTGAAGCGCATGATACGCGGACGAATATGAGCCGAACCAACTATAGCTACAGGCACCATATCTATAAAGATGGCTATTACCAGCAAGGCTATTCACTCGGTGATGCTATGGGAGGTGATGGTCAACTGTTTGCAGGTAAAGTCGAACTGGTTACGGAGGATAATCAACGTTGGAGCGCGCGTTTAGCATATGCGAAGGTTAACCCCGAGAATCAGACAATTAATAAGGCGTTTCCTCGTTCGGATACGTTGAAAGGTGTGCAATTGGGATGGAGTGGGGATGTGTATAAATCGGTAAGACTGAACACCTCTCTCTGGTATACAGATGCAGACAATAGCGATAGTGATGACGTGGGTGCGAGCGCGGGGATAGAAATCCCATTTAATTTATAGCCTTAACACAGCTTTGGAAATAGGCTGTTGTTTGGGAGTTAGAAACTTTTGGTTTACTGATGATGTGACATTATGAAGAAAAAAATTGTTAGATTTTCGGCATTGGCGTTAACAATAGGATTTTTATCTGGCTGTACTATCATGCCTGGTCAGGGGTTGAATAGCCTTCGTAAGAACGTCGTTGAGCTGCCGGATAGCGATTACGACCTGGATAAACTGGTTGATGTATATCCAATGACTCCTAGGTTAATTGAAAAATATCGCCCAGACGCGATTTTGGCTCGTTCAAATCCAAAATTAGATGATTTAATACGTAATTATGAGTATCGAATTGGTATCGGCGACGTGTTAATGGTCACCGTTTGGGATCATCCTGAATTAACAACACCGGCTGGTCAATATCGTAGCGCAAGTGATACGGGCAACTGGGTGAATTCTGATGGGACTATCTTCTATCCGTATATTGGTAAAGTTCAAGTTGCAGGAAAAACTTTAAGTCAGGTTAGACAAGACATTGCCAGTCGATTGACAACATATATTGAAAGTCCACAAGTCGATGTTAGTATTGCCGCCTTTAGATCGCAAAAGGTATATGTAACTGGCGAAGTTACAAAATCAGGTCAGCAACCTATCACTAATATTCCATTAACAATTATGGACGCGATCAACGCTGCAGGAGGACTTGCTCCTGATGCTGATTGGCGTAACGTTGTTCTTACACATAATGGTAAAGATACAAAAGTCTCTTTATACGAGTTAATGCAAAAAGGTGACCTTACTCAGAATCACTTACTTTATCCCGGAGATATTTTATTTGTTCCTCGAAATGATGAACTGAAAGTCTTTGTTATGGGAGAAGTAGGTAAGCAAACGACATTAAAAATGGATCGGAGTGGCATGACATTGGCTGAGGCATTGGGCAATGCTGAAGGAATGTCACAGTCTATGAGTGATGCAACAGGAGTTTTTGTTGTACGCCAATTAAAAGGTGATAAAAATGGTAAGATCGCAAATATTTACCAATTAAATGCTCAAGATGCATCCGCAATGGTTCTTAGTACAGAATTCCAGTTACAGCCATACGACATTGTCTATGTAACTGCAGCACCTCTTGTGAGATGGAATCGAGTTATATCTCAGCTTGTACCGACTATAACTGGAGTACATGATATGACTGAAACCATTCGCTATATTAAGAGTTGGCCATAATATGTTTGATTCAATTTTAGTTATATGCACAGGTAATATTTGCCGTTCTCCGATAGGCGAACGGCTTTTAAGAAAACTGCTACCCACAAAGGTGGTTGATTCGGCTGGAACTAACGCAATGGTTGGTTATAGCGCAGATCTAAATGCTTGCAAAATTGCTTCATTACATAATCTTTCGCTTGAAGGTCATGTAGGTAAGCAATACTCGGCTGCATTAGGGCGTCAGTACGATCTCATACTTGTAATGGAAAAAGCACATATAGAACAAATCGGACGTATTTCTCCCGAAGCTAGAGGGAAAACAATGCTATATGGTCACTGGTGCAACCAAAGAGATATCCCAGATCCTTATCGAAAAAGCGAAGAAGCATTTGCATCAGTATATAATTTAATAGAATTGGCCGGTGAACGATGGGCTGAGAAACTAGGCGCTAAATAATCAGGAATATTTTAATGTCACCAGTTATTAATAAACAACCATCTCAGGAATCTGATGAAATCGATTTTGGTCGCTTAATCGGTGAGTTGATTGACCATCGCAAATTGATAATATCAGTAACATCTCTATTTACACTTATTGCACTAATATATTCCATTTTTTCTACACCTGTGTATCAAGCTGATGCATTAATTCAGGTGGAGCAAAAACAAGGTAACAGTATTTTAAGTAATTTAAGCCAAATTTTACCAGATAGCCAACCTCAATCTGCTCCAGAAATTGCATTACTGCAATCCAGAATGATCTTGGGTAAAACGGTTGATGATCTGAATTTACAGGCCGTCATCAAACAAGATTACTTTCCTATTTTTGGACGTGGCATAGCAAGGTTGCGAGGAGATAAACCAGGTAGCTTAACTGTTTCCCGTTTTTATATTACAGGTAGCTATGACGACATTCCTAAAATTAAAATAACAGCGCAAGATAATAATAACTATACAGTAGAATATAATGATGAAACATTCAGCGCAAAGATTGGTAGTTTAATCAATAAAAATGATATAACGATTAAAATTGATAAAATAGATGCGGAACCTGGTTCTAGTTTTACTATTTATTACATATCAAAATTAGATGCAATAGCCGAGCTACAGAAAAAGTTCAGTATTGCTGAGCAAGGGAAAGATACAGGTATATTAAACCTATCCCTTACAGGGGATAACCCGAAGCTAATAAAGGAAATTATCAACAGCATTAGTGAAAACTATCTCGCTCAGAACATCGCAAGGCAAGCCGCACAAGATGCGAAAAGTTTGGCATTCTTAAATGAACAATTACCAATTGTAAGAAGCGATCTTGATACTGCTGAAAGTAAGCTTAATCAGTATCGTAGGCAAAATGATTCGGTTGATTTGTCATTAGAAGCTAAATCTGTACTTGATCAGATAGTAAATGTTGATAATCAGTTGAATCAATTGACTTTTAGAGAATCTGAGATATCGCAGCTATATACAAAAGAACATCCAACTTATAAAGCATTGCTTGAAAAACGAAAAACTTTGCAAGATGAAAAGTTAAAACTCAATAAAAAAGTTTCTGCAATGCCTGAGACCCAGCAAGAAATTTTACGCTTGAATCGAGACGTTGAGTCTGGACGGGCTGTATTCATGATGTTACTTAATAGACAACAGGAGCTGAATATAGCAAAATCTAGTGCTATAGGTAATGTCAGGATTATTGATAATGCGGTAACTCAGCCCGAGCCAGTCAAGCCTAAAAAAATATTAGTTATCATAGTCGGCTTAGTTCTTGGCCTTTTGGTTTCAGTTGGTGTTGTTTTGTTACGCGTATTCTTACGAAGGGGTATTGAAACACCTGAGCAACTCGAAGAGTTGGGTATAAACGTATATGCAAGTATTCCTGTTTCAGAGTTACTAACTCAAAAAGCTACCAAGGTGGAGGGGTGGAAAAGGAAGGAACAATCTGAAAGTCAAACGTTCCTTGCTATCGAAAATCCAGCTGATATTGCAATTGAAGCAATTAGAGGATTACGTACAAGCCTTCACTTTGCGATGATGGAGTCCAGAAATAATATTTTAATGATATCTGGTGCTAGTCCTAACGCTGGTAAGACCTTTGTTAGTACCAATTTATCCGCGGTAATAGCGCAAACTGGAAAATCCGTTCTTTATATTGATACCGATATGCGTAAAGGTTATGCACACAAGCTCTTTGCGTTAGATAATAATCATGGTCTTTCGGAAATATTATCAGGAAAAGTTGAAGTCTCTCGAGCTGTCAAAAAAGTAACTAGTGCAGGTTTCGATTTCATTTCGCGAGGACAAGTTCCTCCTAATCCTGCTGAATTGCTTATGCATAGGCGTTTTGGCGAGATATTAGCTTGGGCCGAGCAAAATTATGACATTGTAATTCTCGATACCCCACCCATATTAGCTGTCACTGATCCTGCAATTATTGGTCATTATGCCGGTACTACATTACTTGTTGCAAGATTTGAAAAAAATACAGCGAAAGAAATTGAAATAAGTGCAAAACGTTTTGAAAATAGTGGTGTTATTGTGAAAGGTTGCATTTTGAATGGAGTGGTGAAGAAAGCTAGTAGCTATTATGGATATGGCTACAATAACTATGGCTATTCGTATAATGATAAAGAGTAATATTGATTAAAACACTAACCCCAAGTTATTTTAACTATGCTTGGGGTAGTGAAAAACCAAATATTATATCAATATGATAATATTTATTTGATTAAATTTGAGAGGATTTC
>OJVY01000583.1_pt1 | contig 10623 bp, 10 predicted proteins | sample 1600301 | NCBI WGS metagenome assembly OJVY01 (sample SAMN04436925, study PRJEB24849) | human gut metagenome | biome: human gut; feature: NICU; material: stool | host: Homo sapiens | place: USA: Saint Louis, MO | collected 2012-05-22
AACCAGATCCTGAGCAAACAGGCCGCCGAGAGACATCAGCATCAGGCTGACGGTACAGTTGCCGCCGACAAAGGTTTTAACGCCGTTGTTCAGACCTGCGGTGATAACGTCCTGGTTCACCGGGTCGAGAATGATGATGGCGTCGTCTTTCATGCGCAGCGAAGAGGCGGCGTCAATCCAGTAGCCCTGCCAGCCGCTTTCACGCAGCTTCGGGTAAATATCGTTGGTGTAATCGCCGCCCTGACACGTGACAATAATGTCCAGCGCCTTCAGTGCTTCCAGATCGAATGCATCCTGAAGCGTGCCACCGGTACTGCCACCAAAAGATGGAGCAGGCTGCCCCAGCTGGGAGGTGGAGAAAAAAACAGGGCGAATGGCATCAAAATCGCGCTCTTCAACCATGCGTTGCATGAGGACAGAGCCGACCATTCCGCGCCAGCCGATAAAACCAACATTTTTCATAACGTATTCCTGCGAGGTGTGTGCTGTTTGTTCCAGGCCAGTTTCCTACTGGTTAGTCCTTCACATTACAAAATGCAGCTAAAGTCGCAAGTGAAATTAATCAATGATTGCCAGGCAATCAGTAACGTAACTAATTTTGCATAGCGGCAGCCGTCGCTGGCCCCCCGGAATACCCTAATAATTATCAGGGAATTTATATCGCGAAGGAAATATTTTCCGCCGCTATTTTATTGATCAGGATTATGGATTACGGCAGAAATTCGGTTGTTTTGCTCTTGCTAACCAAACCGGTTAAAGCCAGGCGTGGCGCGGGTTTGTGAGCCGTATGACGTTTATCGTATTTCTGATAGTGGCAGATCGGGAGAGGGGTAAAGCTAAGGGTTTTCGATATAAGTAGAGCGGAAAAATTAACCCGGCATCGCCTCGCTCCGCCGGGTGTTTCACTTTGTCGTTTAGCTCAATAGCGTAAACGCAATCATGCCGACAATCGCCCCGACGGTGCCGAGGATGGTTTCCATCATCGTCCAGGTCTTCAGCGTTTGCGCTTCGGTCGCGCCGGTAAACTTACCGAACAGCCAGAAGCCCGCGTCGTTAACGTGGCTGACGACAATAGAGCCGCCGGCGATGCAGATAGAGAGCGCCGCCATCTGCGCGCCGCTGTAGTGCAGCTGTTCGATAACCGGCATCACCAGCCCAACGGCCGTCAGGCAGGCAACGGTCGCGGAGCCCTGAATAATACGCACCGCCGCCGCCAGCACGAAGCAGGTGATAGCAATCGGCAGGCCCATACCGGTCAACGCTTCGCCGAGGGCAGGACCGACGCCAGAGTCGACCAGCACCTGTTTGAACACGCCGCCCGCACCGATGACCAGCAGGATAATGCCCGCAGGCTGGAGCGCATGACCGCAAATCTCCATCACCCGATCTTTGGCCATCCCCTGACGTACCGCAAGGCCATAGATAGCCACCAGGCACGCCACCAGAATCGCGGTAAACGGATGGCCGATAAACTCAAACCATTCGTAGGCGGTAGAGCCTTCCGGCACAAAGCGCGCGGCGATGGTTTTCAGGCCAACCAGCACCAGCGGCAGCAGAATCAGCGACAGGCTGAAGCCGAATGACGGCATTTTGCCTTCGCCGAGGTGCGGCTCGCTAATATCGTCCGGAATATGCAGCTCAACGTAACGGCTGATAAAGTTACCCCACAGCGGTCCGGCGATAATCATCCCCGGGATCGCGGCGCACAGGCCAATCAGGATCATCCAGCCAAAGTCGGCGTGCATCTGCGAGGCCAGCAGCATCGGCGCGGGCCCCGGCAGCAGGAACGCGGCCGCAGCGGCTACGCCAGCAAACAGCGGGATCACCAGCTTCACCAGGTTGGTGCCGGTGTGGCGCGCCATTGAGAAAGCCACGCTGATCAGCAGCACGATCGCCACTTCGAAAAACAGCGGCAGCGCGCAGATAAGTCCGGCCAGGCCTATCGCATAGTGGGCGCGATTGTGGCCGAAAGATTTCAGCATCTTAACGGCAATCTGGTCGACCGCGCCGGTTTCATGCAGGATCTTACCGAACATAGCCCCCAGCGCGACGACGATAGCCAGAAAGCCCAGCGTGCCGCCCATGCCTTTTTCCATCGTCGCCGCGATCTTGTCCAACGGCATTCCGGAAAAAAGCCCTGCTCCAATAGAAACCACCATCAAAGCCACGAAGGCATGCATACGCGCCTTCATCACTAAAAACAGCAGCAGCAAAACGGAGCCGACTGCTGTTAAAACAAGCGTTAATGTACTCACTATTTACTGCCTTTGTTGATCACCTCAATGGTGCTGGCGACCACGCCTTCCAATGACTGGTCGATATCGACGATTAAAACATCGTTTTCATCCGCGCCCGGTTCCTGCAGCGTTTCAAACTGCGTGACCAGCATCTGAGTTTTAAAGAAGTGGCCTTTACGCGCCTTCAGACGTTGTTCGATAACCTCGAAGTCGCCTTTCAGGTAGATAAATGAGAGGTTCGGGTTACCTTTACGCAGGATGTCGCGGTAGCTCTTTTTCAGCGCGGAGCAGACAATCAGCGACACTTTATTGGTACGCTGCATGGCAAACGCGGCATCGTTCAGCGCCTGCAGCCACGGGGTGCGGTCATCGTCATTTAACGGTTCGCCGGAAGCCATCTTGTTGATGTTGCTGCGCGGATGCAGAAAGTCGCCGTCGAGAAACGCGGCGTGCAGTTGATGCGCCACTTCGCTGGCGACAGCGGATTTGCCGCTGCCGGAAACGCCCATCAGGACATAGATGTGGTGATCATGGTTAGTCGTGCTCAAAGCTTCCTCCCACTGGACACATACGCGCAGCCTGGCAGCGTTTAACGGCGTGGAATACTGGCGTACAGGTTAATTGTTACGGGTAACTGTTATCGGTAACATTGTCATGCCGGAGTTGTGGAGAAGCAATAACCATTCGTGCCAGATGTGAATATGTGTGATCTACTTCAAATTTGTCAGTTTAAATAGATCCGCCCGGTGACAAGGTGAAACCTAAATCTAACATCTTAGGCGTCACCGCTTCACCGCGAATACGCGCCAGCAGTCGTTCAGCACCAATCCGCCCCATCCGCTCGCGCGGCGTCAGCACGCTGGCCAGACGCGGCTCCATCACCTGGCCGATATCGTGGCCGTGGAAACCGGCAATCGCCATATCGTCAGGGATTTTAAGCCCCAGCCGCTGGCACTCAAACGCCGCGCCGACCGCAAGGTCATCGTTGGTACAGAAAATGCCGTCAAGCTGCGGATATTCGCGACGCGCCTGGCGCATCAGCTCAATCCCCGATGAATAAGAGGAAGACTGCTCAACCATCACGCTGTAGGGCGTCATTCCGGCATCAAGCATCGCCTGCTCATACCCCTTCTGTTTGATGATAGTACGTTCATCAAGACGTGCGCCAAGATAGGCAACGTGACGATGGCCATGATTGATAATCGCCGCGGTCATCTGCCGGGCCGCTTCAAAGTTATCAAAGCCGACGGCGATATCGAGGCACGGCGACTGGCTGTCCATCAGCTCCACAACCGGGATACCCGCCACTTCAATCATCTTCAGGGTGCGCGGCGTATGGGTTCGTTCGGTAAGGATCAGGCCGTCAATATTCCAGGAAAGCATGGATTCCAGGCGTTTTTCTTCCATTTCCGGCTTATAGCCGTAGTGCGCCAGCATCGTCTGGTAACCGAAAGAGTCGGTCACGCTTTCAATACCGCGCAGCACTTCTGAGAAAACCTGGTTAGTTAACGAGGGCAGCAGCACGCCAATAGCGCGGCTGGTGGCATTCGAGAGGATGTCGGGGGCGCGATTAGGAATATAACCCAGTTCATCGAGAGCAACGGCTATCTTGCCACGCAGCGCTTCGGAAACCTGTTCCGGGTTACGTAAGTAGCGACTGACCGTCATTTTGGTCACGCCGACAAGATCGGCTACATCCTGAAGTACGGGTCTTTTCTTTTTCATCGTCCTGACTGCGATCAACGGGGAAACATTTTCTCAGTTTATCACGGACAAAGCGCAACCTTCCCTAACATCAGGGAAGGTTGCGCAATTTATTTAGACCCGATCGGAGAACGATCAGACGGGCGGCAGATCGAACAGCAGAATTTCGCTATCGCCGTCGGCGTGTACGGAAATCGCCTGCTCGTCCCAAATGGCCAGGCCATCGCTGGTGGTGGCCTTCGTTCCGTTGATGGTGACGTCACCTTTCACCACCTGGATCCACACCCGCCGTTCAGCGGCAATCTGGTGCACCGACTGCTCATCTTTCAGCAGCGCCCAGCGGTACAGTTCCATATCCTGGTACACCTTCAGCGAACCTTCGCGGGCATCCGGCGACAGCACCAGCTGTTTGCCCTGCGCGGCGTCAAAGCGGCGCTGTTCGTAGCGCGGCGTGATGCCATTTTTTTCCGGCATAATCCAGATCTGGTACAGATGCAGTTTTTCCGTGTTGCTTGGGTTGTACTCCGAGTGACGAATCCCGGTACCCGCGCTCATGATCTGGAACTCACCCGCCGGCACCTGCTCTTTATTCCCCATGCTGTCCTGGTGCTCAACGGCCCCTTCCAGCACGTAGGTCAGGATTTCCATGTCCTTGTGCGGATGGGTTCCGAAGCCCTGGCCTGCATCAATCACGTCGTCATTGATCACCCGCAGCGCCGAGAAGCCCATAAAGTTAGGGTCGTAATAGTTCGCGAAAGAGAAAGTATGCCAGGAATCCAGCCAGCCGTGGTTAGCGTGGCCGCGTTCGTTAGCTTTGCGTAAGTAGATCATGTTGCACCCCCGTATGTTTTCGATGGGATAAGTGTGTACCCAATCCCCTGGCGATCATAGAGGGTGAAAATTGACTCCTCTGTTCAAAAAATATGAACGAGTGCAGAGGAGCCATGAGGGCTTATCGGGTAAGGGTAATCGTGGCTGGAGATGGCTGTTCAAAGCCGCGTTCGAGGATCTCCAGATTCGTGAGAACGTCAGATTCCTTGACGAAATTTGGCTGACCGTTAACGAGGGTTTCATACAGCGAATCATAGACCCGCCCATAGTCGCCGGTTTCAAGCGGGATCTCTTCCCGTACGGTTTCGCCCGCCTCATTGACGTACTCCAGCAGACCAACCGTCTCGTCCGCGCCGAATCCCGGCTCGCCCGGCATAATATTGGCCTTCAGGCTGGTCTCCTGCTGGTCGATACCGTATTTAATAAACGACCCTTTATGGCCATGGACGATGAATTTTGGGTAGGGCAGCTTCACCAGATGGCTGGTTTTGACAATCGCCTTCAGGTTGCCGTAGAACAGCTGGGCCTCAAAGGTATCGTCCGGATTGGCCTTGTTGCGCAGGCTACGGATGTCGTAAGAGACATGGTCAGGGCGACCGAACAGGGAGATAATTTGGTCCAGGGTATGGACGCCCAGGCCGTAAAACGTGCCGTCCTGAGGCAGGCCGGGTTTCCCTCCATCTACCGGGCGATAGTTGTCAAAATGGTTTTCAATCTCGACGATCTCGCCCAGCTTTCCGCTCTCAATCACTTTCTTCGTGGTCAGGAAGCAGGAGTCGAAGCGACGATTCTGGTACGGCGTGACCGTCAACCCCTTGCTTTTCGCCAGGGCGAATAGCGTTTTTGCCTCATCAAGGGTCGGGGTAAAGGGCTTTTCGACCAATACATTTTTGCCCGCCTCCAGCGCCCTTTTGGCATAGGCAAAATGACTGTCCGCGTGGGTGCACACAATCACCAGCTTGACCTGCGGATCGTTAAGCACTTCGTCGAGGTCGCTGGTGAAGTGAATATGCGAGTATGCCGGTGCCTGTTCCTCTGGCTTTGCGCTGCGGCGAAAGATATGCGCCACGTGCCAGCGGTCTTTTCGGTGCAGGACATAGGGAAGATGGTAGCGGGTGGTGCTTTTGCCGAATCCAATAAATGCGCAGTGCAAAGTCATAACGCGGTCCTTTGTTAGGTCTCTGCTATTAACCATAGCGCAAGCTGGCTGCGAACTTAACCCCTTCAATAAGTGTGCCAAATTCTTAAATGTAAAATTTAACGCCCAAATTCATTGACCCTACGGCCTAAATTCTGGATAAGAGGGCCCTCGGGAAAAGAACGTTTTTTATCCAGCGCGTGGGAGCATGACGCCGTATCGCGCTCGCCGTTTCCCAAAACACGATGACTAAAGGAGTAGCCATCTCGTTCGTATGGAAAGCAAGTATATTGCCCTGAATAGCGCCCTTCTCTTTTGGCTGCTTGGCCTGATGGCCTGGTGCTGCGAATCCACGTATCTGGCCTGGCTATCGGGCTCTTTCTCCTTGTCATCTTTCGTTTTTCATTTTCAATATCATCGGATTAACCATATGTTTAAAAAGAATAAAAACATTGAAGCGACGCCACAGACGGCGGCTACGCCGGTACTCAACAGCGCATCCCCGTTAGCCGTTTCCCGCAAACCTGCCGCCACGGTTATCGCCAGCGGCATCCGCTTTGACGGCAATATTATCGCCGAGGGAGATGTCGATATTTACGGTACCGTAAGCGGCAATATCGACGCCGAAGAGAGCCAGATTAAGATTATGGCCGGAGGCCTGGTCGAGGGAAATATCACCTGCCGCGAGCTGATTATCGACGGCTGCATCCTCGGTCAGTGCCGCAGCGAGACGATTGAAATCGATAAGAACGGCCAGGTCACCGGTACGTTGGCCTACCGCACGCTGGCCATTAACAAGGGCGGCGTTTTTTCCGGCCAGGCAGAGCTGCTGCCTGCGGCGGCAGATAAGAGCAACGTGGTGGGATTCATCACAGATACCGCGGTAGAAACGAAAGAGAGAGCGGAAGCGCATACTGCCGAAGCGGCGCAGTAGCGTCTTCGGGTGCAGGCTGAAAAAAAAGCAAAAAAAAGCCAGCACCCGGCTGGCTAAAGTAATACTGGAAGCAATGTGAGCAATGTCGTGCTTTCAGGCTTTCCGCAAGGTCTCCCTGAATGCAGAGCAATAATAATCATTCTCATTCGCACTTGTCCACCTCTTTTTGCAAAAAATAGTCGTTGATCCCTCTTTTAAAGTCAGTGATGTTTAGAAGGACGATTAACCTATCAAGGAAAATGAAGAATGAGCGACATAGTGATACGTCACGCCGAGCCACGGGATGCTGAACCTTTACGCCAGATAACTGCGCATCCGGAGGTCTATCACGACACGCTACAGCTCCCTCATCCTTCTATGGAAATGTGGCAGGAACGCCTGCTACCGAAACCCGGTAGCCGTCATCTGGTCGCGACAATCGACGAACAGGTGGTGGGCCACCTCAGGCTCAGCATCGAACCCAGCCCTCGTCGCAGCCACGTGGCGACCTTTGGCGTCAGCGTTGCCGCGCAGGCGCACGGCCGTGGCGTAGGCAGCGCGCTGATGCGAGAGATGATTAATCTCTGTGATAACTGGCTGCGCGTCGATCGTATTGAATTAACCGTGTTTACGGACAACCCATCCGCGATGGCGCTTTACCGCAAATTTGGCTTTATTGTAGAAGGGACCGGCAAGCAATACGCCCTGCGCAACGGCGAATATGTCGATGCCTACTTTATGGCGCGGCTGAAGGGGTGACGCTCAACTAACCCTCTCCCGGCAGGGAGAGGGTCGGAGTGAGGCTAAACCTAATACCCTGCCGTTAAATCATCCGGGGAACGCGGATCGGATGCGCCGTACAGCATGCCGTCCGGGCCAACCATAATACTCTGGGTGCTGCCCATCGCCTCTTTCACCGCCACTTTCTGCCCTTTGCTCTCCAGCAGCTTCAGCGTATCCGGGCTAAATCCCTTTTCTACACGCAGTTCGTCCGGCAGCCATTGATGATGGAAGCGCGGGGCGTTGGTGGCTTCCGCGACGTTCATTCCGAAATCAATGGTATTCACCACCATCTGCAGGACGGTGGTGATGATGCGGCTGCCGCCGGGGCTACCGGTCACCAGCCAGGTTTTGCCATCTTTCACCACAATCGTTGGCGACATCGACGACAGCGGACGTTTTTTCGCCTCGACGGCGTTGGCGTCACCGCCCACCAGCCCGTAGACGTTTGGCACGCCGGGTTTAGCTGAGAAATCATCCATCTGATTATTCAGCAGAATGCCGGAGTTCCCCGCCACGATGCCGGTTCCAAATGTCGTATTCAGCGTATAGGTCACGGCAACGGCGTTACCGTCCTTATCCACCACCGAGAAATGAGTGGTCTGATTGCTTTCATACGGCGCCAGCTTACCGGGGCGAATCTGGCTCGACGGCTTCGCCTTATTGATATCAATCTGCTCAGCAATCGATTTGGCGTACGCTTTGCTGGTCAGCGCCTGCCACGGCACCTTGACGAAGTCCGGATCGCCAAGGTATTCCGAACGGTCGGCATAGGCGTGCTTTTCGGCTTCCGCCATCACCTGCATGGCGTCGGCGCTGCCGAAGCCGTACTTATGCATATCGAAGTTTTCGAGGATATTCAGGATCTGCACGATATGAATGCCCCCGGACGATGGGGGCGGCATCGAGAACACCTGATAGCCGCGATACTCGCCGCTCACCGGCGTACGTTCGACCGCTTTGTAATTCGCCAGATCCGCTTTGGTGATAAGCCCGCCGTTATTCTTCATCTCAGCGGCAATCTGGTCGGCAATCGCGCCTTTATAGAAGGCATCCGGCCCCAGCTCGGCAATCAGCTCCAGGCTTTTCCCCAGCTGTTTTTGCACCAGCTTATCGCCCTTTTTCAGCGGCTCGCCGTTTTTCCAGAAGATAGCCCGGCTGTTGGCATGGTCGGGGATCACTTCGCTGCCGTAGGTTTTCAGGTCGTCGGCCAGCGCATCATTTACCGTGAAGCCCTCTTCGGCCAGCTTAATCGCCGGGCGAATCACTTTGTTGAGCGGCATCGTGCCGTATTTTTCCAGCGCGAGGGAGAACCCGGCTACGGTGCCCGGCGTGCCGGAAGCCAGATGCGAGGTCAGCGATTTCTTGCTGTCCGGGTTGCCCTGATCGTCGAGAAACATATCCCGGGTGGCCTGTTCCGGGGCCATCTCGCGGAAGTCGATCGCCGTGGTATTACCGTCTTTGGTCCGCAGCATCATAAACCCGCCGCCGCCGATATTACCGGCCTGCGGATGGGTGACCGCCAGCGCGTAGCCCACCGCCACGGCGGCATCGACCGCGTTGCCGCCCTGACGCAGAATATCCACGCCTACCTTCGTTGCCAGCGCGTCCACCGAGGCCACCATCCCCTGCTGAGCGCGGACCGGGTGAAAAACATCTTCCTCTACGCCATAAGATACCGGCGGAGGGGCGGGATCTGCCGCGACGGTAAAACTGCCGCCCGCCAGCAACGCAGCGATGACCACCTGACGCCAGAGCGTTGTTTTTATCATTGTCATACTCCTGAATGATGTTTTTATTTACCCATAATCCTGGATGATAAGTCTTAAAAAATCATTGTTGCGCCGGAAAGGGAGTAAACTTAAGCGATCCCACGAAGTGAGGAGAGAACAATGAAAGCAATGTTATATCTGGCGGCGCTTCTGCCTCTGAGCGTCATGGCGCAGCCGATCAATATCGACAATAACCCCAATCAGCCGGGGTACGTGGTGCCCAGCCAGCAGCGGATGCAAAATCAGATGCAGACCCAGCAAATGCAGCAGCAAAACAATCTTAAGCAGAGTATTCAAAGCCAGTCGCGCGCGCAGCAGCAGCATCTTCAGACGCAGTTGAATAACGATCGGCAGCGGGTACAGCAGAATAACAATCTGACCCGTGAGCAGCCTCTCCCTAACACCAACGGTGGGATGCTGCAGCGCCAGACGACCCCGTAAGGGCCGCCTGACGCAGAAGCGGATTACGCCGGGAAGTTGGGGCCGATGACGTCAATCGCATCGGTGCAGATGCTGTCCACGCCCCAACGCAGCAGCTCGACGGCGCGCTGCGGTTTGTTAACGGTATAGACCAGAATATGCAGGCCCGCGGCCTTCAGGCTCGCCACGCGCGCTTCATCCAGCAGCTTATGGTTGAGGTGAATAGAGACGCAGCCGAGACGCGAGGTCAGTTCGCGCCAGTCGTTGCGCCACTCATCCAGCAGCAGCCCGCGCGGCAGTTCGGGCACCGCCTCCTGCGCGGCTTCCAGCGCATCAACGTCAAACGATGAGAGCAGCGGCGGCGTCATCCCCTGCCACAGCTCACGCGCCGCCAGCGCCACCGCTTTGCCGGTCAGCGGCCCGGTGCCGGTGGTCGGTTTAATTTCGATATTGGCCATCATGCCGTGCTGACGGCAGCGGTCGGCCACCTCGCTCAGCAGCGGCAGCGGCTCGCCTTTGAACTCGCCGCTGTACCAGCTGCCGGCATCCACTTTTAGCAGATCGTTCCACGCCAGTTCGCCCGCCACGCCCCAGCCGTTGCTGGTGCGTTCGAGATTGTCATCGTGCAGTAAAAAAATCTGCCCGTCTTTCGATAACTTAGCGTCAAACTCAATCATCGTATGGCCGTAACGAGCGCCGGTATCGATGGCCGCCAGGGTATTTTCCGGGGCCAGTTTACCGCCGCCGCGGTGGGCGACGATATGAGGATAAGGCCAGTGACTCATGCGCGTTGTCCTGTTTCACTATCAAAAAGATGCAGACTTTCCT
>OJVY01000587.1_pt1 | contig 10546 bp, 9 predicted proteins | sample 1600301 | NCBI WGS metagenome assembly OJVY01 (sample SAMN04436925, study PRJEB24849) | human gut metagenome | biome: human gut; feature: NICU; material: stool | host: Homo sapiens | place: USA: Saint Louis, MO | collected 2012-05-22
GCTGATCTTTCTGCTCCAGCCAGGAGGAGTAGTTGCCTTCCCACGGAATACCTTCGCCGCGGTCAAGCTCAAGGATCCAGCCGGCGACGTTATCGAGGAAGTAGCGGTCGTGGGTAATCGCCACGACGGTGCCTTCGAAATCGTGCAGGAAGCGTTCCAGCCACGCGACGGACTCTGCATCCAGGTGGTTAGTCGGTTCATCGAGCAGCAGCATGTCTGGTTTTTCCAGCAGCAGGCGGCACAGCGCGACGCGGCGGCGCTCACCGCCGGACAGGTTGGCGATTTTCGCGTCCCAGTCCGGCAGACGCAGGGCATCCGCCGCGCGCTCAAGCTGGACGTTCAGGTTATGGCCATCGTGCGCCTGGATAATCTCTTCGAACTTGCCCTGCTGAGCGGCGAGCTTGTCGAAGTCGGCATCCGGCTCCGCGTATTTGGCGTACACCTCGTCGAGACCTTTCAGGGCGTTGACCACTTCGGCCACCGCTTCTTCAACCGACTCACGGACGGTCTGCTCCGGATTGAGCTGCGGCTCCTGCGGCAGATAGCCGATTTTCAGGCCCGGCTGCGGACGGGCCTCGCCTTCGATATCGGTATCGATGCCGGCCATGATGCGCAGCAGGGTAGACTTACCGGCGCCGTTCAGACCGAGAACGCCGATTTTTGCGCCAGGGAAAAAGCTCAGGGAGATATTTTTCAGAATATGACGTTTCGGCGGAACCACTTTGCCGACACGATGCATGGTATAAACGAATTGAGCCACGTTGGACTTCGCCTCTTTTATATACTCTTCATCCCTCAGGCTCGCTTGATGCAGCCAGAATGATTTTGAGTAGGGTAGTGAATAGTTTTCAAAGGCGAAGTGTAGCCTTTTTCGCGCTTTAATCCCAGCGAGGCGATGGGATTCACAAAAGCGTAAAAAAATGTCCGGGACGTGGCGCGATTCGCGTTGTCTGATTAGCATATCTACGTAATACCTGAAATTTTTGCCCGCGGCATGATGCTGCTGTGGTGTATCTGAATAGAGGAAGAGCTTGTGGAAAAAGCCAAAACTGTGACGTGGCGTCTTCTGGCCGCCGGCGTAAGTCTGCTGACGTTAAGCCAACTGGCGCATGCGGATTCACTGGATGAACAGCGCAGCCGCTATGCTCAAATTAAACAGGCGTGGGACAGTCGACAAATGGACGTCGTCAATCAGCTGATGCCCACCCTGACGACCTATCCGCTCTATCCTTATCTCCAGTACCGGCAGATTACCGACGATCTGATGAACCAGCCGGCGCTGGTGGTGACCAACTTTATCGCCGCCAACCCGACGCTGCCCCCCGCGCGCTCGCTGAAATCACGGTTCGTCAATGAACTGGCGCGCCGTAGCGACTGGCGCGGCCTGCTGGCCTTCAGTCCGGATAAGCCGACCGGCACCGAGGCGCAGTGCAATTACTACTATGCGAAGTGGAACGTCGGCCAGGCTCAGGAGGCCTGGGACGGCGCCAAAGCGCTGTGGCTGAGCGGCAAAAGTCAGCCAAACGCCTGTGATCAGCTGTTTGGCGCCTGGCGCGCCTCCGGCCAGCAGGATCCGCTGGCCTACCTTGAACGCATTCGCCTGGCGATGAAAGCGGGCAATACCAGCCTGGTGCGGGTCCTGGCCCAGCAGATGCCTGCCGATTATCAAACGATTTCGACGGCGGTCATCGCGCTGGCTAACGATCCCAATAGCGTGATGACGTTCGCCCGGACAACCGGCGCGACGGATTTTACCCGCCAGATGGCGGCGGTCGCGTTTGCCAGCGTTGCGCGGCAGGATGTGGAAAATGCGCGCCTGATGATCCCCTCATTAGCGCAGGCGCAGCAGCTCAATGAAGATCAGATTCAGGAGCTGCGGGACATCGTCGCCTGGCGCCTGATGGGCAGCGACGTGACCGAAGAGCAGGCCATCTGGCGCGACGATGTCATCATGCGTTCGCAATCCACCTCGCTGGTGGAGCGCCGGGTTCGTATGGCGCTGGGCCTTGGGGACCGCCGGGGCCTGAACACCTGGCTGGCGCGCTTGCCGATGGAAGCGAAAGAGAAGGACGAATGGCGCTACTGGCAGGCCGATCTGCTGCTGGAGCGCGGGCGCGATGACGAAGCGAAAGATATTCTCCGCTCGCTGATGCAGCAGCGCGGCTTCTATCCGATGGTCGCCGCGCAGCGCCTTGGCGAGGAGTACAGGTTCCGCATCGATAAAGCGCCAGCGAACCTCGATCCGGCGCTGACCTCGGGGCCGGAAATGGCGCGGGTGCGCGAACTGATGTACTGGAATATGGATAACACCGCCCGCAGCGAGTGGGCCAATCTGGTCACCAGCAAGACCAAAGACCAGCAGGCGCAGCTGGCTCGTTACGCGTTTAATCAGAACTGGTGGGATCTCAGCGTCCAGGCCACCATCGCCGGTAAATTGTGGGATCAGCTGGAAGAGCGTTTCCCGCTGGCCTATAACGACCTCTTTACCCGCTATATCAGCGGTAAAGATATTCCGCAAAGCTACGCGATGGCCATTGCGCGTCAGGAGAGCGCCTGGAACCCGAAAGCCGGTTCACCGGTTGGCGCCCGCGGTCTGATGCAGATTATGCCGGGGACGGCAACGCATACGGTGAGCATGTTCAGTATTCCCGGCTATAGCGGTCCATCGCAGCTGCTCGATCCGGAAATGAACATCAACATTGGTACCAGCTATCTGCAATATGTTTACCAGCAGTTTGGCAATAACCGTATCTTCGCCTCCGCGGCCTATAACGCCGGTCCCGGGCGGGTGCGCACGTGGCGGGGCAACAGCGGCGGCCGCATTGACGCGGTGGCGTTTATTGAGAGCATTCCTTTCTCTGAAACGCGCGGCTACGTGAAAAACGTTTTGTCCTATGACGCCTACTATCGCTATTTTATGGGCCAGAAAGAGACGCTGCTGAGCGATACGGAGTGGAAGCTGCGCTATTAATATCGCCGTCGTCGGGCAACATCGTATTTCGCGATGTTGCCCGAAATCCGTAGAGTCCGGACAGAAGTATGTTATGCTTTGTACTCGTTAGTGAGTACATTCGACAGGTGGCGTAACATGACCCAACAATCCCCCTATTCAGCGGCGGTGGCCGAACAGCGTCATCAGGAGTGGCTGCGATTTGTTGCCCTCCTGCAGCAGGCGTACGCCGACGATCTCCATCTGCCGCTTTTACAGCTCATGCTGACGCCCGACGAGCGCGAGGCGCTGGGCACGCGGGTGCGTATTATTGAAGAGCTGCTGCGCGGCGAGATGAGCCAGCGCGAGCTGAAAAACGAGCTCGGCGCCGGGATCGCCACCATTACCCGCGGTTCGAACAGCCTGAAGTCAGCCCCGCCGGAGCTGCGTCTGTGGCTGGAGCAGGCGTTGATTAACGTTAACGATAAATAGCGTTATGAAACGGGCTTAGCGCCAGCACGACGGCCTGATGATAAACGCTGCTGCGCGTCAGTTTTCCGGCCGTAAATACGCCGATAGCGCCCTCTTTACGGCCAATTTCATCGATGCCGGTATACTGAGACATCACCGGCCCCAGCGCTTCTCCTGCCTGGACTTTTTCAAGAATGACCTGCGGCAGCGGCAGGGTCGCCGAGCGCGCTTCGCCGCGCAGGCTGCCGTCCTCGATCGTCACCCAGCTAAAGGTGCTGCCCTCATCGATGCCGGCTTCAATAGCGACCCAGAAGTCAGCATTGGGCTGCGCGCGACGCGCGTTAGCCACGCGGTTTCGTGCGCCAGCGCGCGTTTCGTCGCTGCCGAAAGGCTGTTCCGGCACGCCGCTCTCGACGGAGACGGACTCAATGTGGCAGGATCCTTCGCCGAAGATCTCGTTAAAAGCCTGCAGAATTGCCTGAATTTTGGCGGGATTAGTGGTAGCTGAGACAACATGGTGCATAATCAAAACAACTCAGAAATACTAAACATCATCGCAGTATACTCCAAATCATTCTTGTTGCAGGCGGCTATGCTTGTAGCTTAATGGTTAAGAGCTCATAACGGATAATAAAGCATGTTACAGGTATACCTTGTTCGCCACGGTGAAACGCAGTGGAACGCCGAGCGACGTATTCAGGGCCAGTCCGACAGTCCGCTTACCGCCCACGGTGAGCGTCAGGCCTGGCAGGTAGGCGAGCGCGCCAGAACGCTGGGGATTACGCATATTATCGCCAGCGATTTAGGCCGGACGCGGCGTACCGCAGAAATCATCGCTGAAGCCTGCGGATGCAGCGTCATGACCGATTCACGCTTGCGTGAGCTGGATATGGGCGTGCTGGAAAAGCGCCATATCGACTCGCTGAGCGAAGAAGAAGAGGGCTGGCGTCGACAGCTGGTTAACGGTACGCCCGACGGGCGCATCCCGCAGGGAGAGTCAATGCAGGAGCTGAGCGACCGTATGCACGCGGCGCTGACCTCTTGTCTGGAGCTGCCCGCAGGTAGCCGGCCGCTGCTGGTGAGCCACGGCATGGCGCTGGGGTGTCTGGTGAGTACGATTCTTGGCTTGCCCGCCTATGCGGAGCGTCGCCTGCGTCTGCGCAACTGCTCTATCTCTCGCGTTGACTATCAGCAAAGCCCCTGGCTGGCGTCGGGATGGGTCGTGGAAACCGCGGGGGATGTCTCGCATCTTGATGCCCCCGCGATGGATGAGCTACAGCGTTAACGACGAATCGGAATCAGGTATTCGCAGCGCAGCTGAATAGGCGGTTCCTGATTCCGGTTTTCATCTTCCGGGAAGAAGCGTTCGATATCCAGGCCCTTACGACGAGTGAGATTGAGCATCGGCATGCAGGTGCCGTAAACCGTCAGAATAAATTCCTGTAGCCCGGTGCCCAATCCTTCGTAGGTAAACATCACGTATTCGCCGCCTTCCAGCGTCACCGGGTGGGCGTTGTGCAGATGGCCGTTAGCCAGCTCCGGCGTCAGCGCGGTGGTGTAAAACACCTCCTGCTCATCGTCTTTATCGAGGCTCGGACGCGGCTCATGCAGGCCGTACAGCGTCGGAGGAATCGACGGCGTATTGGCGAGGAATTCACGCCAGAACTGCACGCGCATCTGATTACGGAAATCGGAGATCTCTTCCAGCTTGCAGGTATAGCTCTGGGTCACGCCGACCAGCTGAGTGGTGTTCAGCGTGACGAATTCGTACTGCGGCATGGTGAACTCGCCCAGACGCAGCGGAGGACGCATACCGTAAGAGCTCCAGTCGGGGGAGCGTCGGTAAAGGGCTGGCGTCAACGAGAACTGTTTTTTAAATGCGCGAGTAAAAGTCTGCTGCGAGTCAAAGCGATACTGCAGCGCAATATCGAGAATCGGACGCGCGGTCAGGCGTAGGGCAACCGCTGACTTAGATAAGCGACGGGCGCGAATATAGGCACCAATGGCATGGCCGGTCACGTCCTTGAACATTCTTTGCAGATGCCACTTGGAATAGCCCGCCTTCGCTGCCACATTGTCCAGTGAGAGTGGCTGATCCAGGTGACCTTCCAGCCAGCTAAGGAGATCGCGAATAATCCCTGCTTGATCCATAAAATATCCCCATCCTTAAACTCAGGTGCCTGATACTAAAGGTAGCGGATAATAGCATTTTTTGATGTTTTAGCATTCAGTGTTTTTTTTGCTTTTAAATGCGATTCTTCCAGAAGTATCGGTGGTAATTTTGTAAAGCTGTGATCTATAAAACTTTTCTTCTTAATGTGTGATAATCACTCAGCTAAATTTTTAAGAATGGTAACAATATGAAATACAAGAAGTTAGTGGCAGGTATGCTTTTACTGGCGGGGTCTCAGATGGCGCAGGCGGAGCAAATTGGCTCTGTGGATACCGTGTTTAAGTTCCTTGGGCCGGATCATAAAATTGTCGTAGAGGCCTTTGACGACCCGGATGTACAAAACGTGACGTGCTACATCAGCCGGGCGAAAACCGGGGGAATTAAAGGCGGGTTAGGGCTGGCGGAAGATACCTCTGATGCTGCGATCTCCTGTCAGCAGGTGGGGCCGATTGAGCTGACGGATAAAATCAAAAACGGTAAAACGCAGGGCGATGTCGTGTTCCAGAAACGCACCTCGCTGGTATTTAAAAAGCTGCAGGTGGTGCGCTTTTACGATGCCAAACGCAATGCGCTGGTCTATCTGACCTATTCGGATAAAATCGTCGATGGCTCGCCGAAGAACGCGATTAGCGCGGTGCCGATTATGCCATGGAATAAATAACAGGGAACGCCGATGCAACAACCGCGGATCTGGTTGGTGGAAGATGAGATGAGCATCGCCGATACGCTCGTCTACCAGCTGCAGCAGGAAGGATTTATCGTTACGGCGTTCGAGCGCGGGCTGCCGGCGCTCGATGCGGCACATCACCACCAACCCGACCTGGCGATTCTCGACGTCGGGCTGCCGGATATCAGCGGGTTTGAGCTCTGTCGGCGGCTGCTTGCTCGCTACCCGGCGCTGCCGGTGCTGTTCCTGACGGCCCGCAGCGAAGAGGTGGATAAGCTGCTTGGCCTGGAAATCGGCGCTGATGACTATATTGCCAAGCCATTTTCCCCTCGTGAAGTTTGCGCCAGAGTTCGCACCGTTCTGCGGCGGCTGCAGAAGTTCGCCGCCCCTCCACCGCTCTTGCGCGTGGGGGAGTTCACATTGAACGACGCCGCGGCTCGGGTCACCTGGTGCGGTCAGAGCCTGAATCTGACCCGCTATGAGTTTTTATTATTAAAAACGCTACTGCACTCTCCGGGGCGCATTTTTTCCCGCCAGCTGCTGATGGAGCAGGTATGGGGCGATGCGAACGAGAGCTTCGATCGTACCGTGGATACTCATATCAAAACGCTGCGCGCTAAGCTGCGAGAAGTGAACCCTGACATCTCCCCCATCAATACGCACCGCGGCATGGGATACAGCCTTGGAGGCTTCTGATGCGCATCGGTATGCGGCTGCTGATGGGCTACTTTTTGATTGTGGCGATCGCGGCCTGGTTTGTGCTTTCCATCTTCGTTCAGGAGATTAAACCCGGGGTCCGGCGGGCAACCGAAGGGACGCTGATTGATACGGCTACCCTGCTTGCCGAGCTGGCCCGCGAGGATTTACTCTCCGCCGATCCCCAGCACGGGCGCCTGGCCCAGGCTTTTCAAACGCTGCATCGCCAGCCGATCAACGCCAACATTGCCGGCATTAATAAAGTTCGCAATGAATATCACGTCTATATGACCGATGCGCAGGGCAAGGTGGTGTTTGATTCTGCGGACAGTGCGCTGGGGCAAGACTACTCGCGCTGGAACGATGTCTGGCTCACTTTACGCGGGCAATACGGCGCGCGCAGCACGCGCAGCGATCCGAACGATGATAACAGCTCGGTGATGTATATTGCCGCGCCGGTGACTGACAGCGGCCGAATCATTGGCGTGCTAAGCGTCGGGAAACCCAATCTGGCCATGGCGCCGGTCATTAAACGCAGCGAGCGGCGTATTCTGTGGGCCGGCGGGGCGCTGCTGGGGATCGCGCTCCTGATAGGCGCTGCGATGGTATGGTGGATTAACTTTTCCATCGGCAAGCTGGTTCGCTACGCGGACTCCGTGACCGCCGATCGTCCGGTTCCGCTGCCGAATCTGGGCGGCAGCGAACTGCGTAAGCTGGCGCAGGCGCTGGAGAGTATGCGCCTTAAGCTTGAAGGTAAAAACGCCATTGAAAACTATATTTATGCGCTGACCCATGAGCTGAAGAGCCCGCTGGCGGCGATTCGCGGCGCGGCAGAAATTCTCCGTGAGGCTCCTCCGCCTGAGGTCGCCGCCCGTTTTACGCGTAATATTCTGGCGCAGAACGCGCGAATGCAGTTGCTGGTGGAAAATTTGCTCCAGCAGGCCCGGCTGGAGAACCGGCTGGAGATCGCCCGACGTCCCGTCCCCGTCGCTGAGCTATTTCATCGCCTGGCCGAGGAGCGCGAGATCGCGCTGGCGGCGAAAAAAGTGACGCTGCGCTGGCAGGATACGCCTCTGATGGTTGAAGGCGATCGGGAGCTTCTGGCGCAGGCGTTGGGTAATCTCGTTGATAATGCTATCGATTTCACGCCTTCCGCAGGGGAAATCCTGCTTGGTGCTGAAGAGCGTGATGGCGGCGTGCTGTTAACCGTATGCGATACGGGATGCGGCATTCCCGACTACGCCCTGGGGCGTATTTTTGAACGTTTCTATTCCCTGCCTCGTGAAAATGGGCAAAAAAGCAGTGGCCTGGGGCTGGCGTTTGTTCGTGAAGTCGCGCGCCTGCATCAGGGGGATATCCAGCTGGTTAATCGCCCTGAAGGCGGTGCGTGCGCTTTGCTGACACTTCACGCTCACTTCACATAGCTTCAAACTCTCCCCACACGGCCCCTTTAAGGTGAGCACATCACTAAGGAGAGGGCTATGTTGAAATCACCACTATTCTGGAAAATGAGCACCCTGCTGGGGTGCATTTTACTGTTGTCGATCCCGCTGATGCTGGTCCGGCAGCTGATCGTTGAACGCGCGGACTATCGTAGCGATGTGGTTGACGCGCTGGAGAGCAGCACCAGCGGATCGCAGAAACTGGCCGGACCGCTGATTGCCATTCCGGTGACCGAGACGCTAACGCGGGTTGAGGGAACTAAAACGGTAGAATATCAAACCCAATGGGTACACTACTGGCTGCCGGAGACGCTGGCGGTCACCGGTAATCAGGATGTTGAATCCCGGAGAATCGGTATCTATGAGGGGCAGATCTGGCACAATAATCTCAGCGTCAAAGCGCATTTTGAACCTTCGCGCATCAAGGCGCTCAGGAAGCAGACGATTACGCTGGGCAGACCGTTTCTGGTCGTCAGCGTCAGCGATGCGCGCGGTATTGGCGAGATTAAGTCACCAGAGCTCAATGGCGAGAGGCTACCCGTTGAGCCTGGGCCGGGTCTCGACGACAGCGGGGAGGGCATTCATATGCCGATGCCGCTGTTACTCCCTGAACAAAAAGCGCTGGATATTGAATTCACGCTCAATCTGAATGGCAGCGGCAGTTTCTCGGTGGTTCCGCTTGGGCGCAACAGTACCTTACAGCTTGCCGGCAATTGGCCGCACCCGGGGTTCCTTGGCGACTTTTTACCTGCAAAGCGGGAAGTCAGCCCAACAGGCTATCGCGCCCAGTGGCAAAGCACCTGGTTTGCCAACAATATGGCGAAGTTTTTTGTTGAGGGTCGGCAGATTGAGTGGCGTCAGTTGCCTGCTTTCAACGTGAATGTCACCACGCCCGCCGATCAATATCAGCTGACCGATCGGGCGACAAAATATGCCGTTCTGTTGATAACGCTGACGTTTATGGCATTTTTTGTTTTTGAAAGCTTAACGCGGTATCGCATGCACCCCATGCAGTATCTGCTGGTGGGGCTGTCGCTGGTCATGTTCTATCTGGTGCTGCTGGCGCTGTCCGAACATATCGGTTTTACGGCATCGTGGATTGCCGCCAGCCTGCTAGGCGCGCTTATCAATGGGGTGTATCTTCAGGCAGTATTGAAAGGTTGGCGTAACAGTTTACTGTTCGTCTGTGCGCTACTGCTGCTGGACGGCGTCATGTGGATGCTGTTGCGATCGGAAGATAGCGCATTGCTGCTGGGGACCGGCGTATTGCTGCTGGCGTTAAGTGCGCTGATGTTCCTGACCCGCCACGTTGACTGGTACGCGTTATCTCTGCCGAAGGCAAAAGGTGAGCTGCCGGACGCTGGTCAGGATGACGATAAGCTCAGGATCTGGAAATAAAAAAAACGGCGCGAATTGCGCCGTTTTTACGTTATGACAGCAAGAAAAACGGTGTTATTCCTGCAGGTCGCCACAGAAGCGGTACCCCTCGCCATGGATGGTGGCGATAATTTCCGGGGTGTCCGGAGTGGATTCAAAATGCTTACGAATGCGACGGATGGTCACGTCCACGGTACGGTCGTGCGGCTTCAGCTCACGGCCGGTCATTTTCTTCAGCAGTTCCGCACGCGACTGGATTTTGCCCGGATTTTCGCAGAAGTGCAGCATGGCGCGGAATTCACTGCGCGGCAGCTTGTACTGCTCACCATTGGGGCTTACCAGCGAGCGGCTATTGATATCCAGCTCCCAGCCGTTGAACTTATAGCTTTCCACGCTACGGCGCTCTTCGCTCACGGTACCCAGGTTCATGGTACGGGAGAGCAGGTTGCGCGCGCGGATCGTCAGTTCACGTGGGTTGAACGGTTTAGTGATATAATCATCGGCGCCAATTTCGAGGCCAAGGATTTTATCCACTTCGTTATCGCGGCCGGTGAGGAACATCAGCGCGACGTCCGCCTGCTCACGCAGTTCGCGTGCTAGCAGGAGACCATTTTTACCCGGCAGGTTGATATCCATGATCACCAGGTTGATATCATTTTCAGACAGGATCTGATGCATTTCCGCGCCATCGGTCGCTTCGAATACATCATAACCTTCTGCTTCGAAAATACTTTTTAACGTGTTGCGTGTTACCAACTCGTCTTCAACGATAAGAATGTGCGGGGTCTGCA
>OJVY01000603.1_pt1 | contig 10280 bp, 7 predicted proteins | sample 1600301 | NCBI WGS metagenome assembly OJVY01 (sample SAMN04436925, study PRJEB24849) | human gut metagenome | biome: human gut; feature: NICU; material: stool | host: Homo sapiens | place: USA: Saint Louis, MO | collected 2012-05-22
AAGAGAGGGAGCGAATGCATGCGTACAGAAGAAGAAATGTTTCAACTTATTATGGATGTAGCAAAACAAGAAGAACACATTCGAGCTGTGGGAATGGTGGGTTCTCGCACGAATGTGAAAGCGCCAAAAGATAGTTTTCAAGATTTCGACATTGTTTATATTGTAGAACCATGTGCTGAGTTTTTTGAAACAGCAACGTGGACAGCAAAATTTGGTCAACCATTAATTATGCAACGTCCCAAGGAAATGACCTTATTTCCCACAGAACCGAAGACGCGGGAAACATTTTTAATGTTATTTGAAGATGGTCAACGTATCGATTTAACGTTGTGTCCTCTCGCAGAAAAAGACAATTGGCATGAAGGCGATTCTTTAGCAATTATCTTGTTAGACAAAGATGAAAATTTGCCACCTTTACCTGTAGCATCTGATAAAAATTATACAGTAACAGTTCCGAATCAGCAGCAGTTTAACGATTGTTGCAATGAATTTTGGTGGGTTAGTACGTATGTAGTTAAGGGGATTTGTCGGAATGAACTATTTTACGCTGTCACACATCTCTATGAATATTGTCAGCAGGAACTGTTGCGCTTGCTTTCTTGGCAAGCGGCTTGGCAGGAACCGGAGCCAATTTCTGTTGGGAAACAATTTAAGTATCTGAAAAATTATGTCACTCCTGACACGATGGATCAATTAGCATCGTTGCTGGATTTTTCTAGTAAAGAAGCTTGTTGGAACAGCTTAATAAAGACACAAGCCTTTTTTGACGTCGTCGCTCAGGATTTTGCTAAAATGGCCCAGTTTACGTATCATTTACAAGAAGCAAAAAAAGTCACAGAGTATACAAATTCTTTAAGATTAAAGGATTTACAAGGAAAATAAGCTGAAAACAACGTAAAAATAGTGTATAATTGAAAAAATTAATCTGCGAGAGAAAGGGAACCTTTTTTGATTGTAGATCACCGCAGTTGTTTGTTGCCTAGTCTCTAAGAAATAAACCTAAAATTATTGATATAAAGGATGAACAAATGAAAAAAGAAGAAATGCAAATGCGTAATACACGTCGTCAAAAATCAGGAAAAAATAATAAAAAGAAAGTAATTATTACTTCTTTGGTTGGACTAGCTCTGGTTGCTGGGGGCAGTTATGTTTATTTTCAAAGTCACTTTTTACCAACCACAAAAGTAAATGGAGTTTCTGTAGGCTGGTTAAATGTAAATGCTGCAGAAGAAAAAATAGCGCAAGTTAATCAAACCGAAGAAGTTGTGGTTCAAACGGGGACAAAAGAAGAAAAAATTCAACTTCCTAAAAAATACCAATTGGATCAAAAATTTTTAAAAGACCATTTACACAGTAGCAAGGTGAAGCTACCGTTAAACGAGGCATTCAAAAAAGAACTAGAAGCTAAATTAGCGACTTTAAGTTTTCCAGAGGGGAAACCAAGCAAAAACGCGAGTATCCGTCGAGGCAATGGCACTTTTGAAATTGTTCCTGAAGAACAAGGCACAGTAGTGGACACACAGCGCTTAAATCAGCAGATTATTGCGGATGTTGAAGCGGGAAAAGGCAACTATCAATACAATGCCAAAGATTTTTATAAAGCCCCTGAAATTACAAAAGAGGATCAAACGTTAAAGGCAACATTGACAACGCTCAATAACAAGTTAAATAAAACAATTACAGTTGATATTAATGGTGAAAAAGTAGCCTTTGATAAAACACAAATTCAAAACGTGCTGAATGATGATGGCACAATCAACAAAGAAAAACTAACTACTTGGGTGACACAATTAGAAACAACATATGGTTCTGCTAATCAACCAGTTTTATTTACAGATGTTCACGGCACGACACGTCGTTTTAAAAACAACGGAAGTTATGGCTGGTCGATTGATGGGGCCAAAACGCAAGAACTACTAGTAAACGCGCTGAATAGCCAAGAACAAACGAATGCAATCACTGTTCCGTTGGTTGGCGATACCAAAGAAAATAGTAAAATAGCCAATAATTACATTGAAATTGATTTAAAAGATCAAAAAATGTATTGTTTCATTGATGGCAAAAAAATAGTCACCACAGATGTCATTACTGGCAGATATAACAAAGGAACCGCAACAGTACCAGGATTCCATACAATTTTATATCGGACAACCGATGTGAATTTAGAAGGTCAAATGCTTGATGGTTCTCGATACAGTGTGCCAGTAAAATATTGGATGCCGTTATTAAGTCAAGGTGGCGTTGTCACACAAATCGGGATTCATGACTCCGACCATAAATTGGATAAGTATGGCGATAAAGAAGCCTTTAAAACCGATGCTGGTAGTAATGGCTGTATCAATACGCCAGGAACAGAAGTTTCAAAAATCTTTGATGTATCCTATGACGGAATGCCGGTAATTATTTACGGACATATCTATGATGATGCACCAGGTGAATTTGATAAACCTGTAGATTACGGCGAAGAAGTATAAATGATTATTTACAGCACCAAAAGGGCAAATGAGCAGTCTTTTTGGTGCTGTTTTAGTTGAATAGATAATTTATAAATGGACAAGCAAGGAGCAAAACCATGGCAGAAAGAATTTTATTAGTAGATGATGAACAAGAAATAGCTGATTTGCTGGAAGTATATTTAACGAGTGACGGTTATGAAGTAGAAAAATTTTATCGAGGGAAACCTGCTCTGGAATCAATGGCAAATAATCAGTTCGATTTAGCGGTACTTGATGTAATGTTACCAGATATTGATGGCTTTCAAATGGTTAAAAAAGCACGGGAAAAATATTTTTTCCCTATTATTCTTTTAACCGCTAAAATTGAGGACATTGATAAAATTACTGGGCTAACTTTAGGCGCTGATGATTATATTACAAAGCCATTTAATCCATTGGAAGTAGTCGCACGTATTAAAACACAACTAAGACGTTTTCGTAAATATAATTCACAGGCGAGTCTACAACAAGAAACAGAAGGAACAGAAATAGATATTCATGGTTTGGTGATAAATAAAATACATCATACAAGTAAACTATACGGGGAGGATATATTTTTAACGCCATTAGAATTTTCAATTCTTTGGTATTTAGCAGAACGTCAGGGAGAAGTAGTCCCAGCAGAGATATTGTTTGAAGAAATCTGGGGTGAAAAATATTTGGAAAACAATGGAAATACCGTGATGGCACATATTGGCCGTTTAAGGGAAAAATTAAAAGAACCACCAAGGAAGCCAAAGTTTATTAAAACTGTTTGGGGAGTGGGGTATAAAATTGACTGAAAAGAAAAAAACAGGAAAACAGCAATTTAAAGAACGAATGATTAAACAACTACTAACAAAGTTTTTGTTTTTTAGTTTGGGAATATTGGCGTTATCAGCAGTCTTGTATTTTTTTAGTAATTTTTTGTTTGGATTACGTAGATGGGGCATGGAAGATCCACTCTACCTTTTAGCCAAAGGAATTGAGGAGAACTACGTTTATTTAATTAGCTTAGTAATTCTAGGTGGTTCAGTAATCATTCTTTTTCGGATATGGTTGCAAAGCATCAATCAATTAACAGAAGTATTGGAGGCAACAGGGAAACTCTATCAGAATTCCGAAGAACCGATAGCCTTGTCAGCAAATTTAATGGAGTTTGACAAAGAGTTGAATCAAATCCGTCAAGAAGTTAACTTACGCCAGCAACAAGCGAAGGAAGCTGAGCAAAGAAAGAATGATTTGATTGTTTATTTAGCACATGATTTAAAAACGCCTTTAACATCAGTCATTGGTTATTTAACACTTCTTCATGATGAACTGGAAATTTCGACGCAATTACGAGAAAAATATTTAGCTATTTCATTAGAAAAAGCAGAGCATTTAGAAGAGTTGATTAATGAATTTTTTGAAATAGCTCGATTTAATCTCTCGAATATTGAATTAGAACCAACGAGTGTTCGCTTGGATCGTATGTTAAATCAAGTAAGTTATGAATTTTTACCTATGTTGAAACAAAAACAGTTAACTATTGAAACAGATTTTACTGAGGCTTTGTCTATTCATCTTGATGTCGATAAAATGCAAAGAGTTTTTGATAACTTAGTTCAAAATGCCATTAACTACAGCTATGCAGGAACAACCATCTCTCTTTCCACTAAAGTTGATAATGAAAATCAACGAGTAAATATTTATTTTACAAATCATGGCCCTACTGTTCCACCAGAAAAATTAGCCCGAATTTTTGAACAATTTTTCCGATTAGATACTGCCCGTCAAACAAACCGAGGAGGCGCAGGACTAGGTTTAGCGGTTGCTAAAAAAATTGTGGAGCTGCATGGCGGGGTGCTTTCAGCTGAAAGCGAAAATGAAAAAACTACCTTTATGATTTCTTTATCGATTTTGTAAGAAAATCGTTAGAAATTCTTGCGAAAAAAAAGAAGGCTCCTTTTTACTAGCTTGCTATACTAATTTTGTTAAGTAAGTAAAGAGGAGAGAAATAAAAATGAAATTTAAAGTTACAATTGGTGTCGCTATTTTAGGCCTTTTTATTGTGGGCATGGCTGTTAAACAAGTTGCTGAGAAAAAAATAGTTTCAATAGGAAATGAGCAAGCCCTCAGTTTAGAGGAAGAGGAAAAAATGAGTTCTCCTGAAGAAGGCGATCAATCATGGAAATTATTATTAGTAAATCAAACGCATCAGATTCCTGAAGATTATCAAATCCAATTAAAAAAATTACCTAACAAACAGGCAGTGGATAAACGAATTTATCCAGCTTTGAACAGGATGTTTAAAGATGCCAAAAGACAAGGCTTCTATCTTGAAGTCACTTCTAGTTATCGAACAAATGAAGAGCAAAAAGAAATTATGGCAGAAAAAGTACAGGCTTTTCAAGATCAAGGATTCAGCGAACAAGAAGCGATTGAAACAGCTGAAAGTTGGGTAGCAGTGCCGAGAACTAGTGAACATGAAGTAGGTTTAGCAGTGGATATAAATGCGCAAAGTAAGCGATCTACTGACGAAGAAGTCTACGCTTGGTTGGCAAAGAACGCCTATAAATATGGATTTATTCTTCGTTATCCTTCAGACAAAGTGGAAATTACGGGTGTTAGTTATGAACCTTGGCATTATCGATATGTGGGTAAAAAAGCAGCACTAGAGATTCAAAAAGCGAGTCTAACGTTAGAAGAATACTTAGCAGAAAATAATAATTAATTGTTTATCAATAAAGCTATCTTAGCTTTTACTGAACATAGGCTATTTTTTATTGACAAGCGTCATAACCCGCTCTATGATACAAACAGAACAAGCAATTTAAATTGGGGGAACGAAGATGCCATTTGTACATGTAGAATTAATTGAAGGCCGCACAGAAGAACAGTTAACTAATATGGTCAAAGATATTACAGAAGCTGTGTCAAAAAATGCTGGTGCACCAAAAGAGAATATCCATGTGATTGTCAATGAATTGAAAAAAGACCGCTATGCACAAGGCGGCGAATGGAAAAAATAAGTTTTCAGAGAATTTCTGTTGAATCACTTGCTTTTTCTGAAAATAAGTGGTTAAATAAGTGCATAAATGATTGATGAGAAAGACAACTGAACTTGCCCGCGATCTATTAGAGAGGAAAATCTTGGCTGAAAATTTTCCAGATTGGCACAAGGGATGACCACTTTCGAAACCTTTGTTGAAACAAAGGCGGTCGCACCGTTAACACGCTAGAGGAACACAGATTATTTGTGTTCAAAATTAGGTGGAACCACGATATTTTCGTCCTAGTATTCGTTAGAATACTAGGACTTTTTGTTTTTTAACAAGGGGAACAGGTGGCTGTTTCGTTTCATTGTGAAAAACAGGAACACAATGAAACGCTTCAAATCAAAAAAATTAAAAGGAGAGAATTTTATTATGTCTATTCACATTACTTTTCCAGATGGCGCTGTTAAACCGTTTGATTCTGGGGTTACAACATTTGATGTTGCTAAAAGTATTAGCAACAGTTTAGCCAAAAAAGCTTTAGCTGGTAAATTCAATGGTGTTTTAATCGATTTAGATCGTCCTATCGCAGAAGATGGTTCGCTTGAAATCGTGACACCTGATCATGAAGATGCTTTAGGAATTTTACGTCATTCATCAGCTCATTTAATGGCTAATGCCTTACGCCGTCTTTTCCCTAACATTAAATTTGGCGTAGGTCCTGCGATTGATTCTGGGTTCTATTATGATACAGATAATGGAGAATCCCCTGTGACAGCGGAAGATTTACCTGCAATTGAAGCCGAAATGATGAAAATTGTGAAGGAAAATAACCCAATCGTTCGTAAAGAAATCTCACGTGCAGAAGCGTTAGAATTATTTGCTGATGATCCTTACAAAGTTGAATTAATTACAGATTTACCAGAAGATGAAATCATCACTGTCTATGATCAAGGCGATTTTGTTGATTTATGTCGTGGTGTTCACGTCCCTTCAACAGGACGGATTCAAGTCTTTAAACTACTTTCAGTAGCTGGTGCTTATTGGCGCGGAAACTCTGACAATCATATGATGCAACGGATTTACGGCACTGCCTTTTTTGATAAAAAAGATTTAAAAGAATTTATCAAAATGCGCGAGGAAGCCAAAGAACGTGACCACCGTAAATTAGGAAAAGAATTAGATTTATTTATGGTTTCACAAGAAGTTGGTTCAGGGTTACCTTTCTGGTTACCAAAAGGCGCAACCATTCGTCGTACAATTGAACGTTATATTGTGGACAAAGAAATTAGCTTAGGTTACCAACATGTGTATACACCAATTATGGCAGATGTGGAATTATACAAAACATCTGGTCACTGGGATCATTACCATGAAGATATGTTCCCACCAATGGATATGGGCGATGGCGAAATGCTAGTATTACGTCCAATGAACTGTCCACACCATATGATGGTTTATAAAAATGACATTCATAGTTACCGCGAATTACCAATTCGAATCGCTGAATTAGGGATGATGCACCGCTATGAAAAATCTGGCGCATTATCAGGGTTACAACGTGTTCGTGAAATGACTTTAAACGATGGCCATACTTTTGTTCGTCCTGACCAAATTAAAGACGAATTTAAACGTACTTTGGAGTTAATGGTGGCAGTCTATGCTGACTTTAACATTACGGATTATCGTTTCCGCTTAAGCTATCGTGATCCAAATAATACAGACAAATATTTTGATGATGATGCGATGTGGGAAAAAGCGCAAGCGATGTTAAAAGCTGCCATGGATGAATTAGAATTAGATTACTTTGAAGCAGAAGGCGAAGCTGCCTTTTACGGTCCGAAGTTAGATGTTCAAGTAAAAACAGCTTTAGGAATGGAAGAAACATTATCAACCATCCAATTAGACTTCTTATTACCAGAACGTTTTGACTTAACTTATGTTGGCGAAGATGGTGAAAATACACATCGCCCAGTTGTTATCCACCGTGGTATTGTCTCAACAATGGAACGATTTGTGGCTTACTTAACAGAAGTTTACAAAGGCGCTTTCCCTACTTGGTTAGCACCAATTCAAGCAACTATTATCCCAGTTTCTGTAGAAGCGCATTCTGAGTATGCTTATGAAATCAAAGAACGTTTACAAGCACAAGGCTTACGTGTTGAAGTCGATGATCGTAACGAAAAAATGGGCTACAAAATTCGGGCCTCTCAAACACAAAAAGTACCTTATCAATTAGTGGTCGGGGACAAAGAAATGGAAGATGCAACGGTGAACGTCCGTCGTTATGGAAGCAAAGAAACGTCTGTCGAAGATTTATCAATTTTCATTGACAGCATGGCTGCTGAAGTTCACAATTACAGCCGTTAAAAAAAGGGAAAAAGTCAAAAGGACTTCTGAATTCAGAAGTCCTTTTGACTTTTTTCAAAAACAAAATAATTAAATATTTCCTTAGAGCTGGGAATAATCCTGATTTTTTGACTATTTTTTGTTACAATGAGAATGCGAAACTTTTTAGTGAAGGGACTAGAGGTATGAAGAAAAACTCATTTATAGATAAAATAAAAAAAACAGATGCCGCAGCAAAGAGTCAACGAGGTAGAAAGCCACATATTCCTTTTCGATTGAACTTATTATTTTTTGTGATATTCACTTTATTTGTTTCATTAATTGTCCGTTTAGGATATTTACAGATTGTAGAAGGAGAAGAGTTTAACAAAAAAATCACTGCCAACTCTTCACTACAAATCACGACACCATCCCCTCGAGGACAAATTTATGATTCACAAGGAAAAGTCTTGGTTTCTAACAAAGCCAATTTAGCAATCACTTACACACGAGGAAAAAATATTGAAGGAAAAGATATTTTACCGATTGCGAATAAAGTCAACGAACTTATTAACGTTCCAGTTGATCCAAACTTAACGGATCGTGACAAAAAAGATTATTGGTTAGCGAATCCTGAAAATTTAAAAGCAGCCCAAGCCCGTTTAACCGATCAAGATAAAGAAGATGAAAAAGGCAACAAAATTACGGACGAAGGCACATTATATGCCAAAGCAGTTGAAAAAGTCACCCCTGAAGAAATTGCGTTTGATGACCGAACCTTACAAGCAGTGACGATTTTTAAACGAATGAATGCAGCGTCACAAATGAACACGGTCTTCATCAAGAATGAAGGGGTAACAGAAGGTGAAATTGCGACAATTGGTGAACACACAGCGGAAATATCTGGTGTTTCAACAGGGACTGATTGGACGCGTGATTATTCTCAAAGCGGCGCATTACGTAGCCTGTTGGGCACCGTTTCAACTGAAAAACAAGGATTGCCAGCCGAAGAAGTCGATGAATATTTGAAAAAAGGCTATGCACGAAATGACCGTGTCGGGACTAGCTATTTAGAAAAACAATATGAAGACGTTCTACAAGGTAAAAAAGCAAAATCAGAAGTCGTTTTAGACAATAACGGAAAGATTGTTTCACAAACCCCAATTTCCAAAGGGGAAAAAGGCTCCAACTTAAAATTAACGATTGATTCAAATTTCCAAAACAAAGTTGATGAAATTTTACAACGAAACTATTCACAAATAGTCAAAACCATTGGACCATACTCAGAAAATGCATATGTCGTTGCTATGAACCCTCAAACAGGTGCTATTTTAGCGATGTCCGGAGTTAGTCATGATTTACAGACAGGAGAAGTCACACCTAATCCTTTAGGGCCTATTTTAAACTTTGAGGTACCTGGATCTGTTGTGAAAGCAGGTACTTTAACAGCTGGTTATGAGGCGAAAGTATTACAAGGAAATGATACTCTATTAGATGAACCAATTATTTTAGCTGGTACAAATCCAAAATCTTCTTGGTGGAATAGTGGTGGTCGTAATGCACAAATGCAATTAACTGCTGAGCAAGCATTAGAGTACTCTTCTAATGCTTACATGATGAAAGTTGTGTTTAAACTAATGGGTGTAAATTACTATCCTAATATGGTCTTTCCGTATGAAATTGGCGATGATAAAGTTTTCAAAGAGCTAAGAAATGCTTATGCTGAATATGGAATGGGGATTAAGACAGGCATCGATTTACCTGGTGAAAGTCCTGGATATGTAAATAAAGATTTCAAAGATCCTGCTGAAGCGCCTAAAGGCGGAAATCTATTAGATTTATCATTTGGACAATATGATAACTACACACCGTTACAATTAGCACAGTACGTTTCCACTGTCGCAAATAATGGCATCCGCGTGCAACCCCATGTAGTAGAAGGAATCTATGGCAATGATGAAAATGGAGCTTTAGGAAAAATTTTAAAAGAAATCGAACCGAAAGTTTTGAATAAAGTGAATATTTCTGAAGACCAGATAGGAATTCTTCAACAAGGTTTCTATAATGTGGTAAATGGAACTAGTCAATTTACTACGGCACCGGGTTTAAAATCAGACAAGTTTTCGATTGCTGCTAAAACAGGGACCGCCGAAACGCAAGCAACGGATGCTAACGGAGTTGTTCATACAACGGTTAATAGTAACTTGGTGGCTTATGCGCCGTACGAAAACCCTGAAATTGCAATTAGCGTTGTTTTACCACACTTAAATGATGAAGAATCCAAACCAAACCAAACGATTGCCAAAGAAGTTTTAGAAGCGTATATGGAAATGTACAAAAAATAAAATTTGTAAAGTAGAACTACTTTACAAATTTGCCCAAAAGGGTAGTCAAATGACAAAAAAAATGGTATGATATTCAAGTCTAAGAAATCTCTTGGAAAGATCAATTATTAGTAGGAGGGGAAAACATGCGCGTAAACATCACTTTAGAGTGTACT
>OJVY01000604.1_pt1 | contig 10278 bp, 10 predicted proteins | sample 1600301 | NCBI WGS metagenome assembly OJVY01 (sample SAMN04436925, study PRJEB24849) | human gut metagenome | biome: human gut; feature: NICU; material: stool | host: Homo sapiens | place: USA: Saint Louis, MO | collected 2012-05-22
GTCGGTCAATTGTGGGAAAAACCGCTGCAAATATGGAACGCGGAGGTTGCCGCCCACCGCCACGCCATCACCGGCGAGCGCTACAGCGGCTGCCCGGCATGGTATCCGGCCAGATTGTCCGACGGACGCGCTGTCGAAGCGCTTTTCCCGCGACAGCAGTGGCCGCTGAAGCTGATCTCGTTTAAATCCAATACTATGGCCAGCGCCTCGACGGTGATCCCGCGCCTGCATCACCTTAAGCCGACCAATCTGGTGGCGCTGAATCCGCTGGACGGCCAGCGCTACGGCCTGGCGCACGGCGACCGCGTACGAATTTCCACGCCCGGCGGCCAGGCTGAAGCCGTCATTAGCCTGTTAAGTGGCGTGATGCCCGGCGTCATCGCGATTGAACACGGCTACGGGCATCGCGAAATGGGCGCGGCGCGGCACATCCTCGACGGTGAGCCCATGCCGTTCGCGGCGCAGATTAAAGCCGGCATTAACCTTAACGATTTGGGATTTGCCGACCCAACCCGCGAGGTCAGCAATACCTGGCTGGACTGGGTCTCCGGCGCGGCGGTGCGTCAGGGGCTGCCGGCAAGGATTGAGCGGGTGTAGACCGCTTCGGTACGTACAGGGTTGTGCTCCTTAGCGTACCGGTATCGAGGCGGCCATGATTAGTTATAAACCACCATCATCACGCCGGTTCCGTTGAAGGCGCCGGTCGAGGTGGGCGTCCCAGCCAGCGTTCCTCTTAACCGTAGCGAGGACTGAGAGCCGGAATAGGTGGTATTACCCGGCGCTGAGTTAGCTGCCCCAAGTCCCAGATTGGCACGCATGCCGTTGCTGAGCGGGATATAGGTATTGCCTGTTTGTAGCTTTAACACATAGCTCACCGAGGAAGACGTGCAGGAAACGCCCACCGTACTATCAGCCGTTTTGCCCGCCGCCTGATCAAGCATTAGCGTACCGAAACTTAGCGTTACCTGAGGCACAGACATGGCGCACCACTCGTTTAGCGGTGGCGCCGTCATGCAGTTTATACCGCTACCGGCACCCGGCGGATAAACAAGGTCGGAAAAATTAAAGTTACCATTAGCTTCACGAAGCGTGTATCCAAAGCAGACGGTGGAAGAGCCTCCCACGACACTGTAATTTCGGATGGAAATTTGATTTCTGACGCTATCGACGCTCGCGTTAAGCACTTCTCGCCAGGTTCCCTTATACGGGACGCCGGGCGGAGGATAACTCGTGGCAACATCCGATGTCCCCCAAAAGTCGCCATTCGCAGTCAGCGCGTTTGCAACCAAAAGCCCGCCATTACTGCCTAAGTTCGCTGGTGTATCCAGGCTGACGCTACCTGAACTCACGGTAATATCACCTGTGGTGATAATCCACTCAGTACCCGTACCGAAAGGGACCAACCTTACTGCGGTGACCGTTTTCCACCGATAGTTTTCACCGTACACGGGTACAGAAACCGGCACGATCATGGCTGCCGCTAAGGCTGCCTGAAATAGCTTTTTCTTCACCTGCACTCTCCTGTGCATAAAATAGCGTTACTGGTATTCGGCCCGCAGGGTTGCGGTGGCGCTAAATAATCCTTCCACCAACTCCACCCCGTTGCGCTGAACAAGGAGAGCTTCAATACTCGGCAGCGTCACGCTATTGATGTTGATGGCCTCGCCCAGCTTAAACGGCTGGCCGTTCTGGTAGATTTTCACGCCAAGATTGGCCTGCTCAGGGGTCACCACGGTGGCATTGTCGGCATCAAACCCGGCCGCGTTACCGCGTACGCTAAGCCGCAGCTGCCATGCAAGGGTGCTGTCTTCACATTTCAGGGTTAGTGGAACGGTTTCACGGTATTTTCCCTCCACGATTTTTTTTATTCGGACATCACCGAAATCCACATACACAGGGCCGCCTTCGCTTATTGAGCAAGCCGGTGGCGTCACCAGAGTGCCGATAAACTCGAGGTTTTCCGGGTCTGCCGCCTGAAGAGATGACGTCATCATCAGGCCGACCAACAGCAAGGGGGCATATCCGCTCAATTTCATCATGTTGTTTCCCTGCGCCATTTACTGATACTCCACGACAAGCGAAGCCATGACCCTGAACGGCCCACCGCTCAGAGTCACTCCGCTTTGTTTGATGGGGGCGGCGTAAAGCTTGGGGATATTGGGGTCGGTGAAATTTAGCCAGGTGCCAACGTTAAGGCGGGTATCACCATTGTACAGGGCGATGCCCAGCCCGCTTTGACCTCCCGCCAGCGCCGTGCTGTCAAAGCTTGCCGCTGTCCCCGTTATGCGCACTTTCTGTTTTGACGATACCGCCATGGAGCAATCTAAATCGAAATCAATCAGCTTCCGGTATTGCGTCCCGTCGATACGGGTGGTCATCACCTCGTTGCCAAAGTTGACGGTGATAACGTTATTGTTATGTACCACGCACGGAGGCGCTTCTATTAAGGTGCCGCTAAAGTTAACCGTTGCGTCGGCCAGCGCGCTGGTGCCAAAGCACAACGTAAGGGGAAGCACCAGGCCACGCAGATTTATGGGGGTCACTATGTCTCTCTCCTCTCGCGTCACTGGTAGTCAATGACCATGGTGCCTGTGCCGAAAAACGGACCTGCGGTAAGCGTGGCGTTATTCTGAGCCACGGGTACGGCCCACAGCCTGGGTTTATTGGCTGTGCCATTGAAGTTGACATAATTGCCGGGAGTCATGAGCGTGGTGCCGGCACTTCCTCTGTACAGCCGTATGCCCAGGCCCCCTTTACTGGTCAACAAAAGACCGCTGCCAAAACTCGCCAGAGACCCTCGAATCGTCAGTTTGAGGGCATTACTGTTCAGGCCAGTACAGGTGAGGCCATATTGAATCTCTTTCTTATAATTCACTCCGTCTACCAGACGAGTAATCAGATCATCACCAAACTTCACGTCTACGGTGTTGTTACCGTCAATAACGCACTGCGGCCCATCGATCAGGGTGCCGTTGACGGTGATAGTGGTGGTATCTCCTTCAGCGGCCTTCGCCTGTCCGCCGGAAAAAAGCAGTAAGGCTCCAGCCATCATCAGATACGCTCGGGATGTTATTGAGTGTTGGCGCGTCATATTAGCCTTCCTTTGGTAGTGCCACTTTTCCCGCCCGGCATAGCGTCCCGGTGCAGGTAAACGGTAATAATCGCGCGCTGCCATAATCATTAATAAACATCAGCGTCGGATTATTTCCCAACCGCAAGGTGGGTAGCGTCAGCGCCGCTTTATCTTTTGGAGAAACCATCACGGGCTCGAAATCGTCCAGCGCTTTTCCGTTCAGGCTGTCACGCGCTTCAACAAATGAAAAATGGTACGGTGTCGGATTATTAACCTCATAGCGGTCCCCCTTACGAGCGAGGGTCAGCGTTTCTACACCGGGCACCGCATCAAGCAGGGGATCCACCTTAATCCCCTTTGGTCGCCAGAACACTTTCATTCGCGTCTGCATAGCCAGCATCAGAACGTTAGGCTTGTCGGATTTTGGCGGGATCTCGCGTAAGTTAAGCCAGAATACGCTTTCTCTGTCGTTGGGCAGTGAAGAGGCATCCGCAACCTGCTGTACCCTGATCATCGTTCTACCGTCGGGCTCAATACGCTGTACGGGCGGTAAAATCATCAGAGGGCCGTTTATTTTTTCTTCTTTCTCGTTTTCCATCCACCCCTGGGCGAGATAGGGATCCTGCGTATTATTATTTTTCACGCTCAATCCGACAGATTTCTCCCCTTCATTGAAAATAACCCGGGAGCGTTCCACAGATAATGCAGCCTGAGCTGAATGCTGGCTTCCGGTAAACAGTAGAATACCCAGAAAAGACGTTAATTTAAGTTTCATACTTTCACCTGTCGTATCACTTACAGGACCAGAGTTATTTCATCTAGCAGATAATTTACATTTTATGTCTATCTGTACATATGCATTTTTAAGGGGGAGATCCATTTTCAGAAATGGCATGATGAACATTCCTAAATTTGCACCCCACCCATTATTAATATTCATTTTCGTCCCTGCTTATTAGCCGAGACAGTTGTCCTGGACAAGAATTAACTTGCCAGCTTCCAGCGGAGAGTATGACTTCTCCCTTTTCCGGTTTTGATACTGATCACTTTACCGTTTGATTCCATCTGGCATAATAAATAACGCATGCTGTAGATACTGATATCCATCTCATTGGCTATTTCTCGCGTTGTCAGCCATACCTCATCATCCAGTTCGCTTTTTCGTAACCGTTTTTTGGTCAAGCGTTTTATACTTTGTAAAGCTCGCTCTTTATCATCGAGCTGTCTCTCCATATCACCGGACAACGTGGTTTTCCATATTAGCTGATCTTCATCCGCATCACGTTCGTGATTATTAACAACCTCAGCATATTTATCAGAAACCGATTTGGTACCCAGCCACGAAACGAAATCACTGTATCTGGTGATATTGACTTTCCGCATAATCGAGCGTCGATAGCCACTGAGCGCCTTAATACTACAGCCCATTTTGCGAGAAATTTCATCGTGGCCTAAGCCCTGACTCAAATAGCCTAGCATTAGCTGTTCACGCCATGTCAACTGGTAGGGACCAGGACATTTATTACAATTTGGTTTACGTAAGTCAGGAGGCCCGCACATGAGATCGGCGAAAAACAGCATGAACAGTTTGCGCCGGATGGTCGCCACTGAGTTCCTCATCGCGAGAACTGAACTAACAACCGGGCAATGAAAGTTTTTATCATAGTGTTCACTTCGTGGATAAACGCTTAACCACTTTTTCTTGAGGAGCTTAAATTTATAGTCATTGTGGGCGCGAAATCGTTGACAATCGACCCAGTCAAAGGCTTTTTCCCCAGGAGATTGCACTTGCACAATGAGATCGGCTTCCTGCGATTTTTTGACTAAGGATACGGTAATATTGCCGCTAAACTCATCCTCAAATAACTCCTCAAGGAGAAAGACCACCCCCTGAGAAAAATAATTATTCTCAGTTGCCACATAAACCGGCAAATAGGTACCTCTGGTGTCATCCATCATATTTTCTCCTCTTTCCCGAACAATTAATATCTCTACATAAATAAACACTAAAATAATTATACAATTGATGCCCCACTCACTCTCTCGGCCATGCGAGCTATATTTTAAAAGTAACGTAAATTTTTACTGAAATTATTTACATTGCATGCGATTCAATTACCCGGATGCGCCAATGTTCAATATAATTCCCGTATTTTCGAGGATCGCCATACTCATCAACCTTAACGGCTAACTCTGCTTCACCATGAAGACGAATATCCTTCACCACAATCTGAAGCCATTCAGGAAGATCGGACAACTTTTCCTGTAATACCAGACCCGTCAGATCGGTGTCCGCAATCACGGTACCATCTGACAGACGGCGATTGACCGAAATGGTTAGCGCCGCTTCAGAGTGCTCATCCTCGAACAGCGGCTCACCCGCATGGATGACTTTATACCAGGCCTGCTCACCCGCAGTTTGTATGCCCTCCTCCTGGCGAAATTTCTCCAGCCATGCGTTATCCCGCGCTTCCTTTTGCTGCTTGATCTTGTGCATCGCAACCTCGACTCGCTGATTGGCGCGGTTAAGATGGCGCTCAAATTCCTCCTGAGATAACCGGCGTTCGCCGCGTATCGTTTCGCTAATGCCGGCCAGAAAGGCCGCCTTATCAACATGAACACCTTGTTCATTCCGCTGTTCGAGTACGCCCAAAATGTCAAACCCCATCGCCATCCCGGCGGCAAAATCGGCCAGTTCATCGTCGGTTGCCGGCAGTGCGGGATGCTGTGCTTGCTTAAGGCTCGATTGCAATTTTCTGGTTACTACTTGCCACTGCGCATTTTTCTCTTCCAGCTGATTGGCACGCACGGTGAGCGCCTGGAGCTCCTGTTGTTGCTTGCCATTGTTCTCCATTGCCGCGGCGAGCTGTTCAGAAGCCGCCTGGAGGGCAACGAACTGCTGCTGTACTTCCCGGTGTCGCAAAGCGAGTTGAGCCTTCAATCTCTCTACCTCATTGCGCGATAGCTGGAAATTTTTGCGTAAATCAATCTCTGCGGGACTCAGTGACGCATGTTGCCTTAACGCCTTAAACCAGCGCCCCAAAATCTGGGGATCGGGTAAAGAGGGATTCTTACTGGCCCCAGCCACTAACTTGTCCCGGTCTTCCGCTACCGTTGGCGCCTGCTTATCCGTCGGTTTAGAAGGCGTAATCGCAGGTGATGTCATTCGCTTATCGGCGGCAACAGCCGGTGGTACTCTTTTTTTTCTTGTTGCCGCCGGAGGCGGAGCTTTAGATTTCTCACCGGGCAGCGATCGCTGTACAGCAGATTTTTGACGCGGCGCAGAAGATTTGTCTTCCTCCGCTTGTGGCTGAGACGGGGATGTAATGGCTTTATTTTCATCATTGCGTGACGTCCATTCACGAGCATAGTTCAACACATCCGCCCGTGAAGATGAAATCAAAACGATACCCATCATCAGGACCAAAACGTTCCCTGCTCTACGATCCATTAAATATTCTCACCCGTTGGCTTCACGGCGAGGCTATTGAGCATTTCGGCGCGGACCTCCGAGCATAATTTTACCGCCTGAAACTTATACAAAGCGTCAATGGCATTACGCGTTTCAGGATTAACGGAACTTCGTACGTTGGTATAGCCGGAAGCGCCGAGCATCACTCGCTCAAAGCGAGACTTGAGCTCGACATGTTTAATAGGGTTAATCGACTCCAGCGCCCTGAGTTCTTTTTCGCACTGCACCATATCCAACTCCCCGTCTGAAGTCGTGGGGGGATCCACGGATTCCATGGAAGAGGTAACCTGTGACGGAATGTTTTTTGCGACGCAACCCGTTAAAAATGTACCTGCGATGATCGCTGCTATACATCCTGATTTAAACATTATTTAATGCACTCCAGTATATGACTTATTAATGTCTTCTTTCCTGAAAATAAAGCAACAGGAAGCAAGCAGATTCTTATAAAGAACATTCAAATGGTTATTTGACCCATGAATAAATAGCAGCCCAGAAAAGTTAACCAACTGACATTTTGCGTAAAGCAGTAATAACTCATCAGCCCGGGTTTTAATCATATTCCAGAAGAAAAGTGGTGACGCATTCAAAATCTCCCTCTCTGACCAGATGATGTACTGGTGCGGAAATAAAGGCCTGAAAATTTAAAAAAGTATCTCCCGCCTTCAATGCTGCCGGCCGCATAGGGACATTGGGTTTTACCGGCGTACCGTTCTCATCTTCCAGCGCAATGGCAATACCACTCGCCGTTCCGCTGACGGCGAATAGCCCTGGCTGAGCGCTATCCTCAGTTCCCATAAAGGTTACGGTCACCGTGTCGCCCAGCGAGAGATCGCACTCCGTCAACCAGATTGAAAAACGCTCGCGTTCGCTGCGGGGATATTTCATAAATGTCTTAGAAGGCACGTTACGAAAATCGACAATCTGATCTTCCGAATCCACGTGTAATTCACAAGGGTCGGCAATCAGATTCCCGGAGAAATGAACGTCAGTATCGGCATGAGTGACCGACACACCAGCCAGCAAAAGCAGCAGAGGAAAGCTTGCCAGGCTGAGTACGCACACGATATTTTTTTTCATTATTCGTACTCCAGGCCGATATTCACCACGCTGCGCCATTCATTAGCCATCAGCGGCGCGGGAAGACGCCATAGCTGTGCCTGCACCACCAAATCGTTGCGTCCCGGATAGAGAATCTGCGGTCGACTCTGGATCGCGGGTCGTAAGAGTTCTCCCTGTCGGTCGCTAAGGCGCAACGCGACCCCTTCTACGCCACCATGCACCCGGAAAAAGCGGTCATCCATCGGTTCTGCTTCCCCATAGATAGTCAGTCTTACCGCAGACTGTCCGTTTAACATCGTGGCGCCGCGCATCATTTGGCGATCGCGCATAAACGAGTATTCTCCCGGGCAACGATCTAATTTGATGTACACCAGTACTGATGGCGTAACGCTACCCGGCCGTTCCAGTCCCCAGGCAACGGTGCTGCCCAAATCGATCTCTTGTTCTGCCGACTCAGGCAGCAGCGCGCACGGTGACGCAACAAGCGTTCCGCTTGCGCGAATGCCGCCATTCAGGCCATCGGTATCCCAGTTAGCGGCGCTCGCCGCGGAAACGACTCCAGCCATCAAAAGCCACAACATGAGGGTGGTATGACCAAATCCTTGTTTCATCAGGCTTCTCCTGTGTTCAGCTTCGGCGTCCATCAGCTTGCCGGGGTATCCGCAGCCCGGCAGATGTTACCGCTGCAGCTAAACCGCAGGGTTGGCTTACCGCCGAAGTCGTTAATCGTGGTGACATGCGGCACGGTATAGTGCGCGCTATTGACCATCGAGGTGGACTTCGGCGGTACCATCACCGTTTGAAATCCGCTGGCCACCGCCACTTTCGGCGCAGCGGTAATCCCGATCACCGTCATGTAATAGGGCGTCGGGTTTTCTACCCGATAACCGCCGTTCACTTTATGCAGCACCAGTTGGTTATCCCAGCGGCTATACTTCTCCGGCAGAATGGCTTTGGGGCGATAGAACAATTTTATTTTGGTGTGTAACGCCAGCTGCATCACGTTGGGTCGCTCGCTTTTTGGCGGCACCTCGCGCACGTTGAAATAAAAAATGCTCTCTCTGTCCTGAGGTAACATCGCGGCATCCGGCATGGCGTTGATACGCATCATGCTCTTCCCTTTCGCTTCAAGACGCTGCAGCGGCGGAACAACCACCAGAGGACCGCTGATTTTTTTCCCGTGTTCATCCTCAATCCATCCCTGCGCCAGGTACGGCATTGACGTACTGTCGTTAGTAATACTCAGGGAAATGCTCTTTTCCGAACCGGGAAAAATCGCCCGCGTTCTGTCCAGCGCAATCGCTGCCCCGGCTTCATTAACCAGACCTGCCGCCAGGCTTGCCAGCACTATCGTCATCGCTATCTTTTTGCTTTTCATTACATCACCATTCACTTTCTCAGCCGCGAGTGACCGGCTTGCACGGCAGCAATAGCTGCTGTGCAGGGATAACCCGTGGCAGTACGACTTCACACTGAGCGGAACCACTCCAGTGCACGGTTAAGCGTTCATCCGGATTCACGCCGGTCAACCAGGCCAGTCCGCTGTCGCTGACCATCCCCAGTTCGCGATCTTTTGCGTTATGTACCGTGGCGCCGAATGGCGGATGGCGCCCATCTTCCTGGCTGAGGATGGCCACGACCTTAGAGCCTTTCAGCACATCAAAACGACGGAACCCGATGGCCCCTTCAGTCAGGGCGAGTTCAACAACCGGCGTTCCGCCAGACTCGACATCGTCTGGCAGACGATTAACGTCAATCTCAGCGCGGGTTCGATAGTAATTTGGCACCCCAGGGATTACCGCGATGCCAAAAGCATTGGTATGGCCCTGAAAGCCCACCGGAACACCGCTTACCCCATCAGTACTGACCATCAGACGAGTCCCACCCTGTACCCCACCAGGGTGCAGCGCCACGCCTTCAGCGGTCGCGGTCATACCGCCGCTGGCGGAAATACCAAACGAGGAGTACTGGCTTTGCGCCCAGTTAAAGTTGGTGGTGACATCCGCCATATTGCCCAGGTGCGAGTAGTACCCGCTCATCTGGCTGCGAGTTCCTTCCCCACCGCCGACGCTGTTGCCGGCGTTGATGCTGTAATAGTCGTTGTTATCCAGCCTTTGGCTCCAGCTGGCATTTTGTGTATAGCGGTCGCGGCTCATGCTGCCGTTATAGCCAACGGTTCCCGATCCAAACGGCATCGTCAGTGAGATATAGGCGCTGTCGTCCTTACGCCCGTTAAATTCACTGCGGGCGGCGTTGAGGGACAACGACAGATGCCGCCAGTCGCCGAGGTCAAAATATTTATTCAGCGACACGCTGTAGCGATCGGTTGCCGGGCGGTTCCAGTAAGTCTGATGCGACCAGTTGATGTGCGTCGACAGGCGCAGGTCTGCGAAATTTTTGGTCGCCTGGAGGGTATAAAGCTCTTTGCTATTCCCGACGTAGCCTTCCCGATAGCGCATATCCAGATATTCACCCATGGTGAGATAGTTGCGCTCAGAAAAACGGTAGCCGGCAAACGTCACTTCACTGTTGATTTCATCAAAACGTTTGGAGTAGCTCAGGCGCCAGGATCGCCCTTGCCTGTTTTTATCACCCGGGAAACGCGCGCTGGCATGAGTCACGTCAGCAGAAAGTGTCCCGAAGGCGTTCATATCACGACCCGCCCCCACCG
>OJVY01000628.1_pt1 | contig 9911 bp, 4 predicted proteins | sample 1600301 | NCBI WGS metagenome assembly OJVY01 (sample SAMN04436925, study PRJEB24849) | human gut metagenome | biome: human gut; feature: NICU; material: stool | host: Homo sapiens | place: USA: Saint Louis, MO | collected 2012-05-22
CAGCGCGGCTTTTCCCTGCCGGAAACGCTGATCGCGATGGCCATCAGCTCCGTGCTGCTGCTCGGCAGCGCGCGTTTTCTTCCGGCGCTGCAGTGGGCCGCGCTTCGCCAGACCCGGCAGCAGTCGCTGGAAAATGAGCTCTGGCAGCGAATCTACACCGTCGCGAAGCATCTGCAGCGCGCCGGATACTGCCGCGGCCGCTGTTACGGGCAGGCGCTGTATATCGCAGAGGGCGGTGATTGCCTGCTGGTGAGCTGGGATAGCAACAGCGATGGCGTCTGGAATAGCGCGCCGTCATCGGAATCGGATACCACCGGGTTTCGCCTGCGCGATGGCGCGCTGGAAACCCTGCGCGGCGCAAGCGCCTGCAGCGGCAAAGGCTGGGAGAAAATGACCAACCCGGCGGCGATTCAGGTCACCGCGTTTCAGGTTACGCGCCTGGAGAGGGCGGGCTTCGCGCCTGAATTATCGATTACCCTTGCGGCGCACTCGGTCGCCGACCCGCAAATCCGCGCGCGGGCGGAATACGGCGTAACGGGATATAACCTGTGAATCGCCAGCGCGGGCTCTCTTCGCTGCTGATGGTGCTGCTGCTGTTAGCGCTCGGCACGCTATTACTCCAGGGGCTGCACCAGCAGCAGCGTTCGCTGTTAGCGCAGACGGCCAGCGAAACGCGGGCGCTTGGCGATGCCGCTGATGCGCATTCCGCGCTGCAGTGGGGAAAGGGGCTCGTCTGGCCGCTTCAGGAAACGGTTAGCTGCCAGCAGAACGCGGCGCTCGGCTGGCGCGCCTGCCTGCGAGTCTTTAGCGACGCCTCGGTATTGCTGATTGGCGGCAGCGATGGCGGCGGCATACTGCTGTGGCAGTCAGGCGTAATCGAACAAAACCGCGTCCGCTTTTCGCCTCACGGCTGGAGCGATTTTTGCCCGTTAAAGGAGGCAAGCCTATGCCAGATGCCCTGAGGCGGCAGAGAGGGTTTAGCCTGCCCGAAACGCTGCTGGCTTTAGTCTTGCTTATCGCAACCGTGACCGCGCTGGCGGGCTATCAGCGTGGGCTGGCCAACGGCTTTATGCAGCTCAACCAGTACCGTCAGCTGTGGCGCGATGCGTGGCGATTCAGTCAGCTTAGCCCACCGGTGATTCCCGCGAATCGCCAGGTATCCCGCATGCAGACATCGGTGCAAAGATGTGTCAGCATCACGGTAACGATCACGATGCCCGCAGCCAGGCGGGCGCAGATGACCCGGCTGCACTGCCCGGTCAGTCAGTAGCCAGGAGCGAATATGTTAAGGGTGTACCACTCAAACCGTCTGGATGTGCTTGAAGCCTTGATGGAGTTTATCGTCGAGCGCCAGCGGCTGGATGACCCTTTTATGCCGGAAATGGTGCTGGTACAGAGTACCGGGATGGCGCAGTGGCTGCAGATGACGCTGGCGCAGCGCTTCGGGATTGCGGCCAACATTGAGTTCCCGCTACCCGCCAGTTTTATCTGGGACATGTTCGTGCGGGTGTTAAAAGATATTCCCGGAGAAAGCGCGTTCAGTAAGCAAAGTATGAGCTGGAAACTCATGACCCTGCTACCGCAGCGGCTGAACGATGAAGCCTTTACGCTACTGCGCCACTATCTGCACGACGATAGCGACAAGCGCAAGCTGTTTCAGCTGGCCGCCAGAGTGGCGGATCTCTATGACCAGTATCTGGTTTATCGCCCCGAGTGGCTGATGCGCTGGGAGGCCGACCAGCGCGTTGACGGGCTTGGAGACGCGCAGGAGTGGCAGGCGCCGCTGTGGAAAGCGCTGGTGGAATATACCGCTGAGCTGGGCCAGCCGCTGTGGCATCGCGCCAATTTATACCAACGCTTTATCAGCGCGCTTGAGGCCGCCGAACAGCCGCCCGCCGGGCTACCGTCGCGGGTGTTTATCTGCGGGATTTCGGCGCTGCCGCCGGTATACCTGCAGGCGCTCCAGGCGCTGGGTAAGCATGTCGATGTATATGTTCTCTTCACTAACCCGTGCCGCTACTACTGGGGCGACATTAAAGATCCGGCATTTCTGGCAAAGCTGCTCTCCCGCCACCACCGCGAAACGACGCGAGAGCTGCCCCTGTTTCGCGATACGCAACAGGCTCCGGGGTTATTCAACGATGCCGGGGAACAGGATGTCGGCAATCCGCTGCTGGCCTCCTGGGGCAAGCTGGGGCGCGACTATATCTACCTGCTGGCGGGTCTTGAGCGCTATGAAGAGCTGGACGCCTTTGTCGATATCGCGCCGGATAACCTGCTGCATAATCTTCAGGCGGATATTCTCGAACTGCGTAATGCGGCGGTGGCCGGGCGCAGCGCCGAGGAGTTTGCCAACAGCCGCAGCAAGCGGCTGCTGGCGGCGAACGACCGCATCCTGTCGATTCATGTCTGCCATAGCCCGCAGCGCGAGGTTGAGGTACTGCATGACCGGCTGCTGGCTATGCTCGAAGAGAATCCCGAGCTCACGCCGCGCGATATTATCGTCATGGTGGCGGATATCGATAGCTACAGCCCCTATATTCAGGCGGTCTTCGGCAGCGCCAGCGGCGAGCGCTGGCTGCCGTGGGCGATATCCGACCGGCGGGCCCGCGAATCGCATCCGGCGCTGCAGGCGTTTATCACCCTGCTTTCGCTGCCCGACAGCCGCTTTGCCAGCGAAGACGTGCTGGCGCTGCTGGATGTGCCGGTGCTGGCCGCGCGCTTTAACATTAACGAAGAGGGGCTACGCTACCTGCGCCAGTGGGTTAACGAATCCGGCGTACGCTGGGGAATGGATGACGACAACGTGCGTGAACTCGATCTCCCGGCTACCGGCCAGCATACCTGGCGCTTTGGCCTGACGCGTATGCTGTTGGGCTACGCCATGGACAGCAGCGAAGGGGAGTGGCGCTCGGTGCTGCCTTATGATGAGTCGAGCGGGCTTATCGCCGAGCTGGTGGGCAACCTGGCATCGCTGCTGATGCAGCTTAATCTCTGGCGCCGCGGGCTGGCCCAGGATCGCCCATTAGCCGAGTGGCTGCCGGTATGCCGCGACCTGCTGAACGACTTCTTCCTTCCGGACAGCGAAACGGAAGCCGCCCTGGCGCTGATAGAACAGCAGTGGCAGGCGGTGATTGACGGCGGCGTCGACGCGCGGTATGGCGAAACGGTACCGCTCTCTTTGCTGCGCGATGAGCTGTCCCAGAGGCTCGATCAGCAGCGCATCAGCCAGCGCTTTCTCGCCGGCCCGGTTAACATTTGTACCCTGATGCCGATGCGTTCGATTCCTTTCAAGGTGGTCTGCCTGCTGGGGATGAACGACGGCGTTTATCCGCGCACCCTGGCGCCGCTGGGCTTCGATTTAATGAGCCAGAAGCCGCAGCGCGGAGACCGTAGCCGTCGCGACGACGACCGCTATCTGTTCCTTGAAGCCCTGATGTCGGCCGAGCAGAAGCTCTATATCAGCTATATCGGCCGTTCCATTCAGGACAATAGCGAGCGCTATCCCTCCGTTCTGGTTCAGGAGCTGGCGGACTACATCGGCCAGAGCCACTGTCTGGAAGGGGACGAAGAGCTGGACTGCGATGCCAGCGAACGGCGGGTCAAAGAGCACATCACGCATCTGCATACCCGCATGCCTTTCGATGCCGCCAATTTTCTGGCTAATGAAGATCAAAGCTATGCCCGGGAATGGCTGGCGGCCGCCAGCCAGCAGGGGGAAGCGCACGGCGCGTTCATCCAGCCGCTACCGGTACCGGACATCGATCACTTACCGTTCGAACAGCTGCTGCGCTTTTGGCAGCATCCTGTGCGCGCGTTCTTTCAGCAGCGGCTGCGGGTGAATTTCCGCTCGGAGGAGAGCGAGATCCCCGACGATGAACCTTTTACCCTCGAAGGGCTGAGCCGCTATCAGCTGAACCAGCAGCTGCTCAATACGCTGATTGAGCAGCAGGACGCCTCGGCAATGTATCGCCGCTTCCGTGCCGCCGGGGAGCTACCCTATGGCGCGTTCGGCGAACTGGCCTGGGAGACCCAGCGTCAGGAGATGCAAAATCTGGCCGAACGGGTGATCGCCTGCCGCCAGCCGGGGCAGAGCATGGAAATCGATCTGCAATGCAGCGGAGTCAACATCACCGGCTGGCTGCAGCAGGTACAATCCGACGGTTTGCTGCGCTGGCGGCCTTCGCTATTAAGCGTGGCGCAGGGGATGCAACTTTGGCTGGAGCATCTTGTCTATTGTGCTAGCGGCGGTACCGGCGAAAGTCGGCTCTTTGTGCGCAAAGAGGGCGAGTGGCGTTTTCCACCGCTGGCGCAGGAGCAGGGCTACCTCAACGATCTGGTTGACGGTTACCTGCAGGGAATGTCCAAACCGCTGCTGCTGCTGCCGGAAAGCGGCGGCGCATGGCTAAAAGTCTGTTATGACGCCGAAAAGGATGTCATGTTAATGGACGAAGAGACGCAGCAAAAAGCGCGCAGTAAATTTCTTCAGGCTTATGAAGGGAACATGGTGGTCAGCGGCGAAGGTGCCGACGTCTGGTATCAGCGCCTGTGGCGCACGCTGGAAGCGGAATACTATGAAGAGATCCTGACGCAAACGCAGCGTTATTTGCTACCGGTGTTTCGTTTCCATCAGTCCGAATAACATTGTAATAGTATAAAAATTGCGCACTGGATGGCAGTTCATTTATGATGCGCAACGAATCACGGACTGATGTTTATAAAGGCTGCCAATTATGCAGCGCCAGGTTTGTTAATGATGAGGTCCGTGAATGCCCCGCAGTTTATGGTTCAAGGTTATTGTTTTACTGGCCGCCCTTTGGGCGCCGTTAAGTCAGGCAGACACCGGATGGCAACCGATCCAGGAAAGCGAAAAAGATACCCGTCAATATCAGGCGATCCGCCTCGATAACGGCATGGTAGTGCTGCTGGTTTCCGATCCCCAGGCGGTAAAATCGCTGTCGGCGCTGGTCGTTCCCGTGGGATCGCTGCAGGATCCCGCCGAGCATCAGGGGCTGGCTCACTTCCTGGAGCATATGACGCTGATGGGCTCGAAAAAGTATCCCCAGCCTGACAGCCTCGCCGAGTATCTCAAAATGCACGGCGGCAGCCACAATGCCAGCACCGCCCCGTATCGCACCGCCTTCTATCTTGAAGTGGAAAACGATGCCCTGGACGGCGCGGTCGATCGCCTGGCCGACGCCATCGCCGCGCCGCTGCTGGATAAAAAATATGCCGACCGTGAGCGTAATGCGGTTAACGCCGAGCTCACGATGGCGCGTACCCGGGACGGGATGCGAATGGCGCAGGTTAGCGCGGAAACCATTAACCCGGCGCACCCCGGCTCGCAGTTTTCCGGCGGTAACCTTGAAACGCTGAGCGACAAGCCCGGTAAACCGGTGCTTGATGCCCTGCACGCCTTTCGCGATAGCTGGTATTCCGCCAACCTGATGAAAGCGGTGATCTACAGCAACAAGCCTCTGCCGGAGCTGGCGAGCATCGCGGCGGCCACCTACGGTCGCGTGCCGAACCACGATATCAGCAAACCGGAGATTACCGTCCCGGTGGTGACCGATGCGCAAAAGGGCATCATCATTCACTACGTCCCGGCGATGCCGCGTAAAGTGCTGCGCGTGGAGTTCCGCATTGATAACAATAGCGACAAGTTCCGCAGCAAAACCGACGAGCTGGTGACCTATATGATCGGTAATCGCAGTCCCGGCACGCTCTCAGACTGGCTGCAAAAGCAGGGGCTGGTTGAAGGGATTCGCGCGGATTCCGACCCGGTGGTGAACGGCAACAGCGGGGTGCTGGCTATATCCGCGACCCTGACGGACAAAGGTCTGGCGCACCGCGATGAAGTTACCGCAGCCATCTTCAGCTACCTCAATCTGCTGCGCAGCCAGGGAATCGATAAGCGCTATTTTGATGAGCTGGCCCACGTGCTGGCGCTCGACTTCCGCTACCCGTCCATCAACCGCAATATGGATTACGTCGAATGGCTGGCGGACACCATGATCCGCGTGCCGGTCGAGCATACGCTGGACGTTGTCAACATTGCCGATCGCTACGATCCGCAGGCGATCGAAGACCGCCTGGCGATGATGACGCCGCAAAACGCCCGCATCTGGTACATCAGCCCGAAAGAGCCGCATAACAAGACCGCCTACTTCGTCAATGCGCCCTATCAGGTGGATAAAATCAGCGAGCAGACCTTTGCCGACTGGCAGCAGAAGTCCAGCGCCATCGGCCTCAAGCTACCGGTGCTGAACCCCTATATTCCGGATGATTTCAGCTTAATCAAAAGCGACAAGGCTTACCCGCATCCGCAGCTGATTGTTGATGAACCGACGCTGCGGGTGATTTACGCGCCGAGCCAGTACTTCGCCAGCGAACCGAAAGCGGATATTTCGCTGGTTCTGCGTAACCCGCAGGCAATGGACAGCGCCCGCCGGCAGGTGATGTTTGCGCTCAATGATTATCTGGCGGGCATTGCGCTCGACCAGCTCAGCAACCAGGCGGCGGTCGGGGGGATTAGCTTCTCTACCGGCGCGAATAACGGCCTGATGGTTAACGCCAACGGCTATACGCAGCATCTGCCTGAGCTGTTTGACGCCCTGCTCGACGGTTACTTCAGCTATACGCCAACCGAAGAGCAGCTGGAGCAGGCTAAATCCTGGTACGCCCAGATGATGGATTCGGCGGATAAAGGCAAAGCCTACGATCAGGCGATCATGCCGATTCAGATGGTTTCTCAGGTGCCGTACTTCCAGCGCGAAGAGCGTCGGGCGCTGCTGCCATCGATCACCCTGAAAGAGGTGCTGGAATACCGCGATAATCTCAAGGCGAAAGGGCGACCGGAGCTGATGGTCATCGGTAATCTTACCGCCGATCAATCCATCGCCATGGCGCGGCAGATTCAAAAACAGCTGGGCGCCGACGGCAACGAGTGGTGCCGTAACAAAGACGTTCTGGTCGATCGTAAACAGCTGGCGATTTTTGAAAAAGCGGGCAACAGTACCGATTCCGCGCTGGCCGCCGTCTTCGCGCCGCCGAACGTGGACGAGTACGCCAGCTCTGCCGCCAGCTCGCTCCTCGGGCAAATCGTACAGCCGTGGTTCTATAACCAGCTACGTACGGAAGAGCAGCTGGGCTACGCGGTCTTCGCCTTCTCGATGAACGTTGGCCGCCAGTGGGGGATGGGCTTCCTGCTGCAAAGCAGCGATAAGCAGCCGGCTTACCTCTGGCAGCGTTTCCAGGCCTTCTTCCCCACGGCGGAAGCCAAACTGCGGGCAATGAAGCCGGAAGAGTTTGCGCAGATTCAGCAGGCGGTGATCGGTCAGATGCTGGAAGCGCCGCAAACGCTGGGCGATGAAGCGTCGAAGCTGAGCAAAGATTTCGATCGCGGTAATATGCGCTTCGATTCACGTGATAAAGTAGTGGCTCAGATTAAACTGCTGACGCCGCAAAAGCTTGCCGACTTCTTCCATCAGACGGTGGTGGATCCGCAGGGCATGGCAATTCTCTCCCAGGTTTCCGGTAGCCAGAACGGCAAGGCGGAATATGCGCATCCGCAGGATGGCAAAGTCTGGGAGAACGTCAGCGCATTGCAGAAATCCTTACCCCTGATGCGAGAGAATGAATGACCGACACCGCCGAGTCTCTTGACCCCCTGCGCTTGCCCCTGACGGGCGAGCGCCTGATAGAAGCCTCTGCGGGCACAGGAAAAACCTTTACCATTGCCGCCCTCTATCTGCGGCTGCTGCTGGGGCTGGGCGGGGAATCCGCCTTTCCCCGCCGGGTCAGCGTGGAAGAGCTGCTGGTAGTGACCTTTACCGAAGCGGCGACCGAAGAGCTGCGCGGGCGTATTCGCAGCAATATCCACGAGCTGCGTATCGCCTGCCTGCGCGAAAGTACCGACAATCCTCTCTACGCCGGGCTGCTGGCGGAAATCGCCGATAAAACCCAGGCGGCGCAAACTCTGCTGCTGGCCGAACGGCAGATGGACGAAGCGGCGGTATTTACCATTCACGGCTTCTGCCAGCGGATGCTGAGCCTTAACGCCTTTGAGTCCGGCATGCTGTTCGAACAGCAGCTGATTGAAGATGAATCCCGCCTGCGCTATCAGGCCTGCGCCGACTTCTGGCGTCGCCACTGTTACCCGCTGCCGCGTGACATCGCGGCGGTTATCCACGAAGCGTGGAAAGGGCCTCGCGATCTGCTGAAATCCATCGACCGCTGGCTACAGGGAGAGGCGCCGCAGCTCAAATCGCCGCCGCCGGCTGACGAAACGCTGGCCGAACGCCATCAGCAAATTATCGAACGTATCAACGCGCTGAAGCAGCAGTGGCTGGCACAGGTGGGCGAGGTTGAGGCGGTGCTGGAAAACTCGGGCCTCGACCGGCGCAAGTTTAATCGCGGCAATCAGGGGAAATGGCTGGAGAAAGTGACCGCCTGGGCCCAGGAAGAGACCCTCAGCTACCAGCTTCCGGATGCGCTGGATAAGTTCTCCCAGGCCTTCTTGCTTGAGCGCACCAAAGCGGACGGCGCGCCGCCGGTACACCCGCTGTTCAGCGCGGTAGAAGCGCTGCTGGCGACACCGTTAACCTTGACCGACCTAGTGATTGCCAGGGCGATGGTTGAAATCCGCGAAGCGGTCGCGCGGGAGAAACGCCGCCGCGGCGAGCTGGGCTTTGACGATATGCTTAGCCGCCTGGATGACGCCCTGCGCGGGGAGAGCGGCGAAGCGCTGGCCAGCGCGATTCGCCAGCGCTTTCCGGTAGCGATGATCGACGAATTTCAGGATACCGACCCCCAGCAGTACCGAATCTTTCGCCGCATCTGGCGGCGCCAGGCAGACACCGCGCTGCTGCTGATTGGTGATCCCAAGCAGGCCATTTACGCCTTCCGCGGCGCGGATATCTTTACCTACATGAAAGCGCGTGGGGACGTCACCGCCCACTATACGCTCGACACCAACTGGCGCTCCGCGCCGGGGATGGTTGATAGCGTCAATCGCCTGTTTAGCCTCAGCGATAACCCCTTTATGTTCCGCGAAATCCCGTTTATGCCGGTGAAGTCAGCCGATAAAAACCAGGGGCTGCGCTTTACCGTCGATGATGCTGCGGTACCGGCGATGAATATCTGGCTGATGTCGGGCGAGGCCGTCGGGGCGGGGGATTACCAGGCGTTTATGGCCCAGCTGTGCGCGGCGCAAATTCGCGACTGGCTCAGCGCGGGCCAGCAGGGCAAGGCGCTGCTGTGGCGCGGTGAAAAAGCTGAACCCGTGCGGGCTTCGGACATCACGGTGCTGGTGCGCAATCGTCAGGAGGCGTCGTTAATTCGCGATGCCCTTCAGCTGCTGTCGATTCCCTCCGTCTATCTCTCCAACCGCGATAGCGTGTTTGAAACCCCCGAGGCGCAGGAGCTGCTGTGGGTGCTGCAGGCGGTGCTGGCCCCCGAGCGGGAAAATACCCTGCGCAGCGCGCTGGCAACCGCAATGTTCGGCCTCAACGCGCAGGACATTGAAAACCTCAACCAGAGCGAACGGGCCTGGGATGAGCTGGTAGAAGAGTTTAGCGGCTACCGGCAAGTCTGGCGGCAGCGCGGCGTGATGCCGATGCTGCGCGCGCTGATGACCGCGCGGCGCATTGCCGAAAACCTGCTGGCGACCAGCGGCGGCGAGCGGCGCCTGACCGATATCCTGCATATCAGCGAGCTGCTACAGGAGGCGGCGAACCAGCTGGAGAGCGAACATGCGCTGGTGCGCTGGCTGGCGCAGCATATCGCCGAGCCGGATAGCAACGCCTCCAGCCAGCAGATGCGCCTGGAGAGCGATAAGCACCTGGTGCAGATCGTCACCATCCATAAATCGAAAGGGCTGGAGTATCCGCTGGTCTGGCTGCCGTTTATTG
>OJVY01000629.1_pt1 | contig 9879 bp, 6 predicted proteins | sample 1600301 | NCBI WGS metagenome assembly OJVY01 (sample SAMN04436925, study PRJEB24849) | human gut metagenome | biome: human gut; feature: NICU; material: stool | host: Homo sapiens | place: USA: Saint Louis, MO | collected 2012-05-22
CCAATGTGCGTGCCATTGATTTTTACAGCTAAAGCTTGCGGATTCAAACGATACCCTTGACAGCTTCGACAAGTCAATTCTGTCATGTATAACCGCATTTGATCTCGTGTAAAATCGCTATTTGTTTCATGATAACGTCGTTTAATATTTTTTAAAATCCCTTCAAATGGCACTTCCACATCACGAACACCACCAAAGTCATTTTCATAATGAAAATGAAAGTTTTTCTCGCCAGAACCATTTAAAATAATTTCTTGTTGGTCTGCAGGTAATTCTCCAAACGGCGTATCCATATCAATCCCAAAACTGGTGGCTGCTTGTTCCAACATTTGTGGATAATATTGGGAACTAATAGGGTTCCACGGAACAATGGCTCCTTCTCTCAAGGTTTTAGTGGGATCTGGAATCACTAAGTCTTTGTCCACTTCTAATTTAACACCTAAACCATCACAATCGGGACAAGCGCCAAATGGTGCATTAAATGAAAACAAGCGCGGTTCCAATTCACCGACTGTGAACCCACAATAAGGACAAGCATAATGTTCACTAAACAACATCTCTTCTTGACCAATCACATCAACAATTGCGTAACCTTCAGCTAAACGCAAAGCCGCTTCAAACGAATCAAACAAGCGAGAGCGAATGCCTTCTTTCACAACGATACGGTCAATCACAATCGCAATATCATGTTTTTTATTTTTTTCAAGTTCTGGTGCCTCACTAACATCATAGGTTTCACCATCCACCCGCATTCTGACATACCCTTCACGTTGAATCATTTCAAACACTTTTTTATGTTGGCCTTTTTTCTTGACCACAACAGGCGCCAAAATTTGAATTTTTGTTCGCTCTGGTAGCTCTAAGACTTTATCAACCATCTGTTCAACAGACTGACTGGTAATTTCAATATGATCGTTAGGACAAATTGGATGACCTACCCGAGCAAATAACAATCGTAAATAATCATTGATTTCTGTGACCGTCCCCACCGTTGAGCGTGGGTTTTTACTTGTCGTCTTTTGATCAATTGAAATAGCTGGACTTAAACCATCGATGCTGTCAACATCTGGTTTATCCATCTGTCCCAAAAATTGTCGCGCATAAGCAGAGAGACTCTCTACATAACGTCGTTGCCCTTCTGCGTAAAGCGTATCAAACGCTAATGAACTTTTGCCAGAACCAGATAGTCCAGTTACAACAACCATTTTGTCACGAGGAATCGTGACATCAATATTTTTTAAGTTATGGGCGCGTGCACCATGAATCACAATTTTATCATTTGCCATATATGTTCTCCTTTTACTAAATCTCTTACGTCAAATCATTTCAAGTCATTCTATAGAGAAAAGATTAGTAAAAGATACGATGGTTCATCGTATCTTTTACTTAATCCGTTGGTTGACTTATTTGGCAGCTTTCAATTCAAGAATGGTATCTCGTAATGTGGCTGCAGTTTCGAAGTCTAACGCTTTGGCCGCATCTTTCATTTCTCTTTCAAGTTTCATTAATAAATCAGCTTTTTCTTGTCTTGATAAATCTTCATATGATTTATCCAATTGAACCACTGTTTCATCTTTATCAGCTGTTTTGGAAATAGAAATCAAATCACGAATTTCTTTAATAATTGTTTTTGGTTCAATGCCATGTTCTTCATTATATGCTTCTTGGATTGCCCGACGTCGTGCCGTTTCATCCATAGCTCGTTGCATCGAATCGGTGATTTTATCTGCATACATAATGACTTTTCCTTCGGCGTTCCGGGCAGCCCGTCCCATCGTTTGCACTAATGAGCGTTCACTACGTAAGAAGCCTTCTTTATCCGCATCTAGAATCGCAATTAAGGAAACTTCTGGCACATCGATTCCTTCACGTAATAAGTTAATACCTATTAGAATATCAAATTCGCCTAATCGTAAATCGCGAATAATCTCCGTTCTTTCCAGTGTTTTTACATCACTATGCAAATATTTAACTTTTAAGCCTAATTCTTTGAAATAGTCGGTTAAATCTTCGGCCATTTTCTTCGTTAAGGTTGTGACAAACACCCGCTGATCTTTTTCGATCCGTTCATGAATTTCGCCCACCAAGTCATCAATTTGACCCATAATTGGGCGGATTTCTACTTCTGGATCTAGTAAACCTGTTGGCCGAATGATTTGTTGAACAACCGTCTCTGTTTGTTCCATTTCATAAGGGCCTGGTGTTGCCGATACATAAACAATTTGGTTTACATGTTGTTCAAATTCTTCTAAACGAAGCGGTCGGTTATCAAGTGCACTTGGTAAACGGAAACCATAGTCCACTAACATTTGTTTCCGTGCTCGGTCGCCATTATACATCCCTCTAATTTGCGGCATTGTTACATGAGACTCATCGATTACAAGTAAGAAGTCATCTGGGAAAAAGTCCAACAGCGTATATGGCGGCTCCCCTTCTTGGCGACCATCCATATGTCGAGAGTAATTCTCAATCCCTGACGTATAGCCCATCTCTCTCATCATCTCAATATCATAGTTGGTTCGCTGTTCCAAACGTTGGGCTTCCAATAATTTGTTTTCACTGCGAAGCACTTTCAAACGTGCTTCTAATTCTTCTTGGATCTGCGAAATGGCGTGTTCCATATGTTCTTCGTTCGTCACGAAGTGTGTTGCCGGAAAAATAGCGACATGCTCTGTTTCGCCGACAATTTCACCAGTTAACGCATCTACTTCACGAATTCGATCAATTTCGTCTCCGAAAAATTCAACACGTAGCGCATGCTCATCCCGTGAAGCTGGGAATATCTCAACCACATCACCGCGGACACGAAAACGCCCCCGTTGAAAATCAATATCATTTCGTTCGAATTGAATATCGACTAAGCTTTTTAGTAACTCATTACGATCCATTTCCATTCCCACACGTAATGAAACAACTTGTTGACTGTATTCCCGCGGATCCCCTAAACCAAAAATACAAGAAACTGATGCTACCACGATGACATCGTTTCGTTCCAATAAAGAACTTGTCGCTGAATGGCGTAGTTTATCAATTTCATCATTAATACTGGAATCTTTTTCAATATATGTATCTGTTGAAGGCACGTATGCTTCAGGTTGATAGTAGTCGTAATAACTAACGAAATATTCAACTCTATTTTCTGGGAAAAATTCTTTAAATTCCCCGTATAATTGTCCAGCTAGTGTTTTATTATGTGCAATCACTAATGTTGGTTTGTTCACTTCTTGAATCACATTAGAGATTGTAAATGTTTTACCTGTTCCGGTCGCTCCAAGTAAAATTTGAGCTTTTTCTCCACCTTTGACACCGTCAACTAGTTCAGCAATAGCGGCTGGCTGATCTCCGGCAGGCTCATATTTAGAAGCCAAATGAAAGGTATTGGAAGTTTCTCTTTCGATCATTTATAACTCCCCCTCAAAGTGTCTAATTTCTCTTAAATTATCGGCCCATTCTGGCAGAATGTCCACTTATTAGTTTAACATACCGAACATATTTTCGCCACTTTTGCTGTTTCGGACTTCAACTGATCTTAATCTTTTGTTCTTAATTTCTATGTCACATTTTATAACATGCAATGTAAGGAAATTAGAGTTTTTTTCTCTTTTTAGCGTTCAAATACTTGTCAGCTTCCTATTTCTTACTATATAATTGTTCAATATGCAAAACTAGGAGGTATTTTATGAAAAGGAAACACTTTTTACTTTCTTTCTTTGTGATGATGGTAACTCTGCTAACATTCATTAGTGGCACTTCAGCACATGCGGAAGGAAAGAAATATACAATTGGAACGGATTTAACATTCGCCCCTTTTGAATTCCAAGACTCAAAAGGAAAATACATTGGTATTGACGTTGATTTATTAGATGCGATTGCCAAAGATCAAGGTTTTGAAGTGGATTTAAAACCATTAGGCTTCGATAGTGCAGTCCAAGCGATTCAATCTAAACAAATTGATGGCATGATTGCTGGAATGAGTATTACGGATGAGCGAAAAAAATCCTTTGATTTTTCAGATCCATACTTCGATAGCGGTTTACAATTAGCGGTTAAAAAAGGAAACGACAAAATTAAATCATATGATGATTTAAAAGGCAAAACGGTTGCGGCTAAAGTTGGAACTGAAAGTGCCAATTTCCTTGAAAAAAATAAAGAGAAATATGACTATACCATCAAAAATTTTGACGATGCAACGGGTCTTTATAAAGCCTTAGAAAACGGTGAAGCAGATGCAATCGTTGATGATTATCCTGTATTGGGCTACGCAGTGAAAAATGGCCAAAAATTGCAATTAGTTGGCGATAAAGAAACAGGCAGATCTTATGGTTTCGCAGTGAAAAAAGGGCAAAACCCTGAATTAATCAAAAAGTTCAACGCTGGTTTGAAAAATCTTAAAGACAATGGTACTTATGATAAAATTTTAAACAACTACTTAGCGACAGGTGATGAAACAAACACACAAGACGCTGGCGAACAGATGAAAAAAATCACTCCTAAAAAAGAGAAATATGTGATTGCTAGTGATTCTACGTTTGCTCCGTTTGAGTTTCAAAATGCCCAAGGCGATTATGTCGGAATTGATGTAGATTTAGTAAAACGTGCAGCTGAATTGCAAGGTTTTACTGTTGAATTTAAATTTATTGGTTTTAGTTCTGCTGTCCAAGCTGTTGAATCTGGTCAAGCAGATGGGATGGTTGCAGGCATGACGATTACGGATGATCGTAAAAAAGCCTTCGACTTCTCTGTTCCTTACTTTGATAGCGGTATTCAAATTGCGGTCAAAAAAGGCAATGACAAAATTAAAAGGCAAAAAAGTCGGCGTAAAAATTGGTACTGAAAGTGCTGATTTCTTAGAAAAAAATAAAAAGAAATATGATTACTCAATTAAGTATTTAGACACAACTGATGCATTATACAGTGCGTTAGAAATTGGCGAAGTTGATGCCATGATGGATGATTATCCTGTCATTGGCTATGGGGTTGCACAAAATCAACCACTAGCGACACCAATTCCTCGTGAAAAAGGTGGTTCTTACGGTTTTGCTGTCAAAAAAGGGCAAAATCCTGAACTACTTGAAATGTTTAACGAAGGCTTAAAAGAAATGAAACGTACAGGTGAATACGATAAAATTATCGGCACTTACGTAAAAGATGGCAACGAAGCCAAAGAAGAAACAGCTGACGAATCTACGTTTGTTGGCTTCATGCAAAACAACTGGAAACAATTGTTACACGGTTTATGGATGACGATTCTATTAACGTTGATTTCCTTCGTACTTGCTTTAATTGTCGGCGTTATTTTTGGGCTATTCAGCGTTTCACCAATCAAAGCATTACGTGTACTTTCAACCATTTATGTTGATTTAATTCGCGGAATTCCTTTAATGGTCTTAGCGTTCTTCATCTATTTCGGATTACCTGGTGTGCTTGGCTTTAATATCCCGGTCTTCATTGCTGGGATTATCACATTAACTTTAAATGCCAGTGCCTATATTTCTGAAATTGTGCGCGGCGGAATCAAAGCTGTTCCAGTTGGCCAAATGGAAGCTTCAAGAAGTTTAGGTCTTTCCTATAATCGGACAATGCAAAAAATTATTTTACCACAAGCGATTCGCATTATGATTCCTTCATTCATTAACCAATTTGTTATTTCATTGAAAGATACAACTATCCTTTCAGCAATTGGCTTAATCGAACTACTACAAACAGGAAAAATTATTGTTGCTCGGACATTACAAAGTACAATGGTTTACTTCGTTATTGCGTTAATCTACTTAATTTTAATTACTAGTTTAACTAAATTAGCGAAAAACCTTGAAAAGAAGGTGAACTAATATGACTGAAAAAATCTTAGTTGAACATTTAGTAAAAAAATATGGTGACAACACGGTCTTAAACGACATTAATGTTTCTATTAACGAAGGCGACGTAGTCTGCGTCATCGGTCCTTCTGGTTCTGGTAAAAGTACTTTTTTACGTTGCTTGAATCAATTAGAAGAAGCTTCTAGCGGAGACATTATTATTGATGGTGCGAACTTGACAGATAAAAATACGGACATCAACCAAGTCCGTCAACATATCGGCATGGTTTTCCAACATTTCAATTTGTTTCCACATCTATCTATTTTAGAAAATATTGTTTTAGCACCAACCGATTTAGGTCGCTTATCAAAAGACGAAGCGGAGAAAAAAGCGTTAGAACTTTTAGAACGTGTTGGGTTGGCAGATAAAAAAGATGCCTATCCAGATTCTTTATCTGGTGGTCAAAAACAACGTGTCGCAATTGCACGTGCGTTAGCGATGAATCCTGATATTATGCTTTTCGATGAGCCAACATCAGCCCTTGATCCAGAAATGGTTGGCGATGTTCTTGGTGTAATGAAAGATTTAGCAAAACAAGGAATGACAATGGTCATCGTTACTCACGAAATGGGCTTTGCAAAAGAAGTGGCTAATCGAGTAATGTTCATTGATGGCGGTAACTTCCTAGAAGATGGTTCGCCAGAGCAAGTCTTTGAAAATCCTCAAAACCCTCGAACAAAAGATTTCTTAGATAAAGTATTAAATATTTAAACAAAAGCACTTGGCGCGCGCTAGCGCCCAAGTGCTTTATTTTATGGTTAAATTGTTTCCGTGACAGAGACAGATTGAACGTGCCCTTTTTCTTTTAAAAGATGGTGCAAGTTGGAATGCCAGAAATCTTCTTTGCCTACATAAGAAATCTTTGCTGTCACTGCCTCTTGTTCGGATTCCAAAGTCAATTCTACTAAGCGCTCCCCTTTTTCTAAAGAAGCTTGAAGTTGTTCATGCAGTCGGCTTTCTTTAATCATGGGTTCCTTCATTTTTACGATAAGCTGCAATCGTTTTAGAGGAGTTTTTCGTTTAAAATGGGCCAGAGCTAATACTAGCAAAGTCGCCATGAGATTGATAAACGCAATGGTTAAAAAGCCCATCCCAATGACTAAACCAATAATAGTAACATTCCACATCATTACTGCTGTCGTTAACCCAGAGACTTTCCTTTCTCTAAAAACGATAATCCCCGCACCGAGAAAGCCTACACCACTAATCACTTGGGCGCCATATCGTGTAATATCCATAGAAATAATGGACGCCAAGGCGCTATTTTGTTTCACCACATCGACTAAAATATCCACCGATTGAATCTGTAAAATGGAAATCGTACAAGAGGCCAAACATAAAATGGCATTACTACTGATACCGAAGCCTTTTCTTTTAATACTTCTTTCTAACCCAATCAATGCTCCAAAAACCACGGCTAGAGCCATCCGAATGACAACGTCGGTGAGAGAAAGTTCAATCATTTTTAAAGAATTCATCGCTTTCTCTCCTTTCTTGCAAGTGACTATTTGACTTATTTTGTATTAACTAATAAACGCAAGCCATTAAAAATGACCACTAAGGTACTTCCTTCATGAATAAGTACGCTAAATGCGATATTCGCAATACCTAAAAAGTTCAAGATAATCAACGTTGCTACCACTAACATTGAAAAAATAATATTTTGCTGCACAATTTTATTCAAGCGTTTTGAGACACGATGAGCATAGCCTAATTTAGAAAGATCATTTTTCATCACTACCACGTCTGCAACATCGATAGCAATGTCTGTACCATCCCCCATTGCCACTCCGATATCAGCATTCACTAAAGCCGGTGCATCATTAATGCCATCACCAACCATCCCTGTCATTCCTACTTCGCGTTTTAATTGATCAACAATCGCTGATTTTTCCTCAGGCAAAACATTAGCATAAACTTGATCCACGCCTACTAAGCGGCCAACTGCTTCACCCGTAAGTTTTGCATCTCCTGTAATCATTGTTGTTTCAATATTCTGTGACTTGAAATAGTGAATGGCGTTCATTGCTTCTTCATTAGGAACATCCATCAATGCCACTAAACCAATCACTTGTTCATTTTCGGCAAAGTACACTACCGTTTTGCCTTCACTTGCTAATTTCGTTGTTTGTTTCTCAATGATTGTTGGCACTTGTTCGAAACTAGATGGTTTACCAATTCTAAAAGTTGTGTCTGCAATGGTCGTTACTAAACCCACCCCGACAATATTTTCTACTTCTAAATTTAAAGCCGTTGTTTCTGCTTCAAAGCGATTAACAATCGCCGTCGCCAATGGATGATTGGATTTTTTCTCCATATTTGTTAAAACAGCTACTAATTCGTCTTGGCGATCTTCTAAGCCATCAACAAAAAGATAATCTGTTACCTCAGGTTTGCCTTTTGTTAGCGTGCCTGTTTTATCAAAAGCGAGTGCTTTCACTTCAGCTAAATTTGATAAGAATGAGCCACCTTTAAACAAAACGCCTTGTTTTGCTAAATTGGAAATTCCTGATAAAGTTGCCGGAACGGCACTCGCTGCTAATGCACAAGGGGAGGCAGCAATTAAGAAGACCAAGCCTCTGTAAAAACTTTCAGCCCAAGTCAATTGGAAAAGCAATGCGCCACCTAAAACAATTAGTGGAAAAACTGCTAAAACTAGTGTGACATATTTCGGTTCAAATCGTTTAATTTTGCTTGCAATTTCTGATTGATTTTCTTGTGATTGGTTCACGAGCTGTACGATTTTTGCAAAAACTGTTTCTGAACTATCTTTCGTTACTTCAACAACAATTGTGCCTGAACCGTTCAAGGTACTACCAAAAACTGGGTCCCCACTATTTTTTTCTTTGGGAATACTTTCCCCATTAATAGATGATTCATCCACAGCGGTACTTCCTTCAATCACGACGCCATCTGTCGGAATTTGCGCACCATTGAGGACTTGCACGCGGTCACCAATCTTCAATTGTTCAACTGACACAGTTTGAATTGAGCCGTCATCTGTTATCAGGCGAGCTTCTGTTGGATTTAAATTTAATAGTTTTGTAATTTCGCGTTGGCTTTTGCCTTGAGCATAATCTTCAAGGAAATGCGCCGCCGCAAAAATCAAAATCAACAATGCTGATTCTTCAAAACTTCCCATTAATGCTGAACCAACTGCAGCTAAGGTCATTAACAAATGAATATTAGGCGAAAACTTTCGATTGTTTTTCGTATCCCGATACGTATCTCCAAAACCTTCCCCAATAATATGATAACCAGCTAAAATAGCAGCTAACGAGAAAAGAATATTTTTCACTAAGAGCATGTTCCCTAAAAATAAACCGATAAAGAAAAGAGCCAATCCTGTAAAAAAGAGAATAACTGGAACGTTTTTACCTTTTTCTTCATGTGTGTGTGCACCTGTTTGTTTTGACATTGTTATGCGCCTCCTCATTAATGTTTTTCTATTCATATGAATGTATATTCATATTATAAAACACTTGGGTGGTTTTGTAAAGACTTAAACACAAAGACAAGCGATGATTCTATTCGATAGGATCACCGCTTGTCTTTGTCGATTCTTTTTGTTGTTGATATTTTTCTTCTTGAATAGTCAATAATGATTGCGTTAAATTGACCCAATCAATCGAACGAGGTGGATCCAGCCAAACCATAACTTTACTCTGTTCTTCTTGATACAAGTTATTTAAATTGGTAATCACCACATCTGGTAAGGTATCTGATAACGGGTCAATAATTTCTACATTTAAATTCACATAGACGGATAAATTTTTTTTGATGAATTGGTTATACTCTTTTCCATAAGAAAAATCAATTAGGACCTTGGCTGGCTCTGCAATTAAATGAACCGGAACATGATTAATTAGCAACAATAGATAGTTAAAAAACAAACAGTGATTGGCTTTCGCAATTTTTTTATGTTTTGCTGTTAACCAACGAATATATTCAATTAAATAAAAATAAAATTCCGGATATGTTTGCTTAAAAAACTGTAAATCCATTTCAAAATCGTCAAAC
>OJVY01000637.1_pt1 | contig 9679 bp, 9 predicted proteins | sample 1600301 | NCBI WGS metagenome assembly OJVY01 (sample SAMN04436925, study PRJEB24849) | human gut metagenome | biome: human gut; feature: NICU; material: stool | host: Homo sapiens | place: USA: Saint Louis, MO | collected 2012-05-22
ATTTACTTATTCCATTTCTTCCTATCAATCCTATTTTCCAATTTGTATCAAATGAAAATGATACATTTTCAAATACAGGTTTTACATAACCATAATATGAGAAATTGAGGTTTTCAATTTTAATTGTAGACATAAAAATCCCCCCTCAAATTCAAATTTGATTATTTCTTTAGTTTTGGTACAGGTAAATCATCATACATTGAATTAAATAAGCCATTTAAAAATTCTTTGTTGTCAACATCATCAACCAATAGCATTTCCTTTGCTCCATCATATGGTAACTCATACTTTACATTTGGCATATATGCTATTGCGGATTTAACAGGTTTCACTAAATATCCGCAAATGCGTTTTAGAAAAAGAAATATATCAAGTAGATTTAGAGCCTTTTCGAGATTTACAAGGATTACTTTCCAACACTACAAACAACATCAATCAGATTGCAAAGAGAGTAAATTCGACAGGTATAATCTACAAAGAGGACATCAGCGATATAAAGAAAGAGATTGAACAATTCTCAAAAGAACTATGGCAAATTCATTCTCTGCTCCTTAACAAGACTTCAGGAGGTGATTAGTTTTTATGGCTATTACAAAAATACACCCTATAAAATCAACCCTTAATCTTACCATTGACTACATCGTAAATGGAGAAGAAACAGATGAACAAATCTTGGTAAGTACACATAAATGTCATCAAGAAACTGCTCATACACAATTTTTAAGAACACGAAATGATGCAGGAACAAAAGGAACTGTTCTTGCAAGACATCTTATTCAATCCTCTTTACCGGGAGAATCTACGCCTGAAATTGCACACCAGATTGGTATGAAACTGTGTAAAAAGATATTAAAAAATGAGTATGAATTTGTCTTATCTACTCACATAGATAAGGGGCATATTCATAACCACATCATCTTTAACAATGTAAATATGGTTACCGGCAAATGCTATCAGTCCAATAAGAAAAATTATCATAAAATCAGATATCAAAGTGATAAACTGTGCAAAGAAAACAACTTATCTGTCATTGATGAGTTTTACGAAAGCTATAAGAAAAATATAAAATTAACGGTAAGTCTTGGTATGAAAACTAACAGGCAAAGCGTGGTATTTCTTGGAAAAGCAGACTTCAATTTGACATTGACAGAATGATAAAGCAATCTCATGATTGGGATGAATTTCTAAAGAAGATGGCTGATCTTGGCTATGAAATTAAGTATGGCAAACACATTGCTTTTAAGCCGAAAGATAAGCCGAGATTTACAAAAGCAAAACAATCGGAGAAGATTATACCGAAGAAAGATTAAAAGTGTCTATTAAAACCCCTGCTGTCAAAAAACGCATTGGAAATGTCATTGATATGAATACCAATGCAACGGTAAAGGAGAGCAAAGGCTACAAATATTGGGCAACCAAACATAATCTTAATACAATGGCAGAATCCGTTATCTTTATCAGAAAACATGGCATTAAATTCGTTAAGCAGCTTGATGATTATATCAGGAAAGCAGCCGATGAAAAGCAAGATTTACAGGATAAAGTCAAGGCTATTGACAAGGAAATACAGATGCTTTCTACCACTATGAAGAAAGTTCATACCGTTAAAAAATACATGACATGCTACAAGGAATATAAGGCTGATCCATCTGACAAGGCATTTTTTGAAGAGTACAAAGCTCAGATTACCCTATATGAAAATGCTCTTTCAGAGCTTAAAAATCCTATTCTAAGCTCCCAAATTCAAAAGATATTTTAGCTGAGCTTGATAAATTACAAAAAAAAAGAATACCCTTATGCAAGAGTATTCTTCCTCAAAATCTGCTATGGACGAGCTTTACAAGATACGAAAAAATTACGGAATTTATATGGGTAAGGAGATTGAGAGATAATTAATTTCTTACCCATTTTTAATGTTCTTTTATAAATTAATATTGATGTTTTCTGATATTTTGATATTATTGTGCCAAAAATTATATTCATCGAGTTTATGTGTAATACCATTATAAACATTACAAGTATTAGTTGGATCTTTAATTGTGATGATTAAACAAAATTCTTGACTTAATTCCCTATTCTCGATAGCTGCCCTATCTTCAATACTACTTCTATAAGTGTTATCTATAGTTAAATACCATTTTTTATCGGCAGTTGTATATTTCAATTTGTTCCCGTCTGTTAACTCAGATGTATCCACTGCATATTTTTTTACTGGATAATATTTGTCTCCATACTGAATTAACATTCTTTCTTTCAACGCAAACTCTTTCGATGATTCTCTCATTTTGACCTTGCTATATAATGAACCCACCAATATATTTTGAGCCCCACTCCTTCCAATCGGATTTAGTATACAATTCTTACTTGTATCTCTAGGTACCTTTTCATCATAAGAACCAAACCTCACATCTATATTCGATTGACAATATTCGAACCCTTGAGTTGGATCTAAAATAGGATCATATACAAGTGTTACAATGGCCTGAAAATTAAAGAACTCATCCTTTACCAAGCATTCTGGCATAGGAAAGTCTTTAATATCTATAAATCTTCCTTTTGGCAGAACATCACGCAGTATTAAAGTTGTTTCATTTGGAGTATTATATAATATGTTATGAACGGTATCAGGTAATCCAAAACCAAGATATTTAGTTCTTTCAAATTCTGGTATTTCAGTATTATTAGGATAATTAGCTGAATGAATTATTAAGCTTTTCAATAACAACGGGTCAAATTCTTCATCCATTTCATTTAATAATCCCGCAGCTAAAGCAGCTACTCTAGGGGTGGAAAAGCTAGTGCCTGCTTGTTCTGCAATCTCTCCATTTTTAGAAAATGATTTTACTCCCCCTTGAATAATCTCTCCTTGTGAATTAACTCCAGCATTACCGCCTAAATGAACAATATCAGGCTTTATTATATATGCAGGACCTGGACCTCTTCTCGAAAATGGCGATAAGTTATATGGCTCAGATATCCAACCATCCTCTTTTTTATCTGCAATAGATCCAACCACCAATGATCTAACGGAATCAGCTCCTTCGTGTAATTTGCCAACAGCACCTCCTCTAGCAAAATTAGTACAATTTCCAGCTGATTTACATATTAGGACATTATATTCGTCTTGAATATCATCCAATGCAATAGCAAAATCACTAAATTTTTGTTCAGATATTTCTCGAACAATACTTATTGATAAATTCCATATTTTTATTTCTTTATGGTTATTTTTTATAACCTCTCTAATGTTTTCTATTAATTCATCTTCTTCTATTCTTTCCTTTTGAGTATCTGGAAAAATCGCAGCGTCAAAGACTCTTATATTTTTAGCCCCGACAACTTCTTCTCCTTGAAACTCATCCCCATATGTAATAACACCCGCAACAAATGTTCCATGACTTTCCGATATTAATTCATTTGGATATGGGGAATTTCTATTTCCATAAATCCATGACTTTAATGGGGCTATCCCACATATTCCATTATCTAAAACACCGACAATCTCACTTTTTTTATCAACATCATATTCTTTTACTTTAATTTCATCTTTTTTATTCAAAACATCTAAATTAATTGATACATATGGCATAGGAACAAATTCTTCTGCTAAGTCAAATAATGTGCTATTTACGAGCTGATCCACTTGCAAATTTGATATATTGCATAGTTTATATATTATCAGTGATTTCGTATAATTTGTTTTTGCGAATTCTACATGTTCATTTCTCAAAAGCATCTCAAATTTTGCTTTATGACTTGTGTTAATAGAAAACTCGTTGAAGTTAAAAAGTTTCACTTTATAGTTAGAGACGCCTTCCGTTTTATATACAGTAGGCTTATATTTAATGATATTGTCAATACCCGAAATACCATATGCATTATTTTTAACATCGGTTATTTTTTCTTTAATTTTAGCTCCATCTTTTTGAGAATCTACACGAACAATTAAAGTATTTTCATCTGAAACTCCAATAACATTATTCTTATTAGTAAAAAATATATTCTCGATTTTCTTTCTATGGCTTTTAGCATGAGCATCTTTATTTAATTTTGCTTCAATTATAACTGGTATGTTTCTGTCTTCCCAATCTTCTTCTAACGCATCAAAAATCATTCGAGACAATTCAGCAGATTTTTCATTTAACTCACTACCACTTAGAACAAATTTAGGAAGTTCTTTTTTACCTCCACCTTCTACTCTTTGTTTATCTTCTTCACGTTTAGCAAAAAATTTAATTGGCAACTTCTCTTTCATTATTATTCACCCCTTAACTTTTTAGAAACCATCTGTATTCTTCTCAGTGGAAATCCACAACTTTGCAATTTTCTATGAGTCATTCCTCCTTGAATTAAAAATTCAAGGAACTCTATGTCACTAATTATTGAATGATTTTTGAACAAAAATGCTTCTCTTAAAATATCAAATAATGTAATCTCATTTTTTTCATTTATTACGGAACTTCTCATAGAATTATTCATTATAGTGTTAATATCAGAATGACTTAATCCTATTAACGAACTTGATATATTCTCAATTTTCTTATCTGAAATATCAAATTTAAATTTTGATGTATTGATACATGTATGAATCAAACTATTAATTTCAAGTTCTGTTGGTTTACTAACACTCAAAACTCTATTAAATCTACGCCAAATAGCGGGATCAAGTAATTCATGATGATTTGTAGCTGCAATTATAATACTATCTTTGCTAAAAATATCTATATTTTGAATAAGGCTATTTACAACTCTTTTTAATTCTCCCGTCTCATTTTTATCATCTCTTATTTTAGCGATTACATCAAATTCATCTAAAAACAAGATACATTCTTGCCTTGAAGCAAAATCAAATATTTTCCTAATATTTTTTGCTGTACTTCCCAACAAAGATGAAATCATTCCATCCAACCTTGCAGTTACTAATGGAAGTCCAGTCTCCATAGATATATATTGTGCCATTGAGGTTTTACCACATCCAGGCGGACCATAGAGAAGCAATGTACAAGGTTCATCTATTCCAGCTTTTAATAATTTATCTCTATTTTCATAACCTTTTATAAACTCCTTGATTTTGTTGTCAATTTCATTATTCAAAATTAATTTGTCTCTATCAATAATTGGATAACAAATATCCACCATGTCCATTCTGCTTTCACCATCAACAGGCTTAGAAGATAATGAATCTAAGGACAATATTCCTCCTCTTTTTTTTGATAATAAATTATTTATTTTTCGTGATAATGCTAAGTCACCATTATTTTCTAAATTTTTAGCCAATATTTTAGAATAATTAAAGACTTTTTCCTTGTCTCCGGATAACGCACCTTCAATTATTTTGGAAATTTCAGTATACATTCAATGCACCTCCTATTTTATTTATTATACATCAAATCGCATTACTTTTCAATTTTTTGTTATCAAATCCATATTTTTTGTTATTATTTTTTAATTATTGTTATCATAAAATCATAACCACCGGTAGAACGGATGGTTTGCTCTGACCCTATAAGGGTCTTTCTCTAGTGGTAGCCCTCTATAGAGACTTTGAATGTTCTGACAACCACTCTATTGCCACTGGCTGCCCCCTACTCGGGGGCTTTTATTTTGCCTATTTTACCGGCTCCACCGTAAACGGGTCAGTATATTCTTTAAAGTTTAATGTATCTTGTGCTATATCTTCTTGTAGTTGATTGCGAATATACTCTTTTATCGCTCCTTCGTATCTTCCCACTGTCTCAACATAATATCCTCTACACCAGAAATATCTATTTCCATACTTATATTTTAAATTTGCGTGTTTATCGAATATCATGAAGCTACTTTTGCTTTTTAAATATCCCATAAAACTTGATACACTTAAATGTGGTGGAATAGTTACTAACATATGAATATGATCCGGACAGCATTCTGCCTCTATAATCTCTACATTTTTCTATTACATAAATCTCTTAAAATTTTACCTACATCAGCTTTTATCCGTCCATAAATTATTTGCCTTCTATACTTTGGTGCAAAAACAATATGATATTTACATCTCCATTTACTATGTGATAAGCTTTTTACGTCATTCATTGACATTGAACCTCCTATGTTGAAATGTTGTGGTTGCCAGACCAACTTCATTTTATCACTAGGAGGTTCTTTCCTTTTCTCTAAGAATTTTTACCGACCCCCAGTTTAACTGGGGGTTTAGTCATGCCTATTCGGCGTACAATCATAAAAAAAGAGACTCCCGAAGGAGTCTCTTTTATATGATTAACTATCAAATTAGAATTTGTAGTTAAGTTCTGCACGGTAGAAGTCAGCTTTGTCAGTTTTAGCGCTGTCAGCTGTTTTCCAGTCGAAGCCATAGTATGCGGACAAACCAACATTGGATTGTAATGCATAATCAACGGAAGCCATCCAACCTTTAGCGTTTTGGATGTATTTGTGGTTCCAAGTGGAATCGAGTACAGGTGCGTTTTCTTTAGCGTTGAAGTATTGACCTTTAACGCCCCAAGAACCTTTTTTAGCAATGCTGTAGTCGCCAAAACCAACGCCTGCAGTCCAAGCTGTGGAGTCTTCAATATTAGAAGCTTTTACCCATTCGCCACCAACCCAAACTTTGTCGAAGTTAGTGTTAGCATTGAAACCGTAAACGTTTTTGAATTTATTAAGTTTATCGGAACCACCATTATCTTCGGAAACACCTAATTCTTTGCTACCGTTGAAACGAGCATAGAAACCACCTAAATCAGCATGTTTACCTAATTTACCGTTTAAGCCTAAGTATACTACTTCAGCGTTAGCATCTTTTTCTACAGTTGTAGTTGCTGCAGTCGCACCAGCTGGTGTATGGGAAGCAGTCATAAGATTGCTAGAAGTCAAGTAACCATAAGCAGCTTGGAAGCCGATTTTATCGTTACCAGCGTTGAATTGAGCACCATCGAATTGTGCATCATAAGCTAAACCAGCACCGAATGTTTGACCGAAACGACCAGCTTTAGCAGATACGCGTTCGCCAAATTTGTGGTTTACATAAGCACGGTCCATTGTTACTGTAGAAGATTTGGATGCATCACCAAATTCATACGCACCTTTAACACGAACTACAGCGTCAGTACGATCGTTTACTTTTGCATTGAATTGGATACGAGCACGAGCATCAGTTTTGGAGGAAGCATGTTCTTGGTCTTCCCATTTAATACGCGTATCGCCAGTAACTTTTACGTTACCAACGCGGTCTTCCAAACGAGCTACACGAACTCCCAAGTTGTTCAATTCGTTGGAGAATTCATCAGCCAAACGGTTGATCATAGCTTGTTGTTCAGCGTTAGCGCGGTCTTGGTTAGCCATAGCTTTAGCTACCATTTGAGCCATTTCGTAACGAGTGATGTTGTTTTGGCCTTTGAAAGTGCCATCTGGGTAACCGTTAACGATACCAGCGTTAGCCAATTGGGAAACTGCTTGGTATGCCCAAGAATCTGGAGTTACGTCGGAGAATGGGTTAGCTGCGAATGCAGTAGTTACACCCAAAACTGCTGTTGCTGCGAAGATTGCTGCGAATTGTTTTTTCATAGTTGAATTCCTTCTTTCTGAAAAATAGAAATATAAAAGGTTACAAGTCATAACATTCACATTCTACTCTGTTCTTCAGAATAAGAATTACTGGGAGTGTCCACGTTTCCTCGCCACATTCTACATCGAAGTTCTTCGTTTCATGTGTTTGTTACTTCTTGTAGGGTGATATTAGCATAACCAAATTTTCGTGTAAACCCTTTTTTCTCAATTTCATTCTCATTATAAAAATTTTATAATTTAAAATGCCCTAAAATGCATTTATTATCTACTTTTATGCGATATATATTTTTTTATTAAAAATATCAAATTTATCTTTTTTTACACTAAATGAGATTTATTATCACATATATTATTAAGTTATACTAATTAATAACATATCTATTAATTAATCGATAGCTATTTTATGCATAATTGGTTCATAAATACCTCATACAATATATTGTGAAATAGATCAATATACATACTAATCAAATAAATTTTTACCTTTTACTATATATAGATTTATTTTACTATATATATACTATTATATACAAAAGAAAATATTATCTCTTTATATACAACAAAAAAGACTTCCGAAGAAGTCTTTTTTGTTTGTGAGGGAATTAGAATTTGTAGTTTAATTCTGCACGGTAGAAATCGGAAAGATCGTTACCTTTTTGGTCTTTAGAGTTGAAACCATAACCTGCAGATAAGCCTACATTATCTTGTACTGCATAGTTTACGCTAGCCATGTAACCTTTATAACCATTAGATGTATTTGTTAAGTCATACGCTTGATCCCAAGTGGAACTTACGATTGGAGCGTTAGCTTTTTGGTTGAAGTATTGACCTTTTACATCCCATGTACCTTTTTTAGCGATGTCGTAATTACCATAACCAACACCTGCTGTCCAAGCTTGGGAGTCATTTACGTTGGAAGCTTTTAACCATTCACCACCAACCCAAACTTTATCTTTACGTAAATCTGCATTGAAGCCGTATACGTCTTGGCTATCAGAGTTTACTGTGGAACCATTATGGTTCAAGTTGCCGCTAGACAATTTAGAGTAGAAACCACCAACTGTGGATTCTTGACCAACTTTACCTTTAACACCTACATAAGCTACGGAAGGGTTATCGGATTTGGAATTACCATCAGCAGCACCTGCCATCATGTAACCATAAGCACCTTGTACTTGAACTTTATCATTACCTACGTTCAATTGAGCACCATCAAATGTATCATCGTACATTAAACCGCCACCAATTGTTTGTTGGAAACGACCACCTTTAGCAGATACGCTATTACCAAATTTGTGATCTACATAAGCACGATCGATTGTCGCATCAGCACCTTTTGTGGAGTCACCGAATTCGTAATTACCTTTTACACGAACAACAGCTTCAGTTTTATCATTTACTTTACCATTGAATTGAACACGTGCACGGCCATCTGTTAAGGATTTGCTGTTTGTTTTATAAACGCCTTTATCTTCAGAACCTTGGTAACGGATACGAGCATCACCAGTAACTTTTACATTACCTACGCGATCTTCCAAACGAGATACGCGTACGCCCAAGCTGTTCAACTCGTTGGAGAATTCATCTGCTAAGCGGTTAATCATTGCTTGTTGTTCTGCATTAGCACGATCTTGGTTAGCCATTGCTTTAGCTACCATTTGAGCCATTTCATAACGAGTGATATTGTTTTGGCCTTTGAAAGTACCATCTGGGTAACCATTAACGATACCAGATTGTGCTAATTGAGATACTGCTTGATATGCCCAGCTATCTGGAGTTACATCGGAGAATGGGTTTGCAGCGAATGCTGTTGTTACACCTAATACTGCTGTTGCTGCAAAAATTGTTGCGAATTGTTTTTTCATAATGAATTCCTTCTTTCTTATAAATAAGAATTTATAGTATCAGAAGACATTCACTGTATAAGTGGTATAACTATGAAAGATATATTAGGAGTGTCCACGTTTCCTCGACTATATTATCTATCACAGCGTCACCTCTTTATTAGTGGTGCCTTACTGTGATTAGAATATATCACCGTCCAAATTTTTTGTACAGCATTTAGGTCGCGCTTGATGAACCACCCGCCCGCACGATTAACAACGCGCCGGATAGCCGC
>OJVY01000645.1_pt1 | contig 9552 bp, 7 predicted proteins | sample 1600301 | NCBI WGS metagenome assembly OJVY01 (sample SAMN04436925, study PRJEB24849) | human gut metagenome | biome: human gut; feature: NICU; material: stool | host: Homo sapiens | place: USA: Saint Louis, MO | collected 2012-05-22
GGCTTCGGTGACCCTTGCGCGAACGGCGCTGTAATCACGCGGCAGGAACAGATTCATTTCCGCAACCGCCGTCAAATCCACGCTCTGCCCCGGGCAATCCCGGGTTCCGACCAGGTAGAGATCTTCCTTCAGCAGCGGCTGACTGACGATCCCGGCGACCGGAGAACGTTCATAGAGCACGGCCATATCCAGCTGACCGTCGATAAGCTTCTCGTTGAGGATCGTTCCGCTGCTTTCCTGCAGATAGACCATAACTTCCGGCAGCTCGTTACGCACCGTTTGCAGCAGCGGCATGGTAATGGCCGAAGCCGCCGTGCCCGGGGCCAGCCCAATTGACACCTGGCCGCTTAGCGTCTGACCGACGTTGTTAACCGCCAGCTGCGCCTGCTCGCACTGGCGCAGGATAGTCCGGGCGTGGGTGTAAAGGATCTTGCCCGCTTCGGTCGGCGTCACGCCACGCTTGGTGCGGATCAACAGCTGCTGGTCCAGCTCGCCTTCCAGGGTCGCAACCTGCTGGCTCAGCGCCGGTTGTGCGATGTGCAAGACTTCAGCGGCCTGGGTCAGACTGCCGATATCGACGATTTTCACAAAATACTTCAGTCGTCTTAAGTTCATTTTGCCTCCTGTAAGGAACACCAGTACCAACACTGGCCGTTTAGATGCAGAAGGTTTTGCAATTTGCTTGCCAGCTTTTTTGCAGGGACGCAAATGCCGCTGCAGGCCGCGTAATAAGGGATACTGATAGCAAACCGCGATTTTGTTGCCCGGTAAGCGGATTGCGGTATGCCCCATTAGGGGTATAAATGCACCGCAACGGTGCACCCGGCGGCGTGATGCCGTAAAAACAGGCACTCTGCTGAAATTGTCAGCAAACGAACAAGTTAAGGTGATTCAGGCTTTGACAAGGGGGATGGTCATCGTTAATATGCGCCCCGTTCACACGATTCCTCTGTAGTTCAGTCGGTAGAACGGCGGACTGTTAATCCGTATGTCACTGGTTCGAGTCCAGTCAGAGGAGCCAAATTTAAGAAGCCTGCTTTCGAGCGGGCTTTTTGCTTTTCATTATTCCCCCGCTAGCTCAAGATAGCTTCCCGCCTGGCAGGCCCTTCATTTGCAGCGCCATAAGAATGCGTGCCAGTTGTTTGAACGCTAACTCATCTCAGTCAAACTGGAAAACTTATTAGCCGCTGTAACTCATATTATATCTCCATACAAAGATGTCCCCATTGGTAGGGTTAAAATATCTGCCTCTGTGTTATTCTCTAACCATTAATTTCAGGGAGATACTCAGGTTAAGGCTCTTTTAGCATGATGCAAAACTCGTCTAAAGATATCCTTTCAGCGTGGCATGATTATGTGAAATTCAGTGGCGCAGAAAAGAGTAAAATACCGGCCAGCAAGGTGCATGAGCACCAACAACTCATGCTCGGTATAAATAATTGTGAAGAAAACCAGAGCGGAGTAGTACTCCGTGTTACGCCTGAAATGCGCAACCACTGGCGCCGGCGTTTCGTTAAATATGACGAAAAGGGTAAAACTACCCATATTGAGCCTGTTAACCTGCTATTTCCGGTACTGCGCTGTATCGAAAATGAGCGAGGTAAGGCCAATGTAAAATACCTTCCGCTGTTCTCTTTCCCCCTCCCAAAATCATTTTTTGAACAGAACGAAAACACCCTGCTAGTTCCCGTTAAAGATGGGCAACTTGTTAGCGCATTCCCCTTCGCTTTTCGTGAAATGTTTGGTGTTCAGCTGGATGAGCTCGGTGAAAACCGTCATATGATGAGTATCGTCAGCGCGCTCACGGGATGTAAATATGACACGTTCCTTGAGGCGTTTAAGGCTCTTCTGAAATGGGTCACTCAGCAATCAAACAGTAAATATCAGGGGCTGGAAACTGCGTTTAATGCCCTGGTGGCTCCGCTGCATAATGAGGATTACAACCTCAAGCGTGATGCGGAAGATTTCACCTGGCTTTGTGATAACGCGGTTGGTGATTTCCCGTTGCTGGAGCAGTATCTCAGCCATATCCATAGTGACGAGAAGGCCCCGCATATTCACGAAGTGGTGACTGGCGGTTTGTTTGAAACGCAATATCCTCTGGGCCATGGGCAGATGGCGGCAATACAGGCGATTAATCAGGATGAGCGCCTGATTGCCGTACAAGGTGCGCCGGGTACGGGTAAAACTACGCTATTCAAGTCACTCATCGCACAACAACTGGTTGCCAGAGCACTGGCAATTGCTGATGGAAAGGACCAGAACTTCGGCATGCTGGTCACGTCCACTGCAATAAAAGCGGTGGAGAATATCATTGACGATCTGCGCAGTGACCCTGCAACTCAGGATCTGGACTGGTTATGGTTTCATAGCGGCTCGAACGAACAGGTTCAGCATGAGCTTACCCGGCTTGAAAAACTGATTGGTCGCTGGCGACAGGAAAGCTATGACCAACAGCAGCAGCACGATTTTTTAGCGGTTTTACTCAAGCATCGCGAGGAGATGAACGCTTGTTACCGGGCGTATCTGAATGAAAAGGCAGTCGCGATACAATCTGTTGTGGATTGTGGTCTGGACACCCGACTAGCAAAAGAGCTACCGGCCCGTTTCATGGAAAAAATGCCCCCACTCGCCGCTCATGCACAGATACTCGGTATTGATGTTTCGCTTCATCACCCCGACGACCTGGATACCTTAGCCTGTCAGTTAGAACAGCGCCTGCAGGAATTTAGGGAGATAAAAGCGCAGCGTCTACAGGCCAGCAGAATTTACCAGACGTTGCAGGCGACATGGCCGCAGCAGCATAGTCTGGAGCAGATACTTAGCTGGATGGATTCACCGCTACGCCCGGCCCTGGAACTGCATTACCGCGACTATCCGCGCAAAGGGATAAAGCGTTATCTGGCTCGTTTTTTCGAGAGGAAATATCCAGCAAGGTTGCAACAGATGAGCCTGGCTGCACCGGAGGACTTTCGCAAATTCAGTCTTTCTTCCCTTCCCCATCGTCAGCTGGCTGCTCTGGCTGATGCTGGGGAAATGCTTTCACAGCAGGTAGACAGCTTAGCGCTACTGGCGCTGCTCCTGCATGCGGAACCCGAAGCTCAACAGGAAGTTGGCCTGTTGGCTCTTAATACTGAAGTAGCAGAATTGCAGGCACAATGGCGTCAGGTCATCCGGGCGCAACAGCTAACGGCACAGTATCAACAGCTTTATCCGGAAGGTAACTGGTGCGACATTTCGCGTAAACGCTTTATCAGGCAACACCGGGAAATGTTCGAAGCCGCTATCGGTTATCTCTGGCAAGAGCAACTGAAGCGGAAAATTGAGCTGGAAGAGGTACTGACTCACTGGCGGGCGTTGATGAGTAAGCGCCTTAGTGCGGGCTATTATCGCTGGCTGGATAAGCTTGATGATTTCTATTGCGCACTGTCTCTTGTATATCCGGTAATGGCGACCACGCTGGTTTCCGCGTGGAAGGTTGCTGGTTATCGTAAGCTCGATGAACTCAAGGGGCATAAACCGTGGCACCTGGCACTGTGCGACGAAGCGGGCATGATTTCGCTTGAATCCCTGGTGCCCCTATTGAGTCGCAGTGAGAAAGCGATGATTGTTGGCGATCCTCTGCAAATTGAACCCATCAGAAACCTGTCAGAAAACCTGCAAACACAGTTGCGTGAGCGTCATTTCGCCAGCAACAATACGTTGTATGAGCGTGTCTCACCTGCAAGCGTCACGGGCTGGCACCGTGCTGCGGGTACGCTTTCCGGCAAGGTAGACGATACGGGTAATGGCATCATTCTCGATGAGCATCGCCGGTGCCAGCAACCTATTGCCGACCTTTTCATCCGACTGGCGAACTATCATGGCGTCAGCGTGGAAACGGCCTCCCCTTCTAGCCGTATTGCCAGCGCGTTTGAGAAATCAGGCGGACATCATTTGATGTTCTACAGCGTAGAAGGTCAGAAAGGCGATATGGTTAACACTAATCTGGATGAAGTTGATGCTATTGAGCTATTGCTGGATAAGCTGGAAGAAGCTGGTTACGATCTGACTGCCGATGTTGGCATCGTCACACCCTATAGCAATCAGAAGTCATTGTTGATTAAACGTCTTGCGCAACGAATGAATCACTGGCAGAAAAACTGCATTGGTACAGTGCACCAGTTTCAGGGCGTTGGCTTTGAGGTCATCATTTATAGTCCGGTAATTTTTCATCCTCTTGATAATCCGAATTTTCAAAACGATGCACCAAACATGCTTAATGTCGTGGTTTCACGCGCAAAACAGCAATTTATCGTCGTAGGTAACCATCATCGATTGCGGCAAGCAGGTGGATACCTGAAAGTCCTTGCGGATAGCGTTGCTGAAAGCTTCCTTCTTGAACAAGGTAGCCAGCATCCGAATTTTGCCAGCCTAAGCCAGACCCCCCGTCTACAGCGTTATTATCGCGACTGTGAACATATTGCCGCATTTAGCGCGCTGGCCAGTCAGTGTGAACAGGAGCTGGTTATCATCGCTCCGTGGATCCGCCGGGGAGGTAAGCATTATCAGAGGCCGGAGCTGGCGCAGTTGGTAGCCACGCAGCGGCGTGGCGTCAGGGTTAAAGTTTATTACGGCTACTATCATCAGCGTATGGATCGTGCGGATGATAATGATGAGACTCTGGTTGCCGAGTACCGCGAACAACTAGGAAAAGAGAATATTATCCGGTTGACGGAAGGGACACATGAAAAGGTAATGATGATCGATGGCCGCTACATTGTTCTCGGGAGTTGGAACTGGCTATCTCATGGTTATCACCATAGCTGCGAGCGCAGTGAACAGTTCACTAATGCGATTCGTCATGAGATCAGTGCAGAACTGGATGATGCGTCGCTGGTGAAGGAGCTTAGGGAGCGGCTGAGGCTGGAGTAAGGTCAGAATTATTTTTACCATTTATTTATTCATTAAAATGATAGGTCGGGAAATGGCAACAAAATCAGAACAATTCAGACTTCAGGTCACGCCCTGGTTTTTCCATTACTGCAACGGTCGGTTGTCTGATGCCCAGCGCCTGCGCCATTTCCACCTGAGTTTTCTGGACTTTTTCACGCAGTTCGGCGAGGTGGATATTGAGCAGGATGTCTGCCGCCATCGCCTGAGCTTCGGCCGCGACTTCGGGTTTTTCGTTCCAGCGTTCTGCCCATCGCGTTACGCCTTCTCTTTAAGTGTGTTCAACCAGCTCGTGAACTCCCGATCGGCAATCGGGAGCATCTCATCGTAAAAACGCTTTTCACTACCGACCTTATTTCCGGCACAAAGCACAATACCTGTCCTGGCCGGGTCAAAAGCGAAAAACGCCCGAATCGGATCGCCCCGGCTTTGAATACGCAGCTCTTTCATGCTGCCGTAGCGGGAGCCTCTAAGCGTATCGGCATACGGTCTGGACAAACCCGGCCCCTTTTCCCGCGGGACCAACAGCGCTGCAAGCATGCTGGCTCGATCGGTATCATCGAGCGAGGCAAACGTATCCGTTGTTTTAATCGTCCACACGGGACCTCCCGAATAATATAGGTTAAATCCTAAGCACCCTGGAGGATTTAGGCCACCGGTAAGAAAGGGAGATGCTTATTTTCCCCTGACGCTTATGGGGCCGCAAAATAAAGCTGAAAATTGCAGACGGTGAGATATTTGATGCTATCGGGATGTATCAACTGAAAGCGTCCTGAAGACAGCGTAAAAGCGAGAATCCGGACACCTCTATAGGGATATACACAGGCAGATAAAAAGAAATCTGATTGGCTAAAGATAAAGATGTCAGACGTTTATCAAGGAATGTTCCCTAAGAAAATTCCAATACAAAGAGTGTGCCTATTGTTTAGAGCTTAATGATAACTCAACCCTATCATTTTTAATTTACAAAAACCTATAAAAAAACAAATTATAAACCTTTAACGCCATTTACAATGAAAATCACAAACAAAACACCCACAAAATGATAACTTTGTAGTGGTTACATCTTTTAGAGCCTCAGCTGCATGCCTCATTGAGACGGGTGATGTTAGATTACTCTCAATTCGCTGAATGGTTTTATTAACGATGAGTTAAAGGTCAACCCAAGGATGAGATCGCGTTCAGATATGAATCTATCAACTAATATTTTATCTAAGGATAAATATTTCACTCTGGGCCTGATTGAACTGCTTGGAGTAGAGTTTATTGACAATTTCTTTTTGATTATAGATTTGGACTCTAACGACCTTTCGGGTTCGGAGTGGATTTATTTTTCAAATAAAAACATTGTTGCCTTCGCATCCAGCGACTTAGCTTTTTATAAGTCCGAGCTATTTGAAAAAATAACCGTACTGGACAAAAAAAGTAATACCAGAAGCATCCTGAATTTCTTTTTAAAGAAAGAAACTTCAGGAAACTATCATACAAAGTACCGGCTAAGCCTGCGTGAAAAGCAGATGTTAAGCATGTTAAGCAGAGGGGAAAGCAACCAGGAGATCGCAGAAGAGTTTGGCGTGAAACTTAAGACTATTTATACGCACCGCCGCAACCTGATGAATAAATTAGGTTGTAAAAACAGGATTACGTTTCAAAAGTTATTTTTCAACAATAAATGTTTTTTTAAGTGAAGCATAGCTTCAGGATTATTCATAAACAGGAGTTTTATCATGAACAAATTAGCACTTATCGTTATTTCAGCACTGTCCCTGAGTTCTGCTGCGGCTCTGGCCGATACCGTTACGGTGAACGGCGGTACGGTGCATTTTAAAGGGGAAGTGGTTAACGCGGCCTGCGCGGTTGATGCCGGTTCTATCGACCAGACCGTTCAGTTAGGCCAGGTTCGTTCTGCAAAGCTGGCGACCGCAGGCAACACCAGCACGGCTGTCGGCTTCAATATCCAGCTGAATGATTGTGATACCACCGTCGCCACCAAAGCCTCCGTCGCGTTTACCGGCACGGCGATTGACAGCGCCAACCCAACGGTACTGGCCCTGCAGAACTCCGCCGCGGGCGGCGCGACTAACGTCGGCGTACAGATCCTTGACCGTACCGGTACCCCGCTGGCGCTGGATGGCGCCGCATTCGGCGCGCAAACCACGCTGAACGATGGCACCAACGTTATCCCGTTCCAGGCTCGCTACTACGCGACTGCCGCAGCCACTGCCGGTACCGCTAACGCTGACGCCACCTTTAAAGTGCAGTACGAGTAATTTTTTCATCAGGCAGGGAAGCGCGTCGGGCCAGGACGGCCCGTTATCCGAATAAGAGTAAGGGTGATAACGATGCAAAGAATGAAGTCTGGTCTGTTGATTTTATTGCTCCCACCGCTGGCGCTGGCAGGAAACCAGTGGGACACCATGCTGCCCGGCGGGAACATGCGCTTTCAGGGGATAGTCATTGCCGAGTCCTGTCGCGTTGAAGCGGGCGACCGGCAGATGACGGTCAAGATGGGGCAAATCAGCAGCAATCGGTTTCATTCGGCCGGGGAGGACACCAATCCCGTTCCCTTCGATATTCACCTACAGGAGTGCAGTACCGCCGTGAGCCAGCGCGTTGGCGTGGCGTTTCACGGCGTCGCCGATGGTAAAAATCCGGACGTCCTCTCGGTTGGCGAGGGTCCGGGGATCGCGACCGGCATTGGCGTTGCCCTGTTTGATAAAACCGGCAGTCAAATCCCGCTCAATGCGCCCGCAGGGGCATGGACGCAGCTGCACACGGGGCCAACGACGCTGCATTTTGTCGCCAAATATCGTTCCACCGGGAATCAGGTCACCGGAGGAGCGGCAAATGCTCAGGCCTGGTTCTCCCTGACCTACCAGTAATCAGCGCCGGTAACAGGAATTCACCGTGAGAAAGAAAGAGATAAGCATGAAAAATAGACGGGCTACCACGCGCGGGATGCGCGGTTTACTGGCAGGACTCCTGCTGCTCTCCACCGCCGGTTTTACCGCTCAGGCGCAGGCCGGCGTGGCGCTGGGCGCGACCCGCGTGATTTATCCGGCCGGACAGAAACAGGCTCAGCTGGCGGTGACGAATAACGACGACAGCACCTATCTGATCCAGTCATGGGTAGAGAACGCCGATGGCGCGAAAGACGGGAGCTTTGTCATTACCCCGCCGCTGTTCGCCATGCAGGGGAAGAAAGAGAATACCCTGCGCATCCTCGATGCCACCAATGGCCAGCTGCCGCAGGACCGGGAAACGCTGTTCTGGATGAACGTCAAAGCAATCCCATCGATGGATAAATCAAAGCTCAGCGAAAACACGCTACAGCTGGCGATTATCAGCCGTATCAAGCTTTATTACCGCCCGGCCAAACTGGCGCTACCGCCGGATCAGGCCGCGGAAAAGCTGAAGTTCCGCCGCAGCGGAAGCTCACTCACGCTGATTAACCCAACCCCTTATTACCAGACGGTCACCGAGCTCAACGCCGGAACCCGGGTGCTGAAAAATGCGCTGGTCCCGCCGATGGGCGAAGCCAGCGTCAGTTTACCGTCCGATGCAGGTCGCGAGATTACATACCGGACGATTAACGACTACGGCGCACTCACCCCGCGTATGAAAGGCGTCATGCAGTAACTGACCGGGGAGCAGCGCTCTCCCCCTGAACGAAAAAAATAACGATGGCCGGGCGACTTTGGACCGGAGGGACTATGTCACATCTGAAATATGGACTCGACCACTTGGGCTCCCGGCGAATGACTCCAGGATCTGCGCGCGTATTCGCGCAGATCCCCCTTGCCCTTTTACTTTCCTCACCGGCTTTTTACGCGCAGGCGGAGCTCTATTTCAACCCACGCTTTCTGGCGGACGATCCCGCCGCCGTGGCGGATCTGTCCGGTTTTGAAAAGGGCCAGGAGCTGCCGCCGGGTACCTATCGCGCGGATATCTACCTGAATGACGGGTATATGACCACCCGCGATATCACCTTTAATGCCGCTGAAAAGGGCCACGGGCTGGCCCCCTGCCTGACCCGCGGACAGCTGGCCAGCATGGGCGTGAATACCGCGGCCATTGCCGGAATCGACGTGCTGGCGGCGGATGCCTGCGTACCGCTAACCGAGATGATCAAAGACGCCACCACCCGCTTTGATGCCGGGCAGCAGCGGCTGTATCTGACCGTGCCCCAGGCGTTTATGGGCAACCGCGCCCGCGGCTATATTCCGCCTGAGCTCTGGGACCACGGAATTAACGCCGGGCTACTGAACTACAACTTCACCGGCAACAACGTGCACAACGACGTCGGCGGCAGCAGCAACTACGCGTACCTGAACCTGCAGAGCGGGCTGAACCTCGGCGCCTGGCGCCTGCGCGACAACACCACCTGGAGCTACAGCAGCAGCGGCAGTTCGACGACCAATGAAAACAAATGGCAGCATATCAACTCGTGGCTTGAGCGTGATATTACGCTACTGCGTTCGCGCCTCACGCTGGGCGACAGCTACACCAACGGCGACGTCTTTGACGGCATTAACTTCCGCGGCGCGCAGCTAGCTTCCGACGACAATATGCTGCCGGACAGCCAGAAGGGTTTCGCCCCGGTCATTCACGGGATTGCCC
>OJVY01000662.1_pt1 | contig 9289 bp, 7 predicted proteins | sample 1600301 | NCBI WGS metagenome assembly OJVY01 (sample SAMN04436925, study PRJEB24849) | human gut metagenome | biome: human gut; feature: NICU; material: stool | host: Homo sapiens | place: USA: Saint Louis, MO | collected 2012-05-22
ATTGTAACTAATAACAATTTATTTATAGAAGAGAAGAAAACAAAAGAACGTTGGGGGACGTTCTTTTGTTAAATAAGAGAGAAGACAAGAGACTTTTAGAAAGTAAAGGCTGGATGATATGTGCCTTGGTAAGGTTCATGTTCCACGAACACTTGAATATCATTACCAGCATTATCTTTACCCATTCGAGTATACGTAAATCGATCATTGTTTAGTTCCGTTAATTCTAGCGCCGCACCGTAACGATTCGTACCAATAGATACATGGGCCCGAATCTTGTTACTGTCTACCACTTGGAAGTACCCAAAGTCGCCGCGGGTTTCACCCGTTTGTAAATTGAAAAATTCATATTTACTTGGGTTTGGATCAAATTTCGCTAAACTAATGTAATTTTGATTGGCCGCTGTCACATCATTACCGTTTTTATCTACGACTTTTGTGCCATTCCACAAGGTTGTTCCTAAAATTTTATCCCCTGATTTATTTGTCACAATTTTGCCAGTTTGATTGGTTAATGCTTCACGTCCATTTGTAAAAGCTAATTTTTTCCCATGATAAGGGATGTGTTCCACGTAAACTTCAACATCATTCCCCAGTTTATCTTTCCCTAAACGCTTGTAAGTAAATTTGTCTTTACTCACTTCGGTTAAATCCACTACGGCTTGATAATTTTGTGTCCGCGAAATTAAAATTCGTTTTGTGCCATCACCTGTCACAAAAAATGTTCCTTCGTCACCACGGGTTTCCCCAGTATTTTTGTCGAAAAACTCATAAAAACCGGTTTCACCATCATATTTTGCTAAACCAATAAAATTAGCATTTTCTGCCGTTAAATCATTACCAGCAGCATCATAAACACGGGTTCCTTGCCAGTCCGTGCCAGATAAAATCTTAGTCGCCTTATCGCCTTTTGTTTGGCCATTGTTTTGATGTTTGCCTAAATTTGCTGTAGCACTATTTGGATTGGCTGCATGACCTGCAAATGCTGGACTTGCATAACCTGCTATAAGTAACGTACTTAATGTTACTAAAGTAATCGAACTTAATACTTTCTTTTTCATAAAGCATCGCTCCTTTTCTTTGATAAACCTATCTTAACAAACGATTCTAAACTACCACTGTCAGAAAAATGAACAATTTATAAACGATTAAAAACAACTATAAACTATTTTTTTGTTAAAAATGAAGCGGTCAAAAGAATCCTTTACTTCCTTTTGGCCGCTTCATCCACTCGTGATTGACTAATTAGAACGTGAAGTCTGGCGTAAAGTCTCCTTCATATGGTTCATGTTCTACAAAGACTTTAATTTCTTTGCCATTGTTGTCTTTACCCATTCGTGTATACGTAAAACGTTTATCATTTAATTCTGTTAATTCTAACGCAGCTCCATATTTATTGTCACCAATTGAAACGTGGGCCCGGATTTTGTTATTATCAATTACTTGGAAGTAACCAAAATCTCCACGGGTTTTACCCGTTTCTAAATCAAAGAATTCATATTTACTTGTTTTATTATCAAATTTCGCTAAACTAATAAACATTTTATTTGCTTCAGTAACATCGTTACCGTCTTCATCTAAAACTTTCGTGCCATTCCATAATGTAGCCCCTAAAATGTCATCCCCAGGTTCACTGGTAACAATCTTGCCAGTTTCTGTTTCTAAATCTTTACGGCCATTCGTAAAGGTTAATTTCTCGTCAGAATAAGGGATATGTTCTACAAAGACTTCTACATCTTTCCCGTCTTTATCTTTACCCATTCGCTTATAGGTAAATTTATCTTTCGTCACTTCCGTTAAATCGACCACCGCTTGATAGTTTTGTGTATCCGAAATTAAGATACGCTTTTCGCCATCGTCTGTCACAAAGAATGTGCCTTCATCGCCACGGGTTTCACCTGTTTCTTTGTCGAAAAATTCATAAAAACCTGTTTCACCATCATATTTTGCTAAACCAATAAAATTAGCATTTTCTGCTGTTAAATCATTATTATTTTTGTCGTAAACTTTTGTGCCTTGCCAATCAGTACTGGATAAAATTTCTGTTAATTCTTGTCCTTTTGATTGCTCTTTAGCTGCTTCTGCTGAACTAGAGACTGCAGTGCTTGAGCTAGCTGCACTTGATTTATCTGTTGCAGAGTTGGCTCCGCCAGCACAGCCTGCAATCAACAACGTACTAAAGGTTAATAAGGTAAGCGCACTAAAAACTTTTTTCTTTTTCATGGTTGGTAATCCCCTTTTTCTTTTTGATATATTTAGAATAGCAAAGCCTTATAAACTCCTACTTGCCGAAAAATGAACAAATTATAAACAAATGAAAAAAAGTTAATAACAATACTAGCTTTTTTTTGTTTACTTGTAATACACTATAAGTAAGAAATAGATTAAAACCACTAGGAGGGACGCTTTTGACCATTAAACGCCGCTTTTTTATTTCTTATATTAGTGCCATCATTATTACTTTAGCCTCTGTTTTAGCTGTTTTATCCTTAGCTTCTTACATCACGTTAGGAACTGTTCCCAGTTTGCCCCAAGCTTACCGAATGATGAATAAGCAACGACCATTGACCGCTAACGAAGAAGAAAGTTATTTGGCCTTAGATCAATTGTTAAAAAAGTCACCGAAATTACTAGATACACCTTTAAGTAAAGAATTAAAGGAAACGATTCAAACAATTGAGGCAAAAGGATTAAGTGTGATTATTCGAAAGAATGCACGGTTTCCTTATTATTCGGATAATTTAGTAGAAAAATCTTTGTCTGTACATATTCCAAACTACGAAATGAATAATATTATGCCAACTGGCACACTGGATAATGCAGGGCGTCTATATCATTATGTCAAATCCGATTTTCATTATTTAGATGGTTCTAACGGGAGCTTTATTGTCTTGAAACGCGAAAGCAGCCTTTTTGAATTCTTCACACGCTGGATTATCTGGATGATTTTGTTAATTATCCTTGTAGCAATTGCGGCAGCTTGGCTCATTAATAAGCGCTTAACCAAAACCACTATCGAGCCATTAGAAGCATTAGAAAAAGCGACTAAAACATTGGGTAAGGATGCCCAAAAAGAAAATCCATTTACACCAACTAGCCACCAAACCGTTTCAACAGAAGTCAAACAGCTCCAACTTAGTTTTGAACAAATGTGGCAAGATTTAGAAGAAGCCAATGCGGAACGCGAAAAATATGAAGATAATCGGAAAGAATTAATTGCCAATATTTCTCATGACTTAAAAACACCAATTACTTCTATTATTGGTTACGTTGAAGGCTTGATGGATGGCGTTGCCAATACTGAAGAAAAAAAACAGCGCTATTTAACGGTCATTCATGAAAAAAGTTTAGGCCTCAATGATTTAATTGAAGAATTATTTTTGTATTCTAAATTAGACCTAGATCGTGCTGTCTTTACAATGGAAAAGACCAATTTCACTCGTTTTATTGCACATATTCTTGAAGAATACCGTTTGGAACAAGAACTCGTGATTACTTCTGTACTTCCCACCGAAGCTTTATACGTTCAAATGGATCCCACGCAGATGAATCGCGTGATTACCAATCTAATTCAAAATAGCATTAAATTTGCGGATCCCACTAAAGAACAACTAGCCTTTACGATTTCTTTAACGCATAATCAAACAGACTTAGTTTTAACCATTACAGATAACGGCATTGGTATCGATAAAAAAGAATTACCTTATTTATTCGAACGCTTCTATCGTGTAGACAAATCTCGAACCCCAACAGTTAAAGGAAGCGGCTTGGGATTAAGTATTGTCAAACAAATTATTGACTATCATCAGGGAACAATCACTGTCACAAGTAAAAAAGGAGACGGCACCAACGTGATAATTACGCTGCCGTTGTTGGAGGATGAAAAATGAAACCACATGTATTAATTATTGAAGATGATCCAAGCATTGCTGATTTGCAAAAAGATTATTTAGAAATTAACGATATGACTGTCACAATTGAACATGATGGAAAAAAAGGATTGGAAGCAGCTTTAAATGAGCCCTTTGATTTAATTATTTTAGATGTGATGCTGCCAACTATGGATGGTTTTGAAATCTGTCGTGCAATTCGAAAAAAAAAGCAAACGCCGATCATGATTGTTTCGGCTAAAAAAGAAGATATTGATAAAATTCGTGGGCTTGGCTTAGGTGCGGATGATTATATAATCAAGCCGTTTAGTCCCAATGAATTAGTCGCTCGAGCAAAAGCCCATATGAACCGTTATCAATTGTTAAGCAACGCAGAACAACCACCACAATTACTAAAAATCAATGAAATCGCTGTCGACACTGCCGCCCACAAAGTGTTTGTTTTAGAAAATGAAGTTATTTTTACAAGCAAAGAATACAAATTGCTGGTTTTCTTGATGGAACATCCTAACCGTGTGTGGAATAAAGAAGAACTTTTTGAAAGTGTCTGGGGGTTTGATGCCTTAGATACTGAGGTTTCGACTGTCGTTGTTCACATTAAACGGATTCGGGAAAAATTAAAAAAAGCCAATCTTTCTGACTCTCCAATTGAAACACTCTGGGGAAGTGGCTACCGCTTCAATCGATAAAGAGAGCAAAAATAAGTCGGAGCCTATTTCTAGGCTCCGACTTATTTTTTATTAATTTACACGAGAAAATTTTTGATAAAGTTGGTTGAAAACAATCATAAATTGTTCAATTTCTGCCATTGTATTGCCTTCATCTAAACTAATGCGCACAGCGGAAGTCGCCAATTCTCCAGGCACATGCATGGCATACAAGGTGCTGCTAGCCATTTTTTTTCGGCTAGAACAAGCACTCGTAGTCGAAATATAAATTTGTTTTTCTTCCAATGCATGGACCAGCACTTCGCCACGAATCCCTTTCAAAGCAAAACATAAAATGTGTGGCGCAAAATGTTCATTATCTTGTGAAAAAACAGTCACATTTTGAAATTCTTCTAGCGCCTTTAATAAATAACTTCGTAATGTCGCCACATGTTGCGGCCGTTGTTGTTCGTTCTCTAAATGCAAACGCAACGCTTTGGCCATTGCCACAATTGCTGGTACGTTTTCTGTCCCACTGCGTTGGTTGTTTTCTTGCCCGCCTCCTGTTAAAAGCGGCGCTAAACGTTTTCCTTGTTTCCAATACATAAAACCAATGCCTCGTGGTCCATGAAATTTATGTGCAGAAAACGTTGCAAAATCCACCCGATCCGTTAACCACTCTGAGTAATTAACTTTCCCAATTGCTTGAACCGCGTCTACATGAAAATGAATTTTAGGAAACTCCGCTAAAACCTCGCTGATTTCTTTAATTGGTTGAATCGTTCCCACTTCATTGTTCACTGCCATAACAGAAACCAAAATCGTTTCTTTTCTAATTAATTTCTGTAATTCCTCGACTTTCACACGACCTTCTTTATCCACTGGCGCATAAGAAAGTTCAAAACCTAGTTCGACTAATTGTTCCGCTGTTTCTGTAACTGCTGGATGTTCCACTGCAGAAATAATAATATGATTACCAAATTCTCGTTTTTCGATTGCCGTTCCTTTTAAAACCCAGTTATCTCCTTCAGTTCCGCCACTTGTAAAATAGATTTCATTTGCTGAAACATTGATTAGCTCCGCAATCTGCTTCCGTGCTTGTTGTAAGAGCCGATTCGCTTGGTTGCCTAAGTCATGCAGACTAGACGGATTGCCAATAATCCGCTGACTGGTTTTTACATATGTATCTAAAGCCTGGGGGTAAATCGGTGTAGTTGCACTATTATCAAAATAAATCATTTGTCACCCTTCTTTTTTAAAATTCTTTCCCATTATATACTTTCTAAAGTATCACTTCAAGTCACCCCCACGCCATAAAAACAGAGGCTTGTCTGTCGACAAACCTCTGTTTAGTGATTGTTTAATTAAATTGCTGTTAAATTAGGGTTATTGATATTTTTAAAATAAAAATCTTCGATTCGTTTGAACGCCCCTGGCTCAACAGCTTCCAATGCCGTTCCAATTTCATCTAATGCATCTTGATAACGGAATTCTGTCGAGAATAAATACATGCTTTTATCTAAAGCCGCTCGGATGTTCTCGTGAGTATGACGATAGCGGTTTGCATATTGCATCATTTGTTCTGTCAGAGCTGCTGCATTGACTAAATCTTTTGTTTTCTTATCTAATAACTCTAAATCATCTTCGCATAAGTCACACAAACGATTGATTTCATCCATGTTAATGCGCATTTTATTTAAGGCTCGGCTTAAATCTTCAATTCGATCCGTTGCCACATAGAAAAATTCTAAGTAATCAGCAGACAAACCTGGTAATCGTTGCTTTTCAACATACCGCTTGATACTCCGTAAACGGAATTCGTATTCGTCGACTTTTTCTTGGGCGACTTTTTCGCCTTTTCTTAGTTCTTTCAATGAAGCATCAATTTCTAATTGTTGATTTTCAATATCATCTAAAATCTTATAGCATTCTTTATAGAACGCTTGAATTTCAGAGTAAGGAACGGTATGTTCTTTCATTCGAGGTTCCAAGTCTTTTTGACGGCGGATAATTTCTTCAATTTCCGTTTGGAAACCACGACTACGTCCTAGCTCGTTGTTGTTTAAGGTGTAGCTTTGTGATACATGGTCCAATTCAATCATTAATTGACGGTTATTTTTTAAGGAATGAGAAATATAATCGTCAATAATTTTTTGATTGGTCACGACATATTTCTTCGCTTCAATTTCACGTTCCATCACTTCATATAATGCATCAATCGCCGTTGCTGTGTCGCGATTTGCGACCTCTACTGCAGCAATCTCTGTTTTCTCTAAATCAGCCATTGAATTCTCGACACGTTTTTTCGCATGTTGAATTTCTTCAGCAAAGTTTTGTTCAGGGAACACATAATCGTCAGCTAATAATTGGTTGTAGCCTTCTTCGATTTCTTTTAATTGATCTGGGAAAGTTTCATTTAATTCTTCATACATTGGTGGAATCCGTTTCATTAAGTCTTCCAATTCATACGTATGACGTTCCGCATCTTCTAGGACTTCTCGAGCCTCGATTGGGTCCCCCGATGTATTTAGTGTGACAAATTGTGTGAATTCAATTTCGACGTTTCTTAATTGTTTTTGGATTTCGGAGTATGCTGGACCAAAGCTAGCTTTATCATCTTTTAGTGATTTACTTAATTCTTCATAGACATCCAAAGCTTTTTGAACTTCTAATGAATTGCGCTCTTCACTTTCACGTAATTCTTTCAAGCCATTACGAATGACTTCCACTTCGGCTTCCATTTCGGTCATCGTTTCATTCGCTTCCACGACTGCTTTCTTCGCTTTCATGAAACGGAAAATTTCATTTTGATTTTCGACTTCATAAATTTGACTCTCTAGTTCGGCGAAAGAACGCGTCGATAGTTCTACCCAGCGTTGATTCCATTCACGGAAACTATTTTGACTCTGTCCAACTAGATGCATTTTTTTAATGTCATCGATTTCTTCAAAGACTGGCAAGTCAAACAGGGCTTCTTTACGAACTTCTAATTCATCTAATTGTTCTTGATTTTTTTTGCGCATAAAATAACCAATTAAGTATAGCACCGCAGCAATAATAACGATTACTAGTACTAAAATGATAATCCAATTATTCTTCATTTTGGCTCCTCCGATAATTTTTCTATAATAAAAGAAAGGTTGTTTGTTCTCTTCACACGGTTATCTATTGTTCCTGACCCTTGAAAAAGGGCATTCTTGCAGAAATACCTATAGAAAATTATAGCACAAACTGTATATTCATTCACTAGTTATAACAAACTTTTTTAAGAAAACCCGCGATCTTCTTACGAAGGGGTTGATTCACTGCTTTCATCGATCCGATTTTCACTAATTTTTTTACAAATATCACTTAGTTGTGTTAAGAAGGCATCCGCTTGACTTTGATCCATCCCAAAGTGTTCATCGCGCATCGCCCAAACTTCTAGCCCAGCTTCTTTGGCAGAAGCAATGCCTTTTTCTGAATCTTCAATGGCTATACATTCCTGTGGCGCAACAGCTAATTCTTGTAACGTGTGCAGATAAATATCCGGCGCCGGTTTACTTTCTTCGAAATCTTCCCCACTCACGACCGCATCAAAATAACTACTTAATTGCCCCACTGTCAAAACCTCTTCAATTGCGTCTTTTGTGGAAGAAGAAGCTAATCCGATTTTATAGCCTTGTCTTTTTAAAAATTGTAAAACACGTTTCGCGTTTTCATCAAGCACAGCTAAATAATCTATCGGATGCGCTTTTTTATAGGCTATGTATTGTTCATTTAAAAAAGCAATATCTAGCTCTTTTTTGTTGACTTGTTCAATCTTTTGCCATAATGAACGCATATCCGCACCGACTAATTCTGGCAAGGTTAGGCCCTCAATGGTCAAATCAAATTCCGCTAAAAATGCTTTACGTCGCTCATAATAATAAGCTTCGCTATCTACTAGGACACCGTCCATATCAAAAATAATGGCAGTTTTGGATTCTGTCATACTATTTAACTCCTTCGTTACGACTCATATCTTTACAGTTTAACAAAATTTTAAGGAAAAATGAAGAACAAATATTTTCATGATTTCCTAACTTTCTGAAAATAAGTGGTTGCTTTTCTAAATGTTTTTCGGTATCCTTTTACTAATCTACAAATGAGAAAATAATTAAAAACAGGAGTGATAAACGTGAACGTAGTTAAATTCGGCGGTAGCTCGCTAGCATCAGCACCACAGTTACAGAAAGTCTTACAAATCGTCAAGGAAGAGCCGCGCCGAACGTTTGTCGTTGTATCCGCTCCTGGAAAGCGAACCCCGCAAGATATTAAAGTGACTGATTTATTGATTCAATACTATCAGCGCTACTTAAATAATGAGGAAATTGAATCGACAATCTCTGCCATCATTCGTCGTTATGAAGATCTTTTTGATGAATTACACTTGGATAAAGCAGTTTTAGCTGATATTGCTATTTCGATTCGCCAATTAGCCACTTTACCAAAAGAAAACAATGCTTTTTTATTTGACTATTTTTTAGCTAGCGGCGAGGACAATAATGCCAAAGTTGTTGCCAGTTTTTTCAAGCAAAATGGCTTAGATGCTCGCTACATTAGTCCAAAAGAATTAGGTCTCCTAGTGACACCTGAGCCAGGCAATGCCCGCATTTTACCAAAAGCTTTAGAGAAAATTAGTGCCTATCGTGAGACTCAACAAATCTTGGTTATTCCAGGTTTCTTTGGTTATACAGAAGCCGGCGAAATTTGTACTTTTTCTCGTGGCGG
>OJVY01000674.1_pt1 | contig 9143 bp, 8 predicted proteins | sample 1600301 | NCBI WGS metagenome assembly OJVY01 (sample SAMN04436925, study PRJEB24849) | human gut metagenome | biome: human gut; feature: NICU; material: stool | host: Homo sapiens | place: USA: Saint Louis, MO | collected 2012-05-22
GGATCACTTTCTTTCATGGCTGCTTCTAAACTTGGCAACTCAAAGCGTGTCACAATAGTTAGCAAAACAGTTTGGCGGTCGTGGCGATATGCCCCTTCCGCTTCATGAATAATTGTAATACCGCGGCGCATTTTCTTTTGAATCTCATCCACGACTCGATCTGGGTTTTTGGTGACAATCATAACTTGCATTTTCTTTTGCTTAGTATAAACGGCATCTGTGACCTTCCCACTTACAAAAATTGATAACGCACTGTAGAACATGTACTGCCAGCCAAATAAATAACCTGCAACGAAGACAATTAGTGCGTTAAAATAAATTGAAATCGAGCCAACGGAACGCCCCGTTTTTTTCCGAATGGTAATGCTTAGAATATCTAAGCCCCCAGAAGAAACCCCGTTTTTTAAGACAAAACCAATTCCTGATCCAGAAATCGCCCCACCAAAAATAGCACAGATAATTGGATCTTGGGTCATCACCGTTTGCGGAACAATATGCATAAATAATGAAGTTAAAGTCACGGTAATGAAAGTAAAAATTGTAAACTTCTTACCTATTTTTTTCCACGCAATAAAGAATAACGGCACATTTAACAGATACAATGTAATGGAGACAGGCACATTAAAACCCACAATTTTTGTTGAGAGGGTTGTTAAAATTTGTGCCAAGCCTGTTAAGCCACTGGAATAAATATTTCCTGGTTGATAGAAAAAGTTCATGGCAATTGATGCAAGAATAGCATAGACAATCGACACGGAAAATTTTGTTGTATAGTCATGAACTGGCAGTCCGTCATAAATTTTTTTCATAAATAATAGCCTCGTTTCAGGTTTTCAATAAATTACATTTCTTTTCATATTATACGTGGTTTACCGAGAGAAAAAAAGAGATTCCTATAATAATTACGGAAGATTCATCAAATGTTTATAGAAATGAAAAAAGAACGAAATCTTAACGATTTCGTTCTTGGGTTGTTTCATAATGGGCTCTTGGTCCACCAATATATTTAGGACGAGAATATAATGCTGTAACATGGGCCGCACCTAACGTTCGAATGCTCAAGCGAAGAGGAACTTGTACATGTTTTACATGCATACCGATAGATGTATCGCCAATGTCAATCCCTGCTTGAGCAACAATATGTTCAACTTCCACAGGTTCATCAAATTTTTCAAAGGCAGCCACTGAACAAGAACCGCCAGCATGTAATTGTGGTACTACCGAGACAATTTCAAAGCCTTTTTCTTCAGCCACACGACGTTCCATCGCTAAAGCACGATTAATATGTTCGCATCCTTGGACAGCCAAAGAGATGCCTTTTTTATCTAATTGTTCAATTAAGGTTGAGACAATCCATTGTCCTACTTCGGCACTGGAATTTTTACCAATGACGCCACCTACTACCTCGCTGGTGGTACAACCTAAAACAAATAGGTCCCCTTTTTGTAAATTTCCTGCTGTAATGACTTCTTCTGTAATTGTCACTAACTGTTCTTTTAACATTTTTTCATCGATAGTCATTTGTTCATCCTTCTTTCTTCTAAACGACCATTTTTTGGTAACACACGTTTTAATGTTTGACTAAGAGGCAATGCTACAATCACCCCAAATAAGGATTGAATGATATTCCCTGGTAAAGAGGCAATCCCCGCACCCACGCCGTAAAGCCAGCTAGTCGCTAAAGCATACCCGCTAATCATGAGGAGACTGGCTAAAAGTAATCCTAGCGTTTGCATCTTTTTATTTTTATTAAAGAAGTGCCCTGCTAACCAACCTTGTCCGCCATGAATCAATAACGAAAAAACGAACCATTGTGGATAGCCTGACAATAAATCAATTAAACCACCGCTTAAAGCTCCGACTGTCAAGCCACCAATCGGACCAAAAAGTAAACTAGCAATGTAAATCCCTGCATCCGCCAATGTAACAAAGCCATTTGTTGCTGGGACGGGGATAATAAAGACCATTGACACAGCCACTGTTAAAGCGGTAATTACTGCATATAGACTAATTTTTCTTGTCATTATCCGCCACACCTCCTGCTAGTAATCCTTCATGCCACACACTTCCAAAAGCTGCATTTAGCTGGACCCCAGAAACAATGGCTTCATGAACGTATGTTTTTGCTAAATCAACTGCTTCAATTAACGGATATCCTTTAACTAAATTCGCACCAATTGCAGAGGCAAAGGAACAACCAGCGCCATCAATGGTGTGGGCCATTACTTTTTCTTTGACCAATTGAATATGTTGTTGTCCATCATAAAAAAAGTCACGTGCTTCTTGGCCAAGCCAACGATTACCACCTTTAATCACCACCGTTGCCGCTCCTAAAGAGTTTAACTCTTCCGCCGCTTGTTGAACTTCTTCGACGGTTGTTAATTTTCTGCCAATGAGTAATTCTGCTTCTTTTAAATTAGGCGTTATAATCGTTGCGAATGGAAAAAGTTTTTCAATCAATAACTGCATGTATCTTTTTTCATAAACTGAAGTCGTTTCTTTAAAAGCCAAGACAGGATCCAACACCACCGGCAGACCTGCGTGCTTTTTCAAAAAGGTTGCAATTTGTAACATACTTTCTTCACTGTGAATCAAGCCAATCTTGATGCCGTCTAAACTCCCGGCAGGTATGGAAGCGAGTTGCTCTTTCACCAAAGAAGTCTCAAGGTCATGAATCTGAAAATGATTCTTGGGGGCTGTAGCAAGGCAAGTTAAAGTTGATAAGCCAAAGACTTGATGATTTTCAAACGTTTTTAAATCTGTTTGAATCCCGCCACCTGAAAAAGGATCGGAACCGCCAATTGTTAAAATTATTTTTGTCATTTGTTTCGCTCCTTTATACACTCAGTTATCATACAAAGTTTTCTAAAAAGAAAAAACAGCCAATTGGCAGATTTTTAGCTCAGCCACTTTTTAAGTCTTTCGTTATCTTTTTCCTTTCCAAAAAAAGAGTGACCTCATCCGTCAATGAAGTCACTCTTTCTTTGGATTTAACACTTATTCGTCAATGGCTGTTACATCAATGTTTAATTCAAACAATTGTAATGGAGAAACTAAACTTGGTGCGTTGTTCATTGGGTCAATTGCTTTCCCGTTTTTAGGGAAGGCAATCACTTCACGAATATTTTCTTCCCCAGCCAATAGCATTGCTAAGCGGTCTAGCCCTAAAGCAATCCCTCCATGTGGCGGGAAGCCGTAATCTAATGCGTCTAGCAAGAAACCAAATTGGTCTTGTGCTTCTTCTTTTGTAAAACCTAACGTTTCAAACATTTTTTCTTGTAATTCTCGTGTATGGATCCGTAATGAGCCACCGCCTAATTCGTAGCCGTTTAAGACAACATCGTAAGCTTCAGCATACACAGAGGCTGGGTCTGTTGCTAAGCGGGCCACATCCTCTGCTTTTGGTTGTGTAAATGGATGATGAGCAGAAACATAGCGACCAGCTTCTTCATCATATTCAAACAACGGCCAATCCACAATCCATAGGAAATTGAATTTCGATTCATCAATTAAACCTAATTCTTTACCTAAACGTGTACGTACCGCACCTAAAGCAGCGGCTACGATTTCAGGTTTATCGGCACCAAACATTAAAATATCACCGACTTCTGCATTGGTAGCAGCAATTAATTCATCACTAACTTCTGTTAAGAATTTAGCAATCGGTCCTTTTAAGCCATCTTCTTCAACTTTTAACCAAGCTAAGCCTTTTGCACCAAATTGACTCACATACTTACCTAAGTTATCCATATCTTTACGAGAATACTTATCTGCGGCGCCTTTAGCATTTAAAGCCTTCACATGTCCGCCATTTTCCAACGCTGCTTGGAAAACTTTGAAGTCTACGTCTTTCACTACATCTGCAACATCAATTAATTCCATAGCAAAACGAGTGTCGGGTTTATCGCTACCATAGCGTGCCATCGCTTCGTCATAGCTCATTCGTGGAAACGGAACAGAAATCTCAATTCCTTTTGTCTCTTTCATCACTTCAGCCAACATATTTTCTGTATATGTTTGAATTTCTTCTGGTGTTAAAAAGGTCGTTTCAATATCGATTTGTGTAAATTCTGGTTGACGGTCGCCTCGTAAATCTTCATCACGGAAACAACGAACGATTTGGTAATAGCGATCGAAGCCTGCTCCCATTAATAATTGTTTAAAGAGTTGTGGTGATTGTGGCAAAGCATAAAAATGACCGGCATGGACACGAGAAGGAACCAAATAATCGCGAGCGCCTTCTGGTGTTGATTTGCCTAAATAAGGAGTTTCAATGTCTAAAAAGTCATGATTATCTAAATAGTGACGGATTGTTTTCGTTACTTGGTGACGTAATTTAATGTTGTTTGTCATTGATGGACGACGTAAATCTAAATAACGATATTTCATGCGCAATTCGTCATTAACGTTATTGTCATCTTCAATGGTAAATGGCGTTGTTTTCGCAGTATTTAAAATCGTAATGTCAGTCGCCATCACTTCAAACTCGCCAGTTTTCATTTTGGGATTAATCGCTTCTTTATCACGATAAACGACTTGACCTTTAACTTCGATGACGTATTCACTACGACATTTATCAGCAATTTCCCATGCTTCTTTTGACTTTTCTGGGTTAAAGACCACTTGGACGATTCCTTCACGGTCACGTAAATCAATAAAGATAACCCCTCCTAAGTCACGACGTTTTTGAACCCATCCTTTTAATACAACTTCTTTTTCAATAAATTCGGCAGATACATTGCCGCAATAGGTTGTGCGTTTTGCCATTTCTCAATCTCTCCTTTTTATTCTTCAATCATTTTTGTCATCATTTCGTCATACACTTCATCAAATGAATCATGAATAGCACTTAACGGGAAGGCTTTTTCTTCGCGTGTTGCCATTGATTTTACGTTGACAATGCCTTCATTCAATTCATTTTCACCGATTGTTAAAACTAATTTTGCTTGTAATTTATCGGCCGTTTTAAATTGCGCTTTTGGTTTGCGATTCATGTAATCACGATCAGCTGAGAAACCAAAGTTACGAATGCTTTGAACAAGTTGCAAAGCTGCGACGTTGGTTTCTGAACCAATCCCAACCACATATGCGTCTAATTCAGATAACGCTGGAATCACAACTTCTTCAGCTTCCATTGTTAACAACACTCGCTCAATGCCCATACCAAAACCAAAACCTGGTGTGTCTGGGCCGCCTAATTCTTCAACTAAACCATTGTATCGGCCTCCTGCACAAATAGTTGATTGCGCCCCCATTTTAGGCGCTTCACTCATAATTTCAAAAATTGTGTGTGTATAATAATCCAAGCCGCGAACCATATTACTATCAATTTCATAAGGAATTTCTAGTAAATCTAACATATCAGTTACTGCTTCAAAATGTGCTTTAGATGGTTCATTTAAATAATCTAAAATGGAGGGCGCTTCTGCGACAATCACCTTGTCTTTTTTATCTTTGCTGTCTAACACCCGCAATGGATTTTCGTGTAAGCGACGTTGTGAATCCTCGCTTAATTCTGCCATATGGGGCTCTAAATAATCGATTAATGCTTGACGGTACGTAGCACGTGTTTCTTTATCCCCTAAGGAATTAATAACTAATTTGATTTGTTGGATTCCTAATTGTTTGAAGAAGTCCAAAGCCATAGCCATAATTTCAACATCCAATGCTGGGTTTTCACTACCAAATGCTTCCACACCAATTTGATGGAATTGACGCAAACGACCAGCTTGTGGGCGTTCATAGCGGAACATCGGCCCCATGTAATAGGTTTTATATGGTTTCGTATATTCCGGACCATATAATTTATTTTCAACGAAGGCCCGAACAATTGGCGCTGTCCCCTCAGGACGTAGCGTCACGTGACGATCTCCTTTATCATAAAAATCATACATTTCTTTTGAAACAATATCTGTAGTATCGCCAACACTGCGAGATATTACTTCATAATGTTCAAAAATCGGGGTTCTGATTTCTTGGTATTGATAATCTTTAAAAATCAAACGAGCTGTTTCTTCCACAAATTGCCATTTTTCAGAAGTTCCTGGCAAAATATCGTTTGTTCCTTTTGGTTTTTGATAACTCATTGTCTTTCTCTCCTTCTATCATTCCACAAAAATGTGTGCGCCATTTTCTTTTTTCTAAAAATGAAAAAAGCCCTTGTATGTTGAACATACAAGGGCGTAAAAGTCTCTTTTACACGGTACCACCTAGTTTTGAAAGATTTTACTCTTTCCTCAACGATTAACGCTCGTAACGGGACGGCTTTTCTTCCGTCCATCTCCAGAATGTCTTTCACTTTCACTGTTGAAGTTGCTCTCAGCCACGGCAACTCTCTCTTCGCAGACAGATGAAACTTACTCGTTCCTTCGTAGATTTTTAATATTATCTATAAACTACTAAAGTTCTCTTAGAAAGTCAAGAGGTTCCGATAGGAAAATCAATTATTTTTCTCGTGTATCGATCACAATGGTCACTGGACCATCATTGGTCAACGACACTTGCATATCCGCGCCAAATTCTCCTGTGGCTACCGCTATTCCTTCTGCTTCTAATTGTTGATTAAATAATTCATACAAAGGAATCGCCACATCTGGACGAGCCGCTTCAATAAAACTGGGACGATTGCCTTTTTTAGTTTTTGCATAGAGGGTAAATTGAGAGATACTCAAAATTGATCCTTCAATCTCTTGAATACTGCGATTCATTTTTCCTTCGTCATCTTCAAAAACACGCAATTTACTGATTTTGCCAACAACATAAGCCACATCTTCTGGCGTGTCTTCTTGATGAATGCCCACCAGCACCATGAAGCCTTGTTTGATTTGTCCCACTATCTGCTCTTCTATCGCAACTTGTGCTTGACTGACTCTTTGAATAACTACTTTCATCTTTTTTGCCTCACTTTTAACACTTACCCATTGGTTCGACGAACACTATAAACATCTGGTACACTTTTAATTTTGTCAACGATGGTTTTTAAATGAGAAAGGTTTTGAATTTTCACAGTGACATGAATCTGGGCCATCTTATCTTTGGATGGACGAGCTTCAACGCCGACTAAATTTTTTGTCATCGAACTAATGACTTGTAAAACATCACTCAGTAAGCCACTACGATCATAGCCGTAAATCTCCAAATCGGCAGCGTATTCTTTGCGACTGTGCTCGGTATCTTCCCACTCAACTTCAATTAGACGTTGTGCTAGTTCTTCTTGATGTTGTACGTTAGGACAGTCCGCACGATGAATTGAAACGCCACGTCCTTTGGTAATGTAACCAACGATTTCATCACCAGGCACTGGATTACAACAGCGGCTTAAACGAATCAATAGGTTGTCCACCCCTTGAATCACGATGCCACCTTCATGACGAACTTTCATTTTTTCTGATTCTTTTTTAGCTGGCTGATTTAACAACTCTTCTGCTTCTTGACGTTGGCGTTCCAACTCTTGTTCGCGGCGTTCTTTTCTGTTAAACGATTGCACACTACTTGCGCACTTACTTCGCCATAACCTACTGCCGCAAATAAATCATCTTCCGTTTGAAATTTGAATTTATCTAGCACTTCCGCCATTTTATTCTTCGTTAAAAATTCTTTTGGTGTAAAGCCGATTTCTGTCATGTATTTAATGACAGCATCATGCCCTTTAATAATATTATCTTCACGGTCTTGTTCTTTAAAGAAACGTTTGATTTTATTTTTAGCTTTACTTGTTTTAACCATTTTCAACCAGTCGCGACTAGGTCCGAAAGAATTCGGTGATGTTAGGACTTCAATAATATCCCCATTTTTTAGGACATAGTCTAACTGTACCATTTTGCCGTTGACCTTCGCACCGGTTGTTTTATTCCCAATTTCAGTATGAATGCTGTAGGCAAAATCTAGTGGTCCGGAGCCTTTTGGCAGTTCGGTTACATCTCCGCTTGGCGTAAAGACATAGACTTTGTCGCTAAAAATGTCTTCTTTCACACCTTGCATAAATTCAGAAGCATCATAGCTTTCATCTTGTAATTCAATAATTTCATGGAACCAATCGACTTGCTTCGTCAGTTCATCTGTTTCAATTTTTTCCGCTTTGCCTTCTTTATAGGCCCAGTGAGCCGCCACCCCAAATTCGGCGATTTGGTGCATCTCATGGGTCCGAATTTGGACCTCTACTGGATTCCCTTTTGGTCCAATAACTGTCGTATGGATAGATTGATACATATTCGCTTTTGGCATAGCAATATAATCTTTAAAGCGACCTGGCATTGGTGTCCAACGTGTATGAATCGCCCCTAACACGGCATAGCAATCTTTAATGGAATCGACAATAACACGAATGGCTAATAAGTCATAGATTTCATTAAACTGTTTCTTTTGGTCCTTCATTTTACGATAGATTGAATAAATATGTTTTGGTCGACCATATATTTCTGCGTAAATTTCTAAATCTTCCGTAGCTAAACGAATATCTTCGACTGCTTCTGCCACATAAGCTTCACGTTCATCACGTTTACTTTGCATCAAATTAACAATTCGATAGTATTGGTTGGGGTTAATATAACGTAAGGCAGTATCTTCTAATTCCCATTTAATTCGACTAATCCCTAAGCGATGTGCTAAAGGCGCATAAATTTCTAAAGTTTCTTGTGCAATCCGTCGTTGCTTATCTTCACGTAAATGTTTTAATGTGCGCATATTGTGCAAACGATCGGCTAGTTTCACCATAATAACCCGTAAATCTTGCGCCATTGCCAATAACATTTTCCGATGGTTTTCGGCTAATTGTTCTTCATGAGATTTATATTTAATTTTTCCTAGTTTCGTTACGCCATCGACTAACATCGCGATGTCTTCGCCAAATTCTTCTTTTAAATCGTCCAGTGTTACGTCCGTATCTTCGACAACATCATGTAAAAATCCTGTTGCTACAGTATGGGGATCCATATGTAATTCAGCCAGAATGCCTGCCACTTGAATCGGATGGATGATGTAAGGTTCACCTGATTGTCGGACTTGACCTTCGTGTGCTTTTTCAGCATAAGTTAATGCTTTTTGAACCAACTCAACATGTTCTGGTCCCATATAGGTACTTACAATTTTGATGACCGCTGGGCCTGTCAGTATTTCTTCTTTTGGCATGGTATTCACTCCTCTAT
>OJVY01000735.1_pt1 | contig 8346 bp, 7 predicted proteins | sample 1600301 | NCBI WGS metagenome assembly OJVY01 (sample SAMN04436925, study PRJEB24849) | human gut metagenome | biome: human gut; feature: NICU; material: stool | host: Homo sapiens | place: USA: Saint Louis, MO | collected 2012-05-22
TCAGCAAAAAGCGAAAAGCAGGAAGAGGCTGAGTAGTTTTCTAACAGCTGTCCCTCATGCATAAACTGGACGCGATGGGCTTTCTGTCGCTCCAGTTTCCCTCCGTAAGACGCTCCAGAAGGGCGCGCCCGGCTTCTATACCAATCTTATGGTGCGGTACCGCCATGGTCGTTAACGGCGGCTGGCAAACCCGGCTCACGTCGCTGTCGCCAAAACCGACGACGGCTAAATCATCCGGTACCTTTATGCGCCGACGCTGACATTCATACAGCGCTCCGCATGCCAGCTCATCGGAAACGCAAACCAGCGCATCCAGCTCAGGCCATGCCAGCAAAAACTCCGGCAGCTGTGAAGCGCCGGTGGAAAAGTTGGCGGGCAGCGCGGCGTTAATTACCCGGTTAGGCGACATATGATGGCGCAGCATGGCTTTATACCACCCCTGCAAATGCTGCTGAAAAATCCACTGTTCCTGATTGGCGCACAGCAGACCGATATTCTGATAGCCGCGGTGGATAAGCATCTCCGTCAGCTCGAACATCGCCGCTACGTTATCAATGCCGATATTCATGTCGATCGGATCGGCGCGCATTGCGCCCATCTCCACCACCGGAATCGAGGCGTTCTTCAGCCAGTGGCGTACGGTATCGCTGTGTTCAACGCTAAGCAGAATGGCGGCGGCGATGTTAGAGGCCAGCAGCGTTTCCAGCAGCTTTTCTTCCTGCTCCAGACGGTGCAGCGATTCTGCCAGCATGATTTGATACCCTGCCGGCTGTAATACCTGCTGAAGCCCGGCAAACATCGCCGAACAGCCCGCCTCTGCAAGATTTGGCACCACCATCGCGATGGTTCTTGAGGAGGCAGACGCCAGCGCGCTGGCGGCGAGATTAGGCATGTACCCTAGCTCTTGCACCGCCGCTTCGATTTTTTCACGTAGCTTATCGGAAACCTGTTCCGGCGTGCGAAGGGCGCGGGACACGGTCATCGTTCCCACACCAGCCAGCTGAGCAACATCGGCGATCGTGACTTTACCGGTACTACGCCGTTTTCGGGTTAGAGACATACATATTCCTGCTAAACAGACGTTTTTATTATCATCCATTACTTCACGTGTCAGGGAGTATACGCCTTAAACGTGCCTTTTTGCTGCGTTTTGATGGGATGATTACGAATTGATAGCGCTATCACAAATCTGAATGTTTAGCGTTGGTAGCGCTATCTTTGTGATCGTTCTCGCAGATAACTATTGGCTGCTTGCATAAAGTTTGCCCATCTTTTGCTAAAAGAGGCGGGACAAAATGCTCAAGACTTGGCTCTCTGATGCCACCATCGCGCTGCGGCAAAGCGTAGAGACCTGGCCACAGGCGCTGGACATCTGCGCCCGGCCGCTGCTGAAGGCCGACGTTATCGAACCTGCCTACGTGACGGCCATCGTGGAGCAGCATCAGCGGCTCGGGCCGTACTACGTGCTGGCCCCGGGACTGGCGATGCCGCATGCGCGGCCTGAGGAGGGCGCGAAGGGCCTGGGGCTGTCGCTGTTGAAACTGCAACAAGGGGTATCGTTTGGCTCTGAGGAGTTCGACCCGGTTGATATTATTATTATGCTTGCGGCGCCGGATAAACATAGCCATATCGAAATGATTTCTGCCCTGGCGGAATTATTTTCCAGCGATGAAGATATGAATAAATTACATCAGGCAACCAATATTGAGGAGATAAAAACGATCATCGCGCGCTACTGATTCAATTTTATTATCCGGCTTATAACCCATTACGCGCCTGCGTGATGCGGACGTACTCTACCCAAAAAAGGTGATAACAATGAAAATTATGGCAATTTGCGGCTCTGGCCTGGGCAGTAGTTTTATGGTTGAGATGAATATAAAAAAAGTGCTTAAAAAACTCGATATCGAGGCCGAGGTAGAGCACTCCGATCTGTCGTCGGCAACGCCGGGCGCGGCGGATTTATTCGTGATGGCAAAAGACATTGCCGCCAGCGCCAGCGTGCCGGAAAGCCAGCTGGTGGTGATTACTAACATCATCGATATTAACGAACTCGAAGCGCAGCTGCGCGCGTGGTTCGCCAGACAATAATTATTGATAGCGAGGTGGATATGTTTATCCTTGAAACGCTGAATTTTGTTGTTGATATTCTAAAAGTACCCTCGGTGCTGGTCGGTTTAATTGCGTTAATTGGTCTGGTAGCGCAAAAGAAATCTTTCTCCGATGTCGTCAAGGGAACCATTAAAACAATTCTGGGTTTTATTGTTCTTGGCGGCGGCGCGACGGTATTAGTCGGTTCGCTGAATCCGCTGGGGGGCATGTTTGAACATGCTTTTAATATTCAGGGCATTATTCCTAATAATGAGGCGATTGTTTCTATTGCCCTGGAAAAATACGGTGCTTCAACCGCGCTGATTATGGCGTTCGGGATGGTAGCGAATATTGTGGTCGCCCGGTTTACGCGTCTGAAGTATATCTTCCTGACCGGTCACCACACTTTCTATATGGCCTGTATGATCGGCGTGATTCTTACCGTGGCGGGTTTCGAAGGCGTCGGGCTGGTCTTTACCGGCTCCCTGATCCTCGGGCTGGTGATGGCGTTCTTCCCGGCGCTGGCCCAGCGCTATATGAAGCGTATTACCGGCACGGATGATATCGCTTTCGGCCATTTCGGCACCCTCGGCTATGTGCTGTCGGGTTGGATCGGTAGCGTCTGCGGTAAAGGATCGCGTTCAACTGAAGAGATGAACCTGCCGAAGAACCTGAGCTTCCTGCGCGACAGCTCCATCTCCATTTCGCTGACCATGATGATCATTTATCTGATTATGGCGGTGAGCGCGGGGCGCGAGTACGTGGAAAGCACCTTTAGCGGAGGCCAGAACTATCTGGTTTACGCCATCATTATGGCGATTACCTTCGCCGCCGGGGTGTTCATCATCCTGCAAGGGGTACGTCTGATCCTCGCGGAAATCGTGCCGGCCTTTACCGGATTTTCAGAAAAGCTGGTGCCCAACGCCCGTCCGGCGCTGGACTGCCCGGTCGTTTACCCCTACGCGCCCAACGCGGTGCTGATTGGCTTCCTGTTTAGTTTCCTCGGCGGTCTGGTCGGGCTGTTCCTCTGCGGGCAGTTTAAATGGGTGCTGATCCTGCCCGGCGTGGTGCCGCATTTCTTTACCGGCGCGACCGCAGGCGTCTTTGGCAACGCCACCGGCGGACGGCGCGGGGCGATGATTGGCGCGTTTGCCAACGGCCTGCTGATCACCTTCCTGCCGGTGCTGCTGCTGCCGGTACTGGGGGCGATTGGCTTTGCCAACACCACTTTCTCGGATGCGGATTTCGGCGCCGTGGGTATCGTGCTGGGTAACCTGGCCCGCTACCTGTCGCCCTTTGCGATTACCGGCCTTGTTGTGGCGTTGTTTGTGCTGCTGGTGGCGTACAACGTTTTTGTGAAAAAGAAACCTGTGGGCGGCGGCGCGCAGGAGAACAGCGGAGCGAAATCATGAATGTGCAAGAAGTGACTAACCTGGCGCGGGACATTCGCGTCGCTACCCTGAAATCGCTGACGGACCTCGGTTTTGGCCACTACGGCGGCAGTATGTCGGTCGTGGAGACGCTGGCGGTACTGTACGGCGCGGTGATGAAAATTGATCCCGCGGACCCGGACTGGCCAGAGCGCGACTACTTTGTGTTATCAAAAGGTCATGCCGGCCCCGCGCTGTACAGTACGTTAGCGATTAAGGGGTATTTCCCGATGGAGGAGCTGAGCACGCTAAATCAGAACGGTACGCGGCTGCCAAGCCATCCGGATCGGCTGAAAACGCGTGGGGTGGACGCCACTACGGGCTCGCTGGGGCAGGGGATTTCCATCGCCGGCGGCATGGCGCTGTCGCATAAGCTGGCGGGGCGGGCGAATCGCGTGTTCTGTATCGTTGGCGACGGCGAGCTGAATGAAGGCCAGTGCTGGGAGGCCTTTCAGTTTATTGCCCATCACCGTCTGAATAATCTGACCGTGTTTGTTGACTGGAACAAGCTACAGCTTGACGGCAGGCTGGATGAAATCATTCGCGCTTTCAACCTGGAGGATAAATTCCGCGCCTTTGGTTTTGATGTTGTCACCGTCAAAGGCGATGACATCCCCGGACTGCTGGCCGCGGTTCAACCCGTACCTCCCGTCGATGCGCGCCCGCGCGTGGTTATTCTCGATAGCGTGAAAGGCCAGGGCGTGCCGTATCTCGAGAATCTCAGTAATAACCACCATTTACGCCTGACGGCGGAGATGAAAGAGACGCTAAACGAGACGATTCGCCAACTGGAGGCTGAACATGATTAAGGTTGCACCCGCAGGGCAAAAAGATGCCGTAGAGATGCGTAAAGTCTATGCCGGATTCGTCGCGCAGCAAATTGAAGCCAGGAGCCCGATTATCGCGCTGGAAGCGGATCTGATGAGCTCCATGGCGATGGATGGCGTCGCGCGGCAGCATCCGCAGCACGTCATCAACTGCGGCATTATGGAAGCCAACGTGATCGGCACCGCCGCCGGGCTATCGTTGACCGGACGCAAGCCGTTTGTCCATACCTTTACCGCTTTCGCCAGCCGCCGCTGCTTCGACCAGCTGTTTATGTCGCTCGATTATCAGCGGAATAACGTCAAGGTGATCGCCTCTGACGCCGGGGTGACCGCCTGCCATAACGGCGGAACCCATATGTCGTTTGAAGATATGGGGATTGTGCGCGGTCTGGCCCATTCGGTGGTGCTGGAAGTGACCGATGCGGTGATGTTTGAGGATATTCTGCGCCAGCTTATCGATCTCGACGGTTTTTACTGGGTACGCACGATCCGCAAACAGGCGCCGAGCGTGTACGCGCCGGGCTCAACGTTTACTATCGGCAAAGGGAATGTGCTGCGCGAAGGCGACGACATCACCCTGATTGCCAACGGGATCATGGTGGCGGAAGCCCTTGAGGCGGCGCGTCAGCTTGAGCAGGAAGGGGTCAGCGCGGCGGTGATTGATATGTTTACCCTGAAGCCCATTGACCGCATGCTGGTGAAAAATTATGCCGAGAAAACCGGGCGTATCGTGACCTGTGAAAACCACAGTATTCATAACGGGCTGGGATCGGCGGTGGCAAGTGCTGGTGGAGACCTGCCCGGTTCCGATGCGTCGCGTGGGGGTGAAAGAGCGCTACGGCCAGGTGGGAACACAGGAGTTTTTGCAGAAGGAGTATGGCCTGACGGCGCATGATATTGTCTCGGCGGCGCGAGAGCTGCTGTAAATAAAAAAGGCGACCATCCGGTCGCCTTTTTGCATGCAGCGGGCAGATTATGCTTGCTGCTGGGAAGACTGAATCGCGGTCAGGGCGATGGTATAGACGATATCGTCAACCAGCGCGCCACGGGACAGGTCGTTCACCGGCTTACGCATCCCCTGCAGCATCGGCCCGATGGAGATCAGGTCGGCAGAACGCTGTACGGCTTTGTAAGTGGTGTTACCGGTGTTCAGATCCGGGAAGATGAACACGGTCGCGCGGCCGGCAACCGGGGAGTTCGGCGCTTTGGATTTCGCAACGTCAGCCATGACCGCCGCATCGTACTGCAGCGGGCCGTCGATCATCAGGTCAGGACGTTTTTCCTGCGCCAGACGCGTGGCTTCGCGTACTTTCTCTACATCGCTGCCTGCGCCAGAGGTACCGGTGGAGTAGGAGAGCATGGCTACGCGCGGTTCGATGCCGAAGGCAATTGCGGAGTCTGCGGACTGGATGGCGATTTCAGCCAGCTGTTCAGCGGTCGGATCCGGGTTGATCGCGCAGTCGCCGTAAACGTAAACCTGTTCCGGCAGCAGCATGAAGAATACGGAGGAGACCAGGGAGCTGCCCGGCGCCGTTTTGATCAGCTGCAGCGGCGGACGGATGGTGTTGGCGGTGGTATGAACCGCGCCGGATACCAGACCGTCGACTTCGTCCTGTTCCAGCATCAGGGTGCCGAGAACCACGTTGTCTTCCAGCTGCTCGCGGGCAACCGCTTCGGTCATACCCTTGCTCTTACGCAGCTCGACCAGGCGAGCAACGTAGCTTTCGCGAACCACTTCCGGGTCAACGATTTCAATACCGGCGCCCAGCTCTACGCCCTGAGAGGCGGCCACGCGGGTGATTTCATCCGGGTTACCCAGCAGTACGCAGGTGGCGATACCGCGCTCGGCGCAGATAGCCGCGGCTTTAACGGTACGCGGCTCGTTGCCTTCCGGCAGCACGACGCGCTTGCCTGCTTTACGCGCCAGCTCGGTAAGCTGATAGCGGAAGGCTGGCGGAGAGAGGCGACGGCTGCGCTCGGAAGTTGCGGTCAGCGATTCAATCCAGTCGGCGTTGATATAGTTAGCCACGTATTCCTGAACTTTCTCGATGCGCTCGTGATCGTCAACCGGAACTTCCAGGTTGAAGCTCTGCAGGCTCAGAGAGGTCTGCCAGGTGTTGGTGTTAACCATGAATACCGGCAGGCCGGTTGCAAACGCGCGTTCGCACAGTTTGCTGATGCGGGCGTCCATTTCGTAGCCGCCGGTCAGCAGGATAGCGCCGATTTCCACGCCGTTCATCGCGGCCAGGCAGGCGGCGACCAGAACGTCAGGACGGTCTGCGGAAGTGACCAGCAGGGAGCCTGCGCGGAAGTGTTCCAGCATGTGCGGAATGCTACGCGCACAGAAGGTGACGGACTTCACGCGACGGGTATTGATGTCGCCTTCGTTGATGATGGTGGCGTTCAGGTGATGTGCCATATCAATCGCGCGGGTGGCGATCAGATCGAAGCTCCACGGCACCGCGCCCAGAACCGGTAATGGGCTACCGCTCTGCAGCTGAGCCGGATCGATCTTCACGACTTTTGCTTTGGAAGAGTCGTCGAAGATTTCCGACAGGTCAGGGCGAGTACGGCCCTGTTCGTCAACCGGCGCATTCAGCTTGTTGACGATCACGCCGGTGACGCTGGTGTTTTTCGCGCCGCCGAAGCTGCTGCGAGTCAGCTCAATGCGCTCTTTCAGCTGTTCTGGAGTATCGGTACCCTGGGACATCACAAAAACGATTTCAGCGTTCAGCGTTTTCGCGATTTCGTAGTTCAGAGACTGGGCAAACTGATGTTTGCGGGTCGGGACCAGACCTTCAACCAGCACCACTTCCGCATCCTGCGCGTTGGCGTGGTAGTTGGCGATGATCTCTTCCATCAGCACGTCTTTCTGGTTGCTGGAGAGCAGAGACTCAACGTGGCTCATCTTCAGCGGTTCTGCGGCCGGAAGGTCGGAGTTCGCGCGAATAATAGTGGTAGTCTGGTCTGGCGCATCGCCACCGGCACGCGGTTGAGCGATAGGTTTAAAGACGCTCAGACGAACGCCTTTACGTTCCATAGCACGGATAACACCGAGGCTGACGCTGGTCAGGCCTACGCTGGTTCCGGTAGGGATCAGCATGATTGTACGGGACACGATATATCCTCTTTCGTTACCGCCAGTATCAGGCGGGATACAAAACTGCACCACCAGCTTCCCGTCATACTTCAAGTTGCATGTGCGTTGGCTTTACTCGCTCACCCCAGTTACGTACTACTCGTACGCTCCTGGGGATTCTCTGCGTCGCCGCCTTCCTGCAACTCGAATTATTTAGGGTTATGGCTGGCGGTGTGGAATCAGGCGGTCAGACGGTTGGCGTCTTGCGCGATGACCAGCTCTTCGTTGGTCGGAATGACGATAGCCGGGCGAGTGCCTTCTTTGTTGATGAAGCCAGACTTGCCGAAACGGGCTGCCAGGTTGCGCTCGTGATCAACTTCAAAGCCCAGTACGCCCAGTTTGCCCAGAGACAGTTCGCGAACCATCGCGGCGTTCTCACCGATACCACCGGTGAATACGACGGCGTCCAGACGACCGTCCATCAGCGCGGTGTAGGAGCCGATATATTTCGCCAGGCGGTGGCAGTAAACGTCCATGGCACGTTTAGCGTCAGCTTTTTCCTGGTAGTTGTCTTCAACGTAGCGGCAGTCGCTGGTCACTTCGGTCAAACCGAGCAGACCGGACTCTTTGGTCAGCATTTTGTTGATGGCGTCTACGCTCATGCCCAGGGCATCGTGCAGATGGAAAATGATTGCCGGGTCGATATCGCCAGAACGCGTACCCATAACCAGACCTTCCAGCGGAGTCAGACCCATGGAAGTGTCAACGCATTTACCGTTGCGGATAGCGGAAACGGAACCACCGTTGCCCAGATGGCAGGTGATGATGTTCAGCTCTTCAACCGGTTTGTTCAGAACTTTCGCGGCTTCCTGAGTCACATAGAAGTGGCTGGTGCCGTGCGCGCCGTAGCGACGTACGC
>OJVY01000739.1_pt1 | contig 8293 bp, 6 predicted proteins | sample 1600301 | NCBI WGS metagenome assembly OJVY01 (sample SAMN04436925, study PRJEB24849) | human gut metagenome | biome: human gut; feature: NICU; material: stool | host: Homo sapiens | place: USA: Saint Louis, MO | collected 2012-05-22
ATTTAGTTATTTATTAGTTATAAAGACGATTTGTTACCTTACGGAAAAACCGCTCAAGGAGAACAAATCATGCTCAGATTATCCCGCCCGGCGCTGCTGCTACTGCTGGCAGGCTTATCCGCTTCCGCGCTGGCAAAAGCGCCGGAGACCGTGAATATCGGTTATCAGAAAGCCAATATCTTCGCGCTGCTTAAATATCGCGGCACCCTCGATGAAAGCTTCAAAAAGCAGGGTATCGCCGTCCGCTGGATTGAATTTCCCGCCGGGCCGCAGATGCTGGAAGGGCTGAACGTCGGCAGCATCGACCTCGCCGCCACCGGCGATGCGCCGCCGGCCTTTGCTCAGGCGGCGCAGGCGGATCTGGTCTATTTAGCCCACTCCCCGGCGAACCCAAAAACCGAGGCCATCGTGGTGGCGGAAAACTCGGCAATTAAGAGCGTGGCCGATCTTAAGGGCAAGCGCGTGGGGCTCAATAAAGGCTCCGACGTAAACTACCTGCTGGTGACCGCGCTGGAGAAAGCCGGGCTGAGCTATAAAGATATCACGCCGGTCTATCTGCCGCCTGCTGACGCCTGCGCCGCCTTCCAGCGCGGCGCTATTGACGCCTGGGTTATCTGGGATCCGTTCCTCGCCGAAGTGGAAACGAACGCCAAAGCGCGACAGATTGGCAATGCCGAAGGGCTGGTGCCGCACTACACCTTCTACCTGGCCAGCCGCAAATTTGCCGACACCTATCCGGATACCGCAAAGCAGGTGGTGGATGAGCTGGGTAAACTGAGCGAATGGGCCAACAGTCATCAGGACGATGCCGCCGGGATCCTCTCCACCTCAACCGGGCTGGATAAGGCTATCTGGCTGAAGACGCTGGCGCGTCTGCCTTATGGTGCCGAGCGTATGACGCCTGCGGTCTATAACGAACAGCAGGCGCTGGCGGATACCTTCACCCGTATCGGCCTGCTGCCGGTGAAAGTCGATGTTCGCAGCGCGACCTGGTCGCTGGATAAGCAGTAAGTCTTCCCTTCCCGGGTCGCGGCGCAAGCGCCTTACCCGGGCTACCGGCCCGCAGACGGCGGTGGATCCGTAGCCCGAGCGCCGCCTCCGGGAAAAACCTCCCGCCCCACAGTTCAGCCCCTCACCCTTCGAGGAGAGGGGGACCGGCAAAATTAACTCACCTTCTCTTCACTTCCGACCGCGACCTGCGCGCCGTAGCGATAGCCTGCGCCCGGATGCGGCGCAGCCAGCCGCGGGCCGGCGCCAAACAGCTTCTCGCGCAGGGTTCCCTCGCGATACTCCTGCTTAAACACGCCGCGCTTTTGCAGCTCCGGAACCAGCAAATCCACCACGTCGCGGAAGGTTTCGTGGGTCACCGCATAGGCGAGGTTAAACCCATCGACGTCGGTCTCTTCGACCCAGGACTGCAGCTCATCGGCGACCGTCTGCGGGCTGCCGACCACCAGCGGCCCGAAGCCGCCGATCCCCGCCCAGTCCGCCAGCTTCTGCACGGTCCACTGGCTGTTCGGATCGGCGGTGGAAAACGCCTCGACCATCGACTGAATCGCGTTGGTATGCAGATACTCCAGCACCTGATCCGGCTGATACTGACCAAGGTCGATGCCGGTCCAGCCGGAGAGCAGAGCCAGCGCCCCTTCGTAGCTAACGTACGGTTTATACTCCTGCCATTTAGCCTGAGCTTCACGATCGGTTTCGCCGACGATGACCGTCTGCATATTGAAGATCAGGATGCTGCGCGGATCGCGCCCGGCCTCCTCGGCGCGACGGCGAATATCCGCCACCGTCTTTTTCAGCAGCACTTTCGACGGCGCGCCGACAAATACGCACTCCGCGTGGCCGGCGGCGAACTGCTTGCCGCGGCTGGAGGCGCCCGCCTGATAGAGTACCGGCGTACGCTGCGGCGACGGCTCGCAGAGGTGGATCCCCGGCACCGAGAAGAAGTTCCCCTGATGGTTAATCGGGTGAATTTTTCGCGGATCGCTGAAGATCTTACGTTCCCTGTCGCGCAGCACCGCGCCATCCTCCCAGCTCCCCTCCAGCAGCTTATAGACCACCTCCAGATATTCATCGGCATAGTCGTAGCGGGCGTCGTGGTCGGTCTGCGCTTTCTGGCCAATATTACGCGCCCCGCTCTCAAGGTAGGAGGTCACGATATTCCAGCCCACTCGCCCCTTGGTCAGATGGTCGAGGGTTGAAAGACGGCGGGCGAACGGATAGGGATGCTCAAAAGAGAGCGAAGCGGTCAGGCCGAATCCCAGATGCTCCGTCACCAGCGCCATCGGCGTAATCAGCGCCAGCGGATCGTTGACCGGCACCTGCGCCGCCTGGCGGATCGCCGCATCGCCGTTGCCGTTCAGCACGTCATAGACGCCCAGCACATCGGCGATAAATAGCCCGTCAAACTTGCCCCGCTCCAGCAGACGCGCCAGGTCGACCCAATACTCGAGGTCTTTATACTGCCAGGAGCGGTCGCGCGGATGGGCCCACAGCCCCGGCGACTGATGGCCGACGCAGTTCATATCAAAAGCGTTCAGACGAATTTCACGTTGTGATGACATAGCACTCTCCACGGCGCGCCCCGCTGTCGGGACGCGCGCATAATCATTAAAGGAATCAGGGGATAAAAGGCGTTCAGAACGCCGGACATCGGGCGGATTGTTTGACGCCCAGGGTCCGCAGCGCTTCGTCGGCCACGGCGGCGGCATGGTCGGCCACCTGCGGCAGCCCCATTAATTCTCCGAAATACGCCCGCGCGGCGGGTCCGGAAACCAGAAGATTGGGCGTAATCCGCCCTTCCCGGCCTATCGCCCGCGAGCGGGGATCGACGTCCAGGCCAAGGCCGAACGCATCGGCGCGAATCAGCCCACGCTGGCTCAGCTGACGCAGCAGCGGCTGGCTGTCGGTCAACCCGCCGTGCGCCGGGCCGGTGGTTAAAATAAAGTGGTCAGCGCTCACCCGCAGCGTTTCACCGCGCCGGGGCGTCAGGGTTAGCGCCAGCTTTTGCGCGTCGCCTTCCAGCGCCGTCAGCCTGGCCGCCAGCACCCGCAGGCTGCCGTCGCGCTGGCGCTGCTCAAGGACCCCGGCGACCTGCGGAGCGATACGGTAGCGGTGAACGTCCCAGTAGCTGCGCAAATGACGCAGGAAGCGCTGGCGATCGGCCACCGTCAGCCCCTGCCAGATGCTCTGCCCCTGATTACGAACCGCGTCCAGCACCACCTGCCAGGCCTGTCCCTGCTCCGCCGCGCGCTCGATATCCAGACGGATTTGCCGCAGCCGCTGGCGCAGCGTTCCGCGATCGTATTCGCCAGGCCAGGGTTCACTACTGCCGCTGAGGTTGCTGCGGGACAGCAGCCCGCGGCGTGAAAATGCCGCGATCGGCCCCCGATGGCCCAGACGCGTCAGGGTCGCGACGGTGTCCGCCATCGTCAGGCCGGTGCCCATGACCGCGACGCTCGCTTCCGGGGCGATAGTTGCCAGCACGCCCGTTCGCCAGGGGTTAGCGATGAGCGCCGGATGCGTTGCGAACGGCGTCGCCAGCGACGGCAGCGACGGCGGCGGATGGCTGATGGCCAGCACCAGCAGATCGGCCTGCAGCCGACGCCCGCCGTCGGTGACAACTTCACCATGATTAACGCTCAGCGCCTGCTCGCGCAGATGCGTCAGCCGCCCGCCGCTGGCGCGCGCCTCCTCGGCGAAACGCTGGGCGACATAGCGGCCAAACTGACCGCGCTGCGGATAGACCGCGCCGTCTGCCAGCAGGGCATGCGGGTCATCCGCAAAGGCGGGCTGGCTGCGGTACCAGCGATCGAACGCGCCCTCCTCTTCACCGGCAAGCTGCATCCGCGCGGCAGGAACGTTAATCCGATGGCTCGGTTCGGTCGTGGAGTAGGCCACGCCCGCGCCGGGCACCTCGCGCGGCTCCAGCAGCGTGACCCGCACGCCAACCGGCGCCAGGCGCAGGAGATGAATCGCCACCGCCGCACCGCTAAATCCGCCGCCGACAATCACCACGTGCGGTTCAGTTTGCATAGCCCACCGCCTTCACAAATCGGTGTAACATACGCGCCTCCTCAGCTTGCGCTGACCTGTTTCACCGGACGCTTATCGCCGCCGATGGTTTCGCCAAACGGGCCGGTATTGACGCTACGCGCCTTCGGCTGATCGTGGCCTGCCAGCGGCAATAGCGGCATGACCAGGTCAGCGAAACGATGGGCTTCTTCCAGATGCGGGTAGCCGGAGAAGATAAAGTTGGTGATACCGAGCGCCTGATATTCACGAATGCGTTCTGCCACCTGCTGCGGATTGCCGACCAGCGCCGTCCCGGCCCCGCCGCGCACCAGCCCCACGCCCGCCCACAGGTTCGGCGCAATACGCAGATTGTCGCGCGATCCTTTATGCAGCGAACTCATTCGCGCCTGGCCGGTGGAGTCCATACGGGCAAAAATTTTCTGCGCCTGGGCGATAGTTTCGTCATCAAGGTGTGAAATCAGCCGATCGGCGGCGGCCCACGCCTCCTCTTCGGTTTCGCGAACAATCACATGCAGACGAATCCCGTACTGCAACGTGCGGCCCCGCGCGGCGGCGCGCTCGCGCACTATCGCCAGCTTTTCGGCCACCAGCGCCGGCGGCTCCCCCCAGGTCAGGTAGGTATCGATTTGATCGGCGGCGACGTCGATGGCTTCCTCAGAGGAGCCGCCAAAAAACAGCGGCGGGCCGTTTTCCTGTACCGGTGGAAACAGCACTTCCGCGCCTTCCACGTGGATATGCTCGCCGTGATAATCCACCTTTTCACCTTTCAGCAGGCGCGAGTAGACGTCGAGAAATTCGCGGGTGACCTGATAGCGTTCGCCGTGGCTGAGGAAAATACCGTCGCCTTTGTTCTCCACCGGATCGCCGCCGGTCACCACGTTAATCAGCAGCCGACCGCCCGACAGGCGGTCGAGCGTCGTCGCCATCCTCGCCGCCAGCGTCGGCGGCTGCAGGCCCGGACGAACGGCCACCAGATAGCGCAGGCGGCGGGTCAGCGGCGCCAGCGCCGAGGCCACCAGCCAGGAGTCTTCGCAGCTTTTCCCCGTTGGGATCAGCACGCCGTAGTAGCCGAGGCTGTCGGCCGCCAGCGCCACCTGCTGCAGGTAAGGCAAATCAACCGGGCGTCCGCCCTCCGAGGTGCCCAGGTAGCGGCCATCGCCGTGGGTGGGCAGAAACCAGAACACGTTGATTTTATCGTCGGTTTTTTGCGTCATTATCCATTTCCTATATAACCATATCCGATATTTATCGAAGAGTTGTTTTAATTTGGTTATATGAGTGTTAGCGATAATCGTGCCAATGGTGAATAAAAAATTAACAGTATAAATTCAGTGAGTTACAAAAAACCGAACCTTACGCCGCTGTTGCAAATGCCGCAGCCAATGCGTCCGGACTGCGGCATTTGCAACAGACCGGCGAGTTAGCCCTCTGGTTTCCGTCCCCGGCACAGGATAACTTCAGGGCATCAAATACCGGAGGTCACCATGCTGAATCCTGAATTTCCATCCTCTACGCCCGCGCTGATCGACCCGGCGTCAAAAGCATTTCAGAGCCTGCTGGATAAACTGGCCCCCACCGAGGCGACCGTGCTGATTGTCGGCGAAACCGGCACCGGTAAGGAGGTCGTCGCCCGTGAAAAAGGGGCGTTTACCGGCGCGGTACAAGGCCATCCCGGCTGGTTCGAGGCGGCGGAGGGCGGCACCCTGCTGCTCGATGAAATCGGCGAGCTTAGCCTGCCGCTTCAGGTCAAACTGCTGCGCGTTCTGCAGGAGCGCGAAATCACCCGCGTCGGCTCGCGCAAGGCCATTAAGGTGGACGTGCGGGTGATCGCCGCCACCCACGTGGACCTGATGCAGGCCATCCGCGAGCGTCGTTTCCGCGAAGACCTCTACTATCGCCTGAATATCGCCCTCGTCCCGCTGCCGCCGCTGCGCCAGCGTCGCCAGGATATTCCCGTACTGGCGGACCATTTTCTCTCGCTCTACGCCCGCCGCCTGGGCCGCCCGGCTCGTCGTCTGGCCCCGGAGACGCTGGCAAGGCTGATGGAGTACCCCTGGCCGGGCAATATTCGCGAGCTGGAAAACACTCTGCATAACGCGGTATTGCTGAGTAAAGAAGAGGAGATCGGCCCCGCCCAGCTGCGGCTGACGACGCTGAACAATGAGCCCTCGGCGGCGGGCGATAATGAGCTCGACGATTTTATTCGTCGTCAGCTTTCCCTGCCGGGCGAGCCGCTGTGGGAGAGGGTCACCGGGGCGTTGATACGCGGCGCGATGGCCCACAGTGACGATAATCAAAGCCAGGCCGCGGCGCTGCTCGGTATTAGCCGCCACACGCTGCGCACGCAGCTGGCCAATTTTGGCATCATTAAAAGCCGCCGCCGTCAGGAGCCTCTCTTCGGCGCGGCGGTCAACAGCGTCTCTCGCGACCGGGAATTGCGCATCGGCTTCCAGCGCTTCGGCAATCTTGGCATCCTGAAAGCGCGGCAAAGTCTCGAGCAAGCCTTTGCCAGCCGCGGCGTTAGCGTGCTGTGGAGCGAATTCCCCGCCGGGCCGCAGCTGCTGCACGCCCTCGCCTGCGATGAGATCGATTTTGGCACCACCGGCGAAGCGCCGCCGGTTTTCGTTCAGGCGAGTAACGGCGAGCTGGTCTACGTCGCCTGGGAGCCGCCCGCTCCGCAAAGCGTGGCGATGGTCGTCCCGCAGCACAGCGACATTCGCACCATTGCCGACCTGCGCGGCAAGCGTATCGCGCTGAATAAGGGCTCTAACGTGCACTGGCTGCTGCTGCATATCCTGGAAGAGGCCGGGCTGGCATTAAACGACGTCAAAGTGGTCTATATTCCGCCGAAATATCCGCTGACCGCCAGCGATTACCTGGCGGTGGACGCCTGGATGATGTGGGATCCGCTGCTCAGCGACGCGGAATATAGTGGCGAATTACGGGTTGTTGCCAGCGGCGAGGGGCGCGTCAATAATCACCAGTTCTACCTGTCGCGCCGCGACTACGCCAGCCGCAATAGCGATATCATGCAGCGCCTGTTAGCCGAGCTGGCGCAGACCGGCCAGTTTATTGACCAGCACCGGGAGCAAGCCGCCGGACTGCTCTCCGCCGAGCTGGGGCTTAACGCCGCCTCTCTGACGCGCGCCTTATCGCGCCGCAGCCATCGTCCGCGGCCGATGGATCTCAACGTGATTCGCGCCCAACAAAGTATCGCCGATCGCTTTTACGCCCTGGGGCTTATCCACAAACCGGTTTCGGTGCGCGAGGCGGTCTGGTACGGCGAAGCCACCAATAGCGATCTCGGCCTGCTGATGCACGTTGATTAGCCGGAAACTGCGAGTCATCTTCCTGATTTCCCTGGCGCCAATAGCCTCATCCGCGCGGCGATGTTACCCTGAAAGGCACTGCAATAAGAGCCTATTTATGAGGATATTCGTGGCCGTTCATCTGTTAATCGTCGACGCACTTAATCTGATTCGCCGCATCCACGCGGTGCAGGGGTCACCCTGCGTCGACACCTGCCTGCATGCGCTTGAACAGCTGGTGGTCCATAGCCAGCCAACCCACGTGGTGGCGGTATTTGATGATGAAGACCGCGGCCACGGCTGGCGACATCAGCGTCTGCCCGATTATAAAGCCGGGCGCGCGCCGATGCCGGAGACCCTCGAAGCGGAAATGCCGGCGCTGCGGGCGGCGTTTGAGCAGCGCGGGTTTCGCTGCTGGGCGCTCAGCGGCAGCGAAGCCGACGATCTTGCCGCGACCCTGGCGGTCAAAGTGGCGCAGGCCGGCCATCAGGCAACCATCGTTTCAACCGACAAAGGCTACTGCCAGCTGCTGTCGCCAACGATCCGCATCCGCGACTATTTTCAGAAGCGCTGGCTTGATGCGCCGTTTATCGCCAAAGAGTTTGGCGTGACGCCGGAACAGCTGCCTGACTACTGGGGGCTGGCGGGCATCAGCAGCTCAAAGGTTCCCGGCGTGGCGGGCATTGGGCCGAAAAGCGCCGCCCAGCTGTTAACCGATTTTCAGGATCTGGAAGGGATCTACGCGCGGCTGGCGGACGTGCCGGAGAAGTGGCGCAAGAAGCTGGAAGAACAGAAAGAGATGGCCTTCACCTGCCGGGACATCGCGCGCCTGCAAACCGATTTACAGCTGGACGGCAACCTGCAGCAGCTGCGGCTGTCCCGGTAGCGCCGGGCTGCGGTGCGCGCGGCTTCCCGGAGGCGATGCTGCGCATCTGTCCTATTTA
>OJVY01000743.1_pt1 | contig 8223 bp, 8 predicted proteins | sample 1600301 | NCBI WGS metagenome assembly OJVY01 (sample SAMN04436925, study PRJEB24849) | human gut metagenome | biome: human gut; feature: NICU; material: stool | host: Homo sapiens | place: USA: Saint Louis, MO | collected 2012-05-22
TCTTTTTGAGTTGAAACGAAGAAAAAGTGTTAGTAGAAAATCGCCTTCGATTTTCAACCAACACAAAATATTATAGAACCCTTTTTTTTGTGAAAAGCTGAGTTTGGTTAGTAAGCTTTCACTGGATAATTTAGTTGGGCTTCGTAAAACGCGCCATAAGTGATGATTTTATTCAAATCTAAATTGATATGATAGGAATTCTAGGGAGAATGTTAGAAAATTACTGAAAGATGGCATGTGGTAGTGGATGGTTGGCAAGTATCTATAATTATTTCAGAAAATTAGTAGGATGCAAGAACAAATAAACCATAGCAATATTTTTGGCTATGGTTTATTTGTTGATTGGCGCGAAATCAGAGAAACTGGAACAATTAATAATTGATCTGTCTCATTTGGATGTTGGATGAGATTCAATAAATTATCTACAGCAACTTTGGCAATTTTATCAGTATCTTGTTTAACAGAGGAAAGTGGAGGAAACGCATATTTAGCTGCAGGAGTATCATCAAATCCAATTATTTTGATATCTTTAGGAACCGATTTATTTAATTGACGTAAAACTAGCATCGTTTCTAAAGCAATCGAATCATTGATACAAAAAATTCCGTCAATTTTAGGATTTTCTGTTAGATAAGTTTCTATAAGTTTTAAAAAATTTTGTTTGTCAGGATCTATATTCAGCAAATGATTCTTAGAGGAAAAGACGATATTATTCTTTTTTAATGCATCTTTAAAACCGCTGAACCGTTCTCTTGTTGACGTAGATTTTCTACTATGCATAGCGATTAAGGGATGTTGACAGCCAGAGTTAATTAGCTCTTCTGTTGCCTTAAAAGCGCCTTGATAATGATTAGACGAAATGAATATAGTGTCTTTTCTAGTTTTTGGCTCTCTGTCAATACAAATGTAAGGGATATGCTTGTCGCTAGGTGCATAATCAAAGTCAAAAGCTTCTGCTCCAGAAATCACGATTAAGCCATCCACGCCTTTGCCTTCAAGCATTTTTAAGTAGGCTGTCTCTTTTTCTTGACTACGAGCAGTATTACATATTATCGTAGAATACCCCTTATCAAATAAGATTTCTTCGATTTTTTGGACAACATCGGCAAAGAAATAGTTACTGATATCAGGAACTAAGATTCCAATCGTAAAAGAACGATTCATTCTAAGACTTTTAGCATTGTAGTTCATTTTATATCCAGTTTCTTCGATCACTTTCAAGACTTTTTGACGTGTCTCCTCGGAGAATCGGCCGTTGTCATTGATCACTCGAGAAACGGTGGCGATTGATACACCGCTGAGAGTAGCGATGTCTTTTAAAGAATATTTTTTCAAAGTAGCACCTCTTTGAGTAAACGATATCCATATCGTGTTTTATTTACTCATATTTTCCCATAAACAGATTAGTAATACAATGGAATCATTAAATAAGACGTTGACATTATTTTGTTGAGGTGATATATTTTGGTTAATCGATTACTCAATTATTTTTTTGTTTTTTGGGAAATCGATTACTCAAGGAGGTTGAAGAGATGAAAAAATTATTGTGTCCATCATTAATGTGTGCAGATTTTTCTAGATTGAAAGAAGAAGTTGAAGAATTAGATCGAGCCGGTACGGATATATTTCATATTGATTTTATGGATGGTAGTTTCGTTCCTAATTTTGGTATGGGGCTACAGGACTTTGAAATGGTTCGATCTTCTACTCAAAAGACCGTGGATGTTCATTTAATGATTCAAGATCCAAGTAAACATGTAAAAATGTTTGCCACTATGGGAGCGGATATTATTTATATTCATCCTGAAGCGGACCAACAGGCGTCTCGGACATTAGACGTTATTCGTGGTATGGGAAAGAAAGCTGGAATTGCGATTAACCCAGGAACGTCAGTTGAAAATATCTTGGAACTATTACCTTTAATTGATTATGTGATGGTAATGACAGTTAATCCTGGTTTTGCAGGACAAAAATATTTGGAGTTTGTGAATCCTAAAATTGAAAAACTTGTTAAATTGGCAGAAGATTTCAATTTTGAGATCCTAGTGGATGGAGCGATTTCTCCAGAAAAAATTCAACAACTTAATGGAATAGGTGTGACTGGTTTTGTCTTAGGTACTTCTGCTTTATTTGGAAAGAAAGATAGATATGATGAAATTCTGAATAAACTTAGAAATGAAACAGTGGAGGCGTAAATAATGAAATTAGCAATTGGTAGCGATCATGTAGGATTTGAATTAAAACCAGTAATTATTGAGTATTTAGAAGAGCTTGGACATGAGGTAACTGATTTTGGACCATACTCGAGTGAAAGAACAGACTATCCAATTTATGGTAAGAAAGTGGCTGAAGAGGTTGCAGCGGGTAATTTTGATTGTGGCATTCTTATCTGTGGAACCGGAGTGGGAATTTCGATTTCTGCTAATAAAGTTAAAAGTATCCGAGCAGTCGTTTGTAGCGAACCTTATTCTGCAAGATTATCTAAAGAACACAATAACACAAATATTCTTGCCTTTGGCTCACGGGTTGTCGGTAGTGAGCTTGCCAAAATGATTGTCAAGGAATGGCTAGATGCGAAGTTTGAAGGCGGGAGACATTCTAAGAGAATTGAGATGCTTAATCGTATCTAATTTTGAAAAAATATAAAAATATTTGAAAAAATATGGAATAATTTGATTTAAAGTGGTATGATTACCTCACATAAGGTTAGAGGAGGAAATATCAAATGAAGTTAGCTACAAGAATTAACTCGTTTTTACCAAAGTTTGACAATAATCTGGAAAAAGTCTTTGCAGAGTTCAAAAATTTAGGATTAACTCATGTTGATCTAAATTATCCTGAACATGTTGTGGATTACAGTCCAGATGAAATGAAAAAAATTTTGAGTGAGAATAATTTAGAATTAAATGGAGTTGCTCTTCGTTTTAGAAATCAATTTATCAACGGCGAAATTGGAAACGCTAACGAAGAAATTTCAAAAAAAGCTTTGCAACTTTGTAAAGACGCCGCAGACTATTGTCGAGCAGTTGGTGGTGAAGTAGTAACGATTTGGTTAGGATTTGATGGTTTTGATTACTCGTTCCAAATAAGCTATGAAAAAGTTTGGAAACAAATTCGAGATTGCTTTATTGAGATGGCAGACTATGCACCGGATGTTAAATTTAGTATTGAATACAAGCCTTTTCAACCACGAGCATATGCGTTTATCGATTCATTAGGCTTAGCTATGGTAATGATGAATGAAATTAATCGGGATAATTTAGGAATTACTCTAGACTATTGCCATATGCTAATGAAACATGAAAATCCAGCTTATGGTGCTAGCATTTTAGGAAGTCGGAACAAGTTGTATGGGGTTCATTTAAATGATGGCTATGGATTGAATGATGACGGCTTAATGCTTGGAACAAGTAGTTTAGTGAAGACAATCGAATTTCTATATTATATAAAACTTCATGAATATGATCATGCGATTTATTTCGATACATTTCCTGTAATTGAAGATCCTGTTGCAGAATGCAAACGTAATATTAATATGATAAAGAAACTAGATAATTTAATTGGTAAATTGGGTATGTCATATATTCAGTCAGTAATTGATGAAAACAGTGCTGTAAAAGTGAGTGATTTAGTAATTAAATTTTTAGCATAATTTTAGGGGGAGTGAAAAAAATGGTAAATTATAAGAATCTAGCAAAAAGTATCTTAGATGAAGTTGGCGGACCAGAAAATATTTCAAATATGACTCATTGCGCTACACGATTACGTCTCACGCTAAAAGATGATAAAAAAGCAAATGATGAAAATATTAAGCAACTGGATGGGGTCGCTAATGTTGTTAATAAAGCAGGGCAATATCAGATTTTAATTGGTACAGAAGTTCCTAAGTTATATGACGAATTTGAAGAGTTAGTTAATAATAATGGTCAAGCACAAGTAGAGACGAGTAATGTTAAAAGTGGGGGTATCATTACTAATATTTTTTCAGCTATTTCAGCCATTTTTGCACCATTGTTACCAGCCCTGGCTGGTTCTGGGATCTTACGAGGTTTAATTATTTTAGCAGTTCAAATAGGTGTGCTTAGCGAGAATAGTGGTACGTATACTATTCTATATGCCACTTCAATGAGTGTTTTCTATTTCTTACCAGTGTTGTTAGCTTTTACATCTGGACGCAGATTTGGCGCAAGTCCTTATTTGTCTGCTTTAATCGGAGCATCGTTGTTACATCCTGATTTCATTGCATTATTAGGGAATCAAGGTAATGGTGCGACTACGAATTTCTTAGGAATTCCAGTAGTTTTGATGAACTACAATTCAACGGTTGTGCCGATTATTTTATCTATATGGGCATTTTCTTATCTTTATAAATTTTTAGATAAACATGTTCCAGAAACGTTAAAGCTAGTTATTGTACCACTAATTTCACTTGTAATAATGGTTCCATTAACCGTTATTGTCATTGGTCCTTTGGGCGTGTACGGTGGAGAGGGAATAGCTAATATTGTAAATTGGTTAATTGAGCGCAGCAGTATTCTAACTGGAGTGCTTATAGGTGGTGGTTGGAGTGTTCTTGTAAGCTTTGGAATTCATTGGGCAGTCAATCCCATTATGATTAATAATATATCGATGCACGGTTTTGACTATATTGTGCCGTTTACTTTTGCTTGTAATTTTGCTGTCATTGGTACCACTATTGGAGTTATTTTTAAAGCACGAAATAAAAAGCTAAAAAACTTCGCCTTAACAGGTCTTATTACGATAGCGCTATCAGCTATTATAGAACCTACGCTCTTTGGTCTGTTAGTTAAAAATAAGAAATTGTTTTTAGCCCAAATTATAGGTGGCGCGGTTGGTGGTGCATACTTAGGTCTTATGAAAGTTGTTACTAATTCATTTGTATTTGGTAGTGTTACTACATTTCCTGCGTTTGTGACAAAGAATAGTACAAACTTTGTCCACGCGATGATTGGTTTATTAATTTCGTTACTAATTTCAGCTGTATTAGGCTATTTATTTACAAATAAAGACGATCAATTAGCTTAAAGAAATTGGTAGAATAGTCGTTACTAATTGAACTATGCTATTATTATAGTAATAGTAAAACTAGAAACGAGGACAGTTAATTGATACCATATGAACGACAAGAAAAGATTGTAGAAATCCTAAATCAAAAAGAACTTCTTCGAATAGAAGAATTGCAAAAGTATATTCCAGAAACTTCAATTTCTACTTTAAGAAGAGATTTAAAAGAGTTAGAAAAAAGAAATAAGGTGCAACTTCTAGCTGGTGGTGCGGTAAAATTGATGACTAGCACTATTGAATTGCCTATCTCGGCTAAAACTAATCTACAAACAAAAGAAAAGGATTACATTGCTAAAGTAGCAGCCAGATATATTAATGATGGCGATACGATATACTTAGATTCCGGATCTACTTGTTTTGCATTGTTAAAGGAAATTGTTAAAAAGAAGATACACATTATCACGACTAATACTGACGCATTGTCGTTAATTGGTGACTTTTCTTGTGACATTACTTTATTGGGAGGTACATTTAATCCAATTATCTCATCTCTTTCAGGCCCATTAACCGAAGAAAATATTAAGAAATATATTTATGATAAAGCTTTTTTAGGTGCTAACGGGATTGATTTAAAATTTGGAGTAACAACGCCGGATTATGTAGAAGCCTCTAAAAAGATGGCAGTATTAGGTCAAGCGAAAATATCTTATTTACTATGTGATAGTAGTAAATTTCATAAAGTTTCGACAGTTAAAGCTTTTAGTTTGAAGGATGTTACTTTAATTTCAGATAAATCTGATAAAAAAATAGGTAAAGAAATTGAGATTATTTCAAAATAAGGAGTCTTAAAACATGGGGCTATTTAATAAGAAAAAAACTACTGAACTATTTAATCCTGTAAGAGGAAATGTTGTCCCTCTATCAAGTGTCCATGATGAAGTTTTTGCTAGCGAAGCAATGGGAACTGGGTTTGGTGTTTTTCCAAGTAGTGGGGAAATATATAGCCCTACAAAGGCTACAGTAACAGCTATATTTCCAACCAAACATGCTATTTCCCTTGTTACAAAAAATGGGATGGAAATTTTGATTCATATTGGAATTGATACGGTTGAATTAAATGGTGAAGGTTTTGACATTTTAGTTCAAACAGATGATAAAGTTGACAAAGATACTTTGTTAGCAAAAGTTAATATAGACTATCTAGAAAAACAACACAAAAAAACTGATGTTATGGTCATTTTTACAAATTTGAAAGATAAGAAACTAAATTTAGATTTAGGGGAGAATCAAGCACAGAATAAAATTGGTACAGTAGAATAATACTAATATAATTGATTGTTCTGTTTTGATTGGAGTATTTTTCAGGACCAGATAACTCTTTAATAGGAGTTAATAAATATAAAAGTAGTAGTTTAGTATCACGAGAGTGGTACTGGACTACTTTTTATATTCAACAAATAAAAAAGTTAACGATCATTTACTGAATAAAAATGTAAACGAGTTTGTTAAAATCACAAGGTTGAGATGGAGAAAGGAAGATAATGGACACTATACTTAGTATTCCTATGAAGAAATGAAAGTGTCTGCAAGTTCAATACAAATGGAAATCAATCAGAGAATTATAATTTTATAATAGATTTCGCAGAACTTATCTGTGAAGCTCAATCATCCAATCGACATGCATCACGGTGAATGTCGCATTTTCTGCGAGAGGGGAACTCATATTTTATTTTAAACAAGTGAAATTAGTTAAGAAATCCAAAATCTAATATATATTTACACATCGCCGTTCTTCATGCTATCTTTATTGAAAATCATATAAAAACTGTTTGAAGCTTATCGGCTAAGATAATCCAATGCTTTTCTATCCATGTTCAATTTATTCAGGTGTCAATATAAATAACAACTAGGAGGCTGTTCCGATGACAGGATTGATAGAGGAATTTTTAAAGAAGACAGAGGAAAAGAAGCTGTATGTTTCAGCTGCTCAGATTCGAAAAGAGGGTCAAGTGATTGATGAATGGACGAGATTTCCAGGAAAGCCAAGATTTGAAGCATATTCTATTTCGAAAACATTTGCGGCGGCAGGTGTAGGGATCGCTATAAAGGAAGGGCTAATCACTTTAGACGATCGAATTGTTGATAGTTTTCCGGAAGAAAGCTACGATATCATTAATGAAAACGCTTTAAAAATAACGGTTAGAGATTTATTGACGATGACTTCGGGTGTGAGTGAACGAATGCTTCGCAGAGCTGGATATGAGCGAAAGCATGAACGAGATTGGGTACGCTATTTTTTTAAGCATGCGCCATTTCTTAACGAAACGGGAACGACTTTTCTATACAACAACGCCAATGCCTATATTTTAGGATGTTTAATCGAAAAGAAATCGGGTCAGAATTTGCGACAGTATTTGAGGTATTGACTTTTTGAACCTTTAGAGATTCACAATGTCGAATGGACCAGCTGTCCGATGGGGCATACAATCGCGGCCAATGCATTGCAGTTAAGTGTGGATGAGGTTGGGAATTTTGGCCAGCTTCTACTAAATAAGGGAGTATACAAGGGGAAACGTATTTTGCCGGAGGCGTTTATTAAAGACATATTCAAATTTAGCGTATACCTATGTTAAAGTTATGGAAACGGATTCGATGCGAAAAAATTTCAACAGATTGAGGTGAATGCCATGCTGCGACACAAAGCCTACAAATTTAGAATCTACCCAAACGCCGAACAAGCAGTGTTGATTGCTAAAACGATTGGGTGTGTTCGTTTTGTCTATAACCACTTTTTGACTCTTTGGAACGAAGCATATTCTAAAAATGGCAAAGGCTTGACCTATAATTCTTGTTCTGCCATGTTGCCTCAGATGAAAAAGAATGAAGCAACGAGTTAGCTAAAGGAAGTCGATAGTATTGCGCTTCAATCCTCGGTAAAAAATCTTTCCGATTCATTTTCTCGATTTTTTAAAAAACAAAATAGGCGACCACAGTTTAAAAGCAAAAAGAATCCCGTCCAAAGCTATACCACGAAAAACGTCAATAAGAGCATTACGATTATTGAAAACATCATCAAATTACCTAAATTAGGGCAAGTGAAATTTGCGAAAAGTCGAGAGCTCAATGGACGGATTTTAAACGCAACCATTCGGAAAAATCCAAGTGGGAAATTTTTTGTCTCAATCCTTTGTGAAGAAG